>ERZ772962.741-NODE-741-length-17862-cov-14.970854_pt1 | contig 17862 bp, 19 predicted proteins | sample MGYA00580676_ERZ772962 | MGnify/ENA primary metagenome ERZ772962 (study PRJEB29015, sample SAMEA2738049) | human oral metagenome | biome: human oral; feature: human-associated habitat; material: saliva | place: China | collected 2230 ...
AGGCGTAGGCCAGGAGGATACCGAAGACGATGTTGAACTGGACCAGGCCGACCAGTCGACCACGCACGCGAGCGGGCGCAATCTCAGCGGTGTAGATGGGCGCGACCACGGAAGACAGGCCCACGCCAACGCCACCGAGGAAGCGGAACACCATGAAGAAGGTGATCGGGAAGGAGGACGAGGCCGACACAGTTCCATCCGCACCTGTGACCAGTGTGGGCAGAGGGGCCAGCGCGGTTGCCAGAGCACCAACGCCGAAGAGGACACCGATCCAGAACAGGATTGGCTTACGGCCGAAGCGGTCGGCGAGGTTACCGGCTACGATGGCACCGCAGATCGTACCGATGGTTGCGATAGCGACGATCATGCCCTCACCCAAGGAGGACAGAGCGTACAGCTCGGTAAGTTTTTCTTCCGCACCGGAAATGACCGCCGTGTCAAAGCCGAAGAGCAGGCCGCCGAGAGAGGCGACGATGGCGCTTCGAATGACCAGAGGCGGAATGGATGTGTTTTGTGCTGACGACTTCGTAGTCATGCTGGCTCCGCACTGTGGAGATGGGGCGCGCGTGGCGCCGAGGACACTCACGGTCCCCCGCCGTGAGCCTAAGAAATTAATTGGTCAGACAATTAGGACTTAGGGACCGATTCCCAAAAAAGCATTGAAAGAAAGGGACGTACACACACAAGAGCATAGAAAATGGAACAGATCACAACTCTGCGCTGATCACACGTCATTCCACTATGCGAAACGATTGTCACACGTCGATGGCGTAGAGGCGCGTCTGCCCGACCGTACGGAACCCCAGGGAGTCGTAGACAGCCAACGCGCCCGTATGGTTGGCCGAACCGACGCCGGTGCCAGCCCGATCCATCCCGTCGCGCCTCTGCGCCCACATCGAGGCCAAAATCAACGCGTCGGCCACACGGGTCTCACGCCACGCCGACAGCACGCCCAGCTGATCGATGTAGCCTTCGCGCCATCCCAGCGCCGCCCAGTCCTGCTCGTAACGCGAGGCCAGGAGGAAGCCGGCAACGCGCGGGCGATCGCCAGTGCGATCCACGGCCAGGAACGACCACTCGGGAGCGAAGGCCGTGCGCCCCTGCATCCACTGCTCCTGGGTGAGCGGCGGGCGCCCCCATTCCGACTCGTTGAGGCGGTTCGCGGCGCGCAGGGCAGGCTCTTCCCACTGAGGCCCCCAGGCCTCGACGCTCATGTACGAGCCCAGGTCCGGCACCGGGGCCAGGCCATCGAGCGAGGCGCGCAGCTCATAGTAGGTGCGCGTCCACCGGAAGCCGTGCACCTTCAGCTGGGCCTCGAGGTCATCCTGGCCGGCCTCGACGTGGCAGGTAATCTGCGCGGGGCCCTCCCCCTCCACGCTCGCCAGCATCTGACGGGCCGTCCCCTCCTGCCAGTCGACGATCGCGCTACCCAGGCCGATGCGCCGGAAGTCGGGATCCACTCCCCCGATGCACACGCACTCAACCCGTCCCGGGAATCGCAGCACCACCTGCGCGAAGGCCACCAGGCGACCGGCGGCGATGCCCCGACGCGCGACCCCGACCAGGCCACGCCACTGGGAGGCGCCCGAGAGCATCTCCTCTACCTCGTCCGCGCTGGTGCGGTACGGCGGATTATCGCGCGCCTCCATGCGCGCGAAGAGGGCCGCGAGGCCGACGTGATGGTCGGCGCGCAAAGGCTCCCACTCGATGCCGTGATGCTCGCCCGGGAAGGGAACGAACTCGGGGGCACCGGCTCTCTGCGCGAGAGGAATGCTCATGCTCGTCTCCTAGCGGACTACTGGTCGATCGTGTAATAAACCTCAGCGGCTTCGTCGACGAAACCGAGATGCTCATAGATACTATGCGCCCGATCCGGACTCGACATATCCACATCGAGCCCAATACGTGAGGCACCAGAGGCCGACGCCTCAGCCACCGCGTTGCCGACGAGGGCACTCGCGACCGATCGACCGCGGTGGGCCTCGGCGACGCCGAGCAGGTAGATGTAGGCCTCCGGACGCCCGGTCGCCACCCAGCGCTGCGCGGGACGCCCCGTCATTGCGTAGCCGACGACCTCGCCCGTGCTATCCACGGCGACGAAGGACCAGCGCGGGTCAAAGTGATTCATCGCGTCATCCCACCACAGGGCGCGCAGCGGCGAACGAAACGCCTGCTGGAAGGCCTCCATGTGAATAGCGCGGATCTGGTCCTGGGGAACCTGATTCCAAGGCACGATGCGGTAGCCGTGGCGCGCCTGCGGGGCGACCTCGCCGCCCGCCAGGTCGCGGTACATGACGCGATAGATGCGTTTGGCGAAGAAGCCGGCCGCGATGTAGAGGCGGCGACGATCCGTCATGTGCGCATCCACCAGGTTCGAGATGGAGACGGGAACATCGGATTCAGCGCCGAAAGTCTCAACCAGCATCTGGCGGGCGCGGCTGTCCTGCCAGTACAGGAGGGCGCGGCCCACGCCACGGCCCCGCCAGTGAGGATGAATGAACGCACTGACGACGGCGGTCGCCGCCTCGTGGATGCCGCGCAGCACGCGCACCGAGGCGACCGCGCAAATGTTTGCCTTCGCGTCCAGGCCGACGATCGTGTCCACCCAGTCGCGCCCGTTCTTGCCCTCCATCATGTCCGCGATATCTTCGACGGAGGTACGGCGGATCGCCTGGTCCTCGTCTTCGATGAGGCAGATAAGCGCGTACACGGCGGGCGCATCGCGGCCGATCATGGGCCGCCAGCGCAACCCGAGGTGGTTCCCCGGGTACGGGACGGACCCGGGCGGCGTAAGTCGCTGCGCAAGTCCTGTCATGCGTAACATCCTAACGCGTGATCGGGCCTTAAGTCACACCAGCAATGAACATTTGTTCGTGCGTGTTGGACGCTTGTGCAGCGCGTGGGTTTGTCGCGGCCCGATTATTATGCGTCGATGCGCATCCGATCGAGACCGGCCGACTCATTGACAATAAACTCCTTGCGCGGCCCAACCGTCGAGCCCATGAGCAGCTCAAACACGTCCTCGGCCTGGCGCAGGGCTTCCTCATCCGCCAGCGTGATGCGGCGCAGCGAGCGGTGGGCCCGATCCATCGTGGTCTCAGCCAGCTGGTCGGCATCCATCTCGCCCAGGCCCTTGTATCGCTGGATGGGTTCCTTCCACGTGCGGCCCGAGCGACGCAGGGCGGCGAGCTTACGATGCAGCTCGTCCTCGGAGTAGGTGTAGATGTACTCGCGCTTCTTGCGCCCCTTGCCCGCGACCTCGATGCGGTGCAGGGGCGGGACGGCGGCGTAGATGCGGCCAGCCTCGACCATGGGGCGCATGTAGCGGAAGAACAGGGTCAGCAGCAGGGTGCGGATGTGCGCGCCGTCCACGTCGGCATCTGTCATCAGGATGACCTTGCCATAGCGAGCCTGAGACAGGTCGAAGGTACGGCCCGAGCCCGCACCAATCACCTGGATGATGTTGGCGCACTCGGCGTTGGCCAGCATGTCCGCGGTCGAGGCCTTCTGCACGTTGAGGATCTTTCCTCGAATCGGGAACAGGGCCTGGTAGTGGGAGTTGCGCGCGGCCTTGGCCGTGCCCAGGGCGGAGTCACCCTCGACGATGAAGAGCTCGGTCTCCTCGACGTCCTCGAGGCGGCAGTCCGCGAGCTTGGCGGGCAGCGAGGAGGTTTCGAGCGCGTTCTTCTTGCGCGAGATCTCCTTGTGCAGGCGCGCGGAAACACGGGCCTTCATCTCGCCGACGACCTTCTCCATGAGGAGGGAGGTCTGCTGCTTATCGTCGCGCTTGGAGGAGGCGAACTTGGCCTTGAGCCAGTCGGAGACCACGCGGTTGACGACGGTGCGGATCTGGGGCGTGCCCAGCGTTTCCTTGGTCTGCCCCTCGAACTGGGGCTCGGGGAAGCGCACGGTGATGACGGCGGTCATGCCGGCCTGGACGTCGTCCTTTTCGGGGCGTCCGTCCTTCGCGCCGACCTTGAGCTTGCGGGCGTTCTTGTCGATCGCGGCACGCAGGGTCTTGAGGACCGCCTGCTCGAAGCCGGTCACGTGGGTGCCACCCTTGGGGGTGGCGATGATGTTGACGAAAGACTGGACGGAAGTGTCGTAGCCGATGCCCCAGCGCAGCGCGATGTCGACCTCGCAGGTGCGCTCGACCTCGGTGGCGCGCAGGTGCCCGGTCTCGGAGTCCAGGGCCTGCACGGTCTCGTTGTAGGTGCCCTCACCGGTGATGTGCCAGGTGTCGGTGACGGGGCCGTCGGAGGCGAGCCAGTTCGCGAAGTCGACGACGCCGCCGTCGAAGCGGAAGCTCTCGTGGAGTTCCTCTTCGCCGCGCTCGTCGTAGCAGTTGATGGTCAGGCCGGGGACGAGGAACGCGGTCTGGCGGGCACGCGCCAGCAGGTCGTCCCACGAGAAACCCGCGGTGGACGGGAAAATCTGGAAGTCCGCCCAGAATCGCACGCGCGTGCCAGTCTGTGCTTTCTTGACCTTGCCGACGGTCTGGAGGGTGGAGCCGTCCGTGAAGGGCGTAAAGGGCGAGTTGGGGGTGCGCTGTTTCGAGTCGTCGAACTGCCCGGGTTCGCCCCTGCGGAAGCACATTTCGTGGGTCTTGCCGCCTCGGTCGACCTGCACGTCGAGGCGGGCGGAGAGGGCGTTGACGACGGAGGCGCCGACGCCGTGCAGGCCGCCGGAGGCCGCATAGGAGCCGCCGCCGAACTTGCCGCCGGCGTGGAGCTTGGTGTAGACGACCTCGACGCCGGTCAGCCCCTGGCCGGGGACGATGTCGACGGGGATGCCTCGGCCGTTATCGGCGACGGATGCAGAGTGGTCGGGGTGCAGGCGCACGTCGATGGTGTCGCAGTGGCCTTCCAGGGCCTCGTCGACGGCGTTGTCGATGATCTCCCAGAGGCAGTGCATGAGGCCGCGGTGGTCGGTGGAGCCGATGTACATGCCGGGGCGCTTGCGCACAGCCTCGAGCCCCTCGAGGACGGAGAGGTGTCGCGCGTTGTAGTCGGATGCGTCGGTAGGAGTCACGTTGTGCATCATATGTGCCCCCGTGCTCGTTTGCGGCCACCGGTGCGCGTGGCGCGGGTTCTGGGACGCTTTCCACGATTGACGAGGCCTGGGCTGGATCGCGCTGGTGAGTACGGTTTCTGGGGTCGGCGGGGGCCTGCTGGCAGGGGTGCCCACGCAGCCATCGCGCGGCTATGTCAGCGTCGGCTCACACTTGTGGCGGAGGGGCGTTGATTGCGCCCCGGGTGAACAGGGGTGCGCGGGGGCGGTGCGATGGTGTGTGATGGACGCATGAACGCACAGACTCTTGAACGCCCCGTACTGGACGAGCCGCAGCTGAGCGCGGCGAATCGTTGCGACGCCTGCGGCGCTCGCGCCTGGGTTCGTGCGACCATGCCGTCGGGCGGCCAGCTGTATTTTTGCGGCCACCACGCGAACGAGCACCTGCCCTCCCTGGTGGGCGCCGGCGCGCAGATCCTGGACGAGCGCCACTTCATGAACGACTGAGAGCGAGCCTCCCGCAGCGGCGTGACGCACGGCTGTGAGGCGCGGGCGGGGACCGACGGGGTCCCCGCCCGCGTTTGTGTCCGCACTACGCGGCGCGCAGCATTGCACTAGTTAGAAGGGCATTGCACTGCTTAGGGAGGCATTGCACTGCCTAGTATCTAGTGCAATGCTGGGCTATCTAGTGCAATGCCGCTCAGTAACAACCGGATCTCACCCGGCTGTGTCACCAGAGTCACGGTCGACACGGCGCATTCCAACCCTGGGCGCGCCACCTGGAGCTTGGGACCGCTCTTCCGCACGTAAACCCGCTCATCTGAGCGTCGGCGAGGCTGCCCACGTGCAGAACAGAGGGTTAGCGTGTAGAACAGCGGGTTCCCGTGCGGGAGCAACAAGGTCAATGAGCCGTGCAGCGACCGTGACGAAGCCCGCGTGGCCAGGCAAATCAGCGCACACGCTTATGACGGTGCAAGTTCTGGATAGGAAACGCGCTCGTGGATAGGAAACGCGGTTCCGGATAGCTTAGTAACCTATCCCGAATGTCATAACCTATCCGGGAACTCGTAACCTATCCAGTTTCCATACCGCCGTTCAGCCATGATGTTGCTGCAGCTCATTTCACAGGCCCACACCCCGACACCTGGGATCATCACAGGCAGTACGACGAGTCCTATAACCCTGACCGTGAACCCCACCTACTACATGTCCTGAGTCAGAGGAGGATCGCCGATGAAGATATTGACCATCACCGCTCGACGCTGGGAAGGCGCATACGAGGGAGGCTGGGAACTCTACGACGGGGACCACATACTGACGCAGGTCGCGCGCCTGGAAGACGCACGCCAGCAAGTCATCGACTATTTGGACACGATTGATCCGAAAACTCCCCACGATGACTGGGACATCAGAATCGCGTCAACACTGTAGTCGGCGCGATTCAGGAGATCATAACGCATCTCACCAGACCAGGTCACTAGATTCTCTACTCTCGACATCTAGCGGGTGTTTCCCCTCCGGCACTTGTCGAAACCCTACAAAGACGGAAGCTCCCGTAGGACTGCCCACTCACCCGTGCTCTCCCCAACCTCAAAGCGCGCAGCGTCTGCTTCCAGGTCGGCGTCGGTAACGACGAAGCCACCCGCTAGACGATAGACACCGGCCACACGGACCTCTTGGGCAGTCATGCTTCGTTCGCCAAGCGCGGTCGGAACACGTTTCTCGTAGTAGATATCGGCGTCCACGAGCCACGGTTCGCTGACGTAATCGCATCGATTCCTCAGCTCACCAAAAGTAGCCCGGTCAATGCCGTTGTCGCGGTTCTCGTCTTGGTCATACCCACTTACGTCGGATTGTTCCACCATGCGTTAAGGCTATCAGCGACGCGTGACAGCACACTCCCCTAGTCCGTCAGGCGCTGAGACACCGCCGTCATGACGCAGCAACAGACCCCTATATATGACCCGATACACGCCAGTAAATTCATATCCCCCTCCATCGCGGGCCGCCTTGTCGGCCTCCTCGGCCCTGTACTGCCCGTCAGGGCCCGTATGGCGGGCGATCTCATGACACACCACCGACGGGCTACGCCCAATCAAACGGACGATACGCACCTGGGACAAACCCGCACCCAACACCGCCACGATCGCAGCACGATCCAGGGCTCCAAGCATCCGACGACACCCATGATCAGCCTCCAAACAGCATCACCGCCACATGAAATCGCCTACTCCCAACGACACCGACGACTCAGCCACCGCAAGCCATAAAGGTAAAAGCAGTTTTACAGTTACACTGCACTTCTAAAACAGGAATGCTAAGATGACAACACCTGCGGGATGCGAAATCATAACGCAAGACAACATGTCCCCAAAGAAGAGGAGTAAGATCAGCGAGAACGAAATCTAATTCCACAAGGTGAAATACATTAACTGATAAGAAGGAACGACCGATGGCAAAGATTAAGACTATTGCATTTTTCAACAACAAAGGAGGCGTAGGAAAAACAACTTTAGCGTGCAACTTCGCATCCTGGCTCTCGATCAAGCAACACAAAAAAGTGATCGTACTCGACTGCGATCCCCAGGCAAACGCTACACAACTTTCACTAACAGATGAAAAATGGGATGAAATCTACTCAGATATAAATAGATCTTACTCTCAGACAATCTTACACGTATTCCAAGAAATCATAGCTGGAAACTCAAACATTCAAACAGATTACAAGCCACAAAGAGCGGAACGTTTTGAATACGACATTCTTTCAGCACACCCCAATCTAGCTAATGTAGAAGATGACCTAAGCAGCTCCTGGACACAATTCGGCATAAAACCAGGTGGCACTAACCGCACTATCTGGCTCAGAAAACTCTGCAAGTCGCTGGAACAAGACCACGAATACGATTATGCGATCATCGATATGGGGCCGAGCCTCGGCGCACTTAACCGATCCATAATTATTGGATGCGACACATTTATAACACCCGTAGAGCCGAGCCTATTTTCACAGTATGCACTCCTTAATATTGGCACATGGGTCACAGATATCATCAGAAAATATAATGATGGACGCACGCGAATTATGGACGAACCTCAGACCTCTAACCTAATTGAGAGCCTACCTCAAGTACTTCCAATCACAAATGGCTGGCTCGGATACACAATTCAACAATACTTTGTCAAGAAGTATAAGAAGGAACAAAAAATTCAAAGCTACGAATACTATAAGGCGAAGATTGCAGAGTCTTCCGAAACACTTCTTAAACTGCTTCCACCAGACGAGCACCTCGGAGAAATCGGCACCATTCCCTACATGTTTTCGATGGCACCCAGAGCACAAGCCGCTCACACCCCTATCGCTTGCCTAACTCCCGATGATGGCCTCATCGGAGGGCAGGTAAGGCAGCGGGACAAATATGCGGAACAACTTGAAGTAGTATTTGAAGAAATATTAAGGCGCCTCTACATTGCCGACACCAGCACACAGTACTAAGAAGCCCAGAACAATGAACATCCCAAATTCTCTCCGTGAATCCACATTGAATAGAAAGCTCGCGCTGTTCGTAGGCTCAGGCATCAGTTCGACAGCGCAGAACAGCATCAACGAGCACCCTCCATCATGGCCAGAACTACTCCGCGCACTATCAGAGCTAACAGACACAGAAACATCACACCAAATCAACCAACTAATCAACGAACACCAGCTCCTTAAAGCGGCAGAACTATTCCGATTCAAAACGAATGCTAGCTACAATTACAGCCAATTTAGACACAAACTCAAGGAACTAGTAAACGGCCCCAATTCCGACCCATTTCAGCCATCAGAATGGCACGATCTCATCACCACATTAAACCCTCAGATCATTATTACTACCAACTATGACAATTTGCTTGAGGGCGGGAATCTTGAACATGCCTACAAAGTAGCAACCTTCTCCAACACAAAGTTTGACAGCTTCCTTCGCACTGGCACAACAACCATTCTCAAAATTCATGGCGACGCCATAAAGTTTTTCAATAACGATGAAGATATCATCCTCAGCCAGTCCGACTACTCCCGTGTGCGCAATTGTGGCCGTTTAACATTCGACGTCTTGCGCGCAATATTTCTGACTCACACTACCCTATTTCTCGGTTATTCAATGAACGATCCCGATTTGCAGATTGTTCTCGACGATCTATTTTTTGACAGAGATTTGGAAGCTCCACACTTTTTGCTCACTAACCATGCAGAACCATATTTGATTGACCACTTTGCAAAATGCTTCGGAATCAACGTACTTACGTCCGATGACTACGGCCTCAGCATTTTTCAATCCCTCGTTGACGAATACCAATCTTCAGAGGCCATTATCTTTTAATTTGACATAGGCCTATACGCTTGCAACAAGAGATGACTCCAGACTTTTACACCCATATTCTGCTCTTCATGTTTGAGGGTGCAGGTGTGGTGGGTGGGGTTCGGCGTGTTGTGGTTGGACAGTGTCATAGGGGGTCGAGGTCTTTCGATGATGGAGATTCCTACATCGTCCATCCGAAAGACCTCGACATGCCCAATACTGTCTTTAATCGGGCTCTCTAGGTTCTAGTGGTGGTTGCAACGGATCTTGGTGAAGGAGTTCGTTGTGGCCGGTGTTGGTCGTGTTTTTCAGGGGGTTGAGTACCCCTCCCGACGTGAGGCGTGTCAGGCTCGGCATCGGGAGTATGTCCGGGCTCTTGCTGATGGTTTGAACTTCACGCAGGCAGCTCACGCTGTTGGGGTCTCGAAGCGGACGGGCAAGGTCTGGCGTAATGGCCGGACTCGCTCAAGTGGATGGTGTGAGCGAGCCAGTATCGCTCCTCAGGAGCTCTTCAATGATCCCTGCCCGAGCCTGGTGATTCCGTCCATCGTGACGATTTCGGTGCTTGTGCGCCCGGTGTTCGACTAAGAAACGAGCCGTTTCTTCAAGATCTGCTTGGAGCGACCCAGAACCATGTTCAGGAGCCAGGAGGGATCGACGCGGTCTTGCATGGGGCGCACATCCAAGATGACAGCGATAATTCGTGCCGCCACTGGCCAATCACGACACATATGCATCCAGGCCGCTATGGCAGACCCTGACAAGGCGTGGGCGAAGAACGCACGGTCTCCGCCCACGTGTCACAAACGGGGAGACGGGTCCACAAGAACACTCTGAACATCTGTATGAGTAAAATCGTCGCCGATGAACAACAAAGGAAGGCCCGCAGCTTTCGCAGCTCCGTAGACTAGGCAGTCACCAAAATTCAGTCTTGCGGGCGAGCCGCTTCCCCTGCCATATCTGCGCAGCCCCTCGCGGGCGCATCTCAGTTCGTCGACACCACATTCGACAATAGTTAGCCCCAAGATGCCGAGGATCGAATCAATTTCTGAGGCTCGTGCCTGCCCCATCACAATAGACAGCTCAAGTACTGTGGGCGCAGCGATAAGTCTCTGGGGATGTTCATCCAAAGCCTTCATAACGTCGGCAGCTCTCGACTCCGACCTGATCAGCGCAACCAATGCCGAAGTGTCGACAATCATCGAGGTTGCCCCTCACTGTCATAGATATCGTCGTCTGTCAGCCAGGGGTCATCAACACCTTGACACCTTCTCTGCACATCAGCAAAGGCCTGCCAGTCGATAGCGTGATTGGCTCGTTCCTTTTCCATCTCAACGGTCAGCGCGTCGAGAACAGCACCTGTCGCGGTCGTCCCACGCAGGCGTGCCAGCTCTGTCGCCAGCGCATGCACGCGTTCATCCTTGATGTTGAGTGTTGCCATACCACGAGAATACGCACCAATGCAGCCGTCGTCTACCCCGAGGTAGACCCTATGGGACAGTTGGGCTAGTCCGCCAAGCGCTGGGACACCACCGTCGTGACGCCGTCGCGCATCGTGACGCCGTACAGCGCGTCCGCCATCTCCATCGTGCGCTTCTGGTGCGTGATCACGATGAGCTGTGAGGTCTCCTGCAGCTCCTTGAAGATCGCGAGCAGGCGCGGGCGGGGACCAACGGGTCCCCGCCCGCGTGTCATATCCGAACAGTCAATTCCCACCTGCCACGCCGGTGGGGCCCGTGCGCACGTTGGTGGCGTTTTGTTGATGCGGCTGTTGTCCGGGGTGCTTGGTGTCGTTCAATCGATGGCGGTTTGTAGCCGAGGCGCTGGGAGAGGCGCGTCTCTGCTACGGTTGACCACACAGTCAGCGGCGACGATGGGACCACCACGTGAGATTCTGGAGATACGCATCCTACTTCCCCGACTGCGACGGAGATCCCGCGGCGATATGGGAGTACTCCTGCACCCTGGAGGAGTGGCATGACGCTCTTCTTGAGGCGCGCGACGACTTCTGGGCCGCGCGTCGCTCCTACCCGGAGTGGGAGGGCCTCTCGAAAAATGCCTTTGTTGCCCAGAGCCTGACGGAATACAGACTTCTCGACGTCCTCGAGGAGGGCTCCGCCAAGGCCGTCGGCGCCGTGCGCGACTACCACGACGCGCTGGGCGCTCGCCTGAGGGTCATCCGCTCAATCCGCTCCGACGCGGAAAACCTCGACAGAATCTACGACTCGCTCACCTGGGGACAGGTGGTCAACGGCGGGGACGCCCACCTCGAGGCTCAATTCACAAGCCTCAAGGACTACTACGCGCAACAGCTCAGCACACTCGAGGAGGACCGGGCCGCGTGCGCGGCGGTCCTGCGAGAGGCCCTGCGCATCGAGCCCTTCGTACCCGGCGGCGATGTCCCACTCTCTGAGAAGAAGGCTCTCACACAGGAACAACTCGACGCGCTCGCCGCCATCATCGAGAGCGACGACGACTACGATTTCTCGCTCACGCAGGGGGACATCGGGGACTGCTATTTCCTCTCCTCCGTCCTCGCCCTGGCCCAGAGCAAGTCAGGCAGGGATCACCTGCGATCCCTCCTCAAGGTACACCGCAACTCCACGGGACAGGTCGACGGCTTCTACGTGACCCTCCCCGCCGCTCCGGGCGACCCCAACCCCTTCGGCACCGACACCGTCTTCGTGAGCGACGTGTACGCGCGGGGAACATCCACGGACTCCCCGGGCATCGATTCGATCCTGGAATCCGCCTTCGCGCAGGGCTACACCGGCGGCATCAACCAGTGGTACAAGGGAGGTGCACAGGCCGGGTTCAGCGTACACGCACTCTACGCGCTGACGGGGCACGACTGCGTCCCAACCCCCACAGGGATGACATCCCCCGCACACATTCAACAGGCTTACGCGGCCGAGCGTCCCATCACCGCCGAGACGTTTCTCGCATCCGAGGCAACGGTCTTGGTCGATGGACAAGAACAAACAATCACGATCTCCGGCTCCCACGCCTACGCGGTCACGGGCGCCGATGAGAACGGCGTCTACATCACGAATCCGTGGGGACGCAATGATCTGGCGAATTCCAACGACACAACCGGCGGGCAGTTCTACATGACCTACGAGCAGTTCAAGAAGCACTTCTTCTCCTACACGATCGGATCCTCCTCATGACAGTGCGAGCCAGATACGTCGTCGCCGCTCTTCTCGCCTCAGCCTGCGCCCTTGTCGGACTGGACTACGCGAGCATCACCTACGCGAGCGACCGCATCGAGGACCTCGACGCGGCGTGCCCGGGCGGCATCGTCGTCGCGACGGGAGGCGGCAAAGACCGGATCGAACTCGGCACCAACGCAGACCACGACTTCGTCTACTCAGGCACCCGCCAGATTGGGATCACCGCCGGGCGCCAACACGCGACGATCTCCACCAACGTCAGGGGCGGCCCCGGCAAACCTCTGCCGCCTCTCCTGCACGTCGGCGACAAGCAGATCGAACCCGGGGTCGGGACCTTCACATTCTTGGCCGCCCACCCGTCCGGGTACGTCACGGGGCCGCGCGAATCATGGGCACAGTTCTGCTTCGAACCCGATCCCACCTTCGAACTGGCACCGCTCCGCTACCCCACCTCGGACCCCCGGCACGACCCGGTGTGCGGCTACAGCTGGGTCACCGCCCCCGAGTGTCTATCGATCAGGCCGACCCCCACCCCCGACGACACGGAGCAATCATGAGTTTATTTCGAGTTGACCCCGAGCGCATCAAGACGCTGCAAGGGAGAATCGCCGACATCCGCACGTCGCTCGAGACTCATCCCGTCCCCTCCCCTCCCGCCGACGCGGTTTTTTCTTCCCCGGCTATTCTCTCCGCGCTGGGTGAGTTTCGTGAGGCTGCGCGCCAGCGCCTCGAGGACTCGCGCCTGTACTGCGAGGAAACGGAACAGGCCCTCTCCTCGTTAGCGAGCGGTTCCAGCGCGGACGATCAGGCCGCAGCGTCCGCGCTCAACGCGCACAGTTTCGACGAGTTCCAGCGAGGCCGCGGGCAGGATACCGGCCGAGTCTAGTTGGACAGACGCTGGTCGCCGCTTGCCCGAGTGTGGGGCTTACGCCACGCGAATAGAAGCGGCGGCGACGGTGCGGGTCTCCTGGGCACTGCTTTGAGGAGATCCGCACTGCTTTATGCCTTTAGAGCCAGCAGGCCGTCAGATATGAAACGACGAATGAGTTCACTGCGAGTTTGTCCGAGCTCCCCTGCCGCCTCGTCGAGCTCGCGGACTAAGGATTCGGGCAGGCGTGTGCCGACCGGCATTGTGTCCTCGCCGAAGAGCTGCGGACGCCCTGGCAGAACCTTCCACGCTCCGTCGCATTCGCCCGCTTCAAAGCGCTGCGCATCTGCTTCAAGATCGGCGTCGGTAACGGTGATTCCTCCCGCAAGACGGTAGGTTCCCTGTTGTTTCTTGCTCATTGCCTTCTCCTTTCAGGTCCAAATATTTCGGTCATCATTTTCTTTGAAGGTGGAGTCATCGCGTGATAGATGAGAATGCTGCCTTCTTCCTGGAGCGCGGCAAGGAGTTCGAGCAGTCTCCCGTTCCTGTCGTATCCCAACGCTGCGTATGCGGGCCAGTACGGAGAGTCCACGCGTTCGGCACACTCGACTGCATACACCCAGGCGTGAATCGCATCTTCCTCCTCGATCTCAGGATGGCGCGCACTCACTCGTGGATGCACAACAACCGGTACGTCCATCGGTGCCTCACCTCCTCCTCGCCCATGCCAGGAATTTCGTTAACAAAATTCTAACGCTGTCCTCACGGGTCCGCTGATCAATGCAATTGATGGGCAACGAAAGCGTTGAACCGCGACCTTCTCCGCGAGTTGCACCCCTCCCCTAGTCCGCCAGGCGCTGGGAGACCACCGTCGTGACGCCGTCGCGCATGGTGACGCCGTAGAGGGCGTCCGCGATCTCCATTGTGCGCTTCTGGTGCGTGATCACGATGAGCTGTGAGGTCTCCTGCAGTTCCTTGAAGATCGCGAGCAGGCGCGTCAGGTTCACGTCGTCCAGGGCGGCCTCGACCTCGTCCATGACGTAGAACGGGGAGGGCCGCGCCTTGAAGATCGCGACCAGGAAGGCGATCGCGGCCAGGGAACGTTCGCCGCCGGACAGGAGCGAGAGGCGCTTGACCTTCTTGCCCGCCGGCCGCGCCTCGATCTCGATGCCGGTGGCAAGCATGTCCTGCGGGTCTGTGAGCACCAGGTCGCCTGCCCCGCCCGGGAACAGCACACCGAACACGTGCTCGAATTGCTGGCGGGTCGCGGCGAACGCCGAGGCGAAGGCCTCCTCCACCAGCCGGTCCACGTCCGTCACGATGCGCAGCAGGTCCGCCTTCGACTGCTTCAAGTCTTGCACCTGATCCACGAGGAACTTGTGCCGGGATGCCAGCGCCTCGTGCTCTTCCAGGGCCAGGGGGTTGACGCGCCCGAGCTTGTCCAGGTCCTTCTGGGCCTTGGCGAGGGCGCGCTCCTGCTCGGCACGCACGTACGCGCTCGGCTCCGCGGCCGCGGCCTTCTCGACATCGTCGGGGTCGAGGGGCAGCATCGGCACAGGCGTCTGCGGGCCGAACTCGCCGATGAGCTGCTCGGGTTCGAGGGAGAGCTCCTCCAGGGCGCGCCTCTGCAGGTCTTCGACGCGCAGGCGCGTCTGCTCGGCGGCGATCTGCCCCTGGTGGGCCGAGGCCGTGGCCTCCGACAGCTCGGCGCTCAGCCGGTCCAGGGCGCGGCGGGCGTCCGAGACCTCCTGGGAGACCTGGGAGCGCCGCTCGCTCAGGCGGTCACGCTCGGCAGCGGCCTGGGACAGGGCTCGCTCGGCGGCTTCGAGGGCGACGCGGGCGGCTGCCTCCACGTCCGAGGCCGTGGCCAGCTCCGTCTTTCGTGCGGCCTCGCGCCGGGCGTAGCGGGCGCGTTCCTCGCGCTCGGCTGCGGCGGCCTGGCGCAGGGAGCGGGCGCGCGCAGCGGCGCGCCGCGATTGTTCTTCGAGGGTGCGCAAGCTGAGGCGAGCCTCGTTCTCGGCCTCGCGGGCCTCTCGGGCGGCGCGAGACGCGGCGTCCGCACGGGCCTGGGCGTCCTCCAGTGATTCGGGCGGGCCAACCGAGTCGGCTCCTTCCAGGCGAGCCTTGGCCGCCACGTCCTGTTCTTTCGCCCACTCCACCTGTTCGTCGGCTCGGCGGGCGACGTCTCGGGCTCGTTCGGCCTCGGCGTGGGCGGCCTGCGCGGCCGACTGTGCGCGCGCCAGTTCCTGCGCCTCCTTCGCGCGCTGGGCATCCTCCTCGCGCAGGGCCTTCAGGGCGTCGTTCGCCTCGCGGATGCAGCGGTCCAGGTGGGTGTTCGCCTCGTCGAGCTGCTCGGAGACCTCCGTCATGCGGGCCTGGGCGGCCTCAGTCTGCGTAGACGCCTCCTCGTAGTCGGCGCGAACGGACAGCACGGAGGACGCCTGGTGGCCTCCCTCGACCGACCACGCGCGCAGCACGTCGCCGCCCGGCGTGACGACGGCGCGAACACCGGGTTGGGCGAGCGCCTCAGGTGCAACGTCGGCGGGGCACGAGACGACCCCATCCAGGAGGGCCGCCAGGGGCGCGGCGCCGCCCTCGCACGTGACGACACCGCTCAACCAGACGGCGCCCTCGGGCAGCTCGGGCAGGTCCTCCCCCTCGCCGAGCGCCGAGGCACCCTCCTGGGGCGTCGAGGCGGCGGTATTGTTCGCGCGCCCCGCGCCCTGCGCGAGCGCGTTGTCTGCCCCTGCGACGACGAGGCGCAGCGATCGCCCGGCCGCGCGGGCCGCCTCAAGCTCGCCCAGGCCTCGGACCAGGGAGTCCACGATGGCGGCGTCGGCGAAGGGGGCAAGCGCCGCGGCGACGGCGTCCTCGTGGCCGGGCGCGACGTGCAGGAGGGGCGCCACCTGCCCGAGGACGCCGGGACGACCCAGCAGCTCGGCGGTCCCGTCCTCGGGGGCGAGCAGTTGAGCGAGCGCGTCGCGGCGCGCCTCCCAGCGCGCGCGATCGGCGCGGGCCTCGCGTTCGACACCGAGCAGCTCGTCCACGCGGGCGCGCGCGGCGTCGCGTCTGGCCGAGGCCTCGGCGTGTGCGCGGGCCGCTCCCCCACCAGCTTCGCCCTCGGACGAGGAACCCGAAGCGGCAGAGTCGTCCACACCAACGGAACCCACAGACGAGGCGGGAACCGCCTTCTCGGCGGCCTCGGCACGCACCTGAGCCGCGCGGTAAGCGCCCCACGCGCGCTCGGCCTCGGCGCGGGCGGCCTCCAGGCGTGAGGCTGCCGTGGTGGCGTCACCCGTGAGACGGGCGACCTTCTCCCGATGGTCGGCGATGACACGGTTGACGCGGGCGAGCTCACGGGAGGCTGATTCGTCGGCGTCTTCTGCTGCCTCGCGCGCGCGAGTCGCGGACGTCAGGGCAGAGCGCGCCTCCTCGACCTGAGCGGCCAGGGCGGCGTCCTCGGCGCCGGCGACGCGGGCGCGCCCGTCGAGCACGTCGGGATCCTCGCCGCCCGGGGGCAGCTCGGGGGTCGCGCGCAGGGAGACCTTGTGCGTCGCGGCCATGAGCGTGCCGCGCAGGCGCTCGGTGATTGTGGTCAGCGACTGCCAGTCGGCAGACGCCTGATCGAGCGCCGGCGAGGACGCACGTTCAGCATCCTCCAGGCGCGCAAGCTCGGAGCGCGCGGCAGCTATCTGCTCCTCGAGCGAGGCACGGCGCTCGGCCGCCGACTCGTCCGATGCCTCGAGCACCGACAGCTTGGAAAGCGCAGACGCCAGATCGTCCGCGAGCAGGCGGGCCTTCGCGTCGCGCACACGCGCCTGAATGAGGGAGGCGCGCCTGGCAACGCGCGCCTGGCGGGCCAGGGGCCCCAGCTGGCGGTGAATCTCGTTCGTCAGGTCCAGGACGCGCACGAGGTTCGCGTCCATGTCCGACAGCTTCTTGAGCGCCCGTTCCTTGCGGCGCCGATGCTTGAGGACGCCCGCAGCCTCTTCGATGAAACCGCGGCGCTCCTCGGGGGTGGAGGACAGGATCGCGTCGAGCTGGCCCTGGCCGACGATCACGTGCATCTGGCGGCCCATACCCGTGTCCGACAGGAGCTCCTGGACGTCCAGGAGACGCACGGGCGAACCGTTGATGGAGTACTCCGAGCCGCCCCCGCGGAACAGGGTGCGGCTGATCGTGACCTCCGAATACTCAATGTCGAGCAGCCCGTCGGTGTTGTCGATCGTCAGGTCCACCTGGGCGCGCCCCAACGCCGCGCGCCCAGATGTCCCCGCGAAAATCACGTCCGCCATTTGCCCGCCGCGCAGCGCGCGGGCACCCTGCTCGCCCATGACCCAGGCGAGAGCGTCGACGACGTTGGATTTACCCGACCCGTTGGGGCCGACGACGCACGTGATGCCCGGTTGGAGGGCGAGCGTGGTCGCACTGGCGAAGGACTTAAAGCCCCGCAGCGTCAGGTTCTTGAGGT
>ERZ772962.746-NODE-746-length-17808-cov-12.841661_pt1 | contig 17808 bp, 17 predicted proteins | sample MGYA00580676_ERZ772962 | MGnify/ENA primary metagenome ERZ772962 (study PRJEB29015, sample SAMEA2738049) | human oral metagenome | biome: human oral; feature: human-associated habitat; material: saliva | place: China | collected 2230 ...
CTCATGCTGAAGGTAAATGGGCTGGTATGTGTGGTGAAATGGCCGGTGACCAAACAGCTGTTCCACTCCTTGTCGGAATGGGCTTGGATGAGTTCTCCATGTCAGCGACATCTGTTCTTCGTACACGTAGCTTGATGAAGAAATTGGATACAGCTAAGATGCAAGAATATGCCAACCGTGCTCTTACAGAATGTTCAACAATGGAAGAAGTGCTTGAACTTTCTAAAGAATACGTGAACGTAGACTAATCGATCTGAAGAATCTGATCACAAAGTTATCACCTTGATAGAGGTGGTAACTTTTTTGTTTTGCCACTTTATTCGTCCTGTAAATGAAGTAGCTGAACAAAAATAAAGTAGATGTTGCTATATCAAAATAAAAAATCTAAATTTTCTAAAAATTTTCGGAAATAGGTTTAATTACTATTGTTTTTATAGTATAATATTGAAAAGATGGTTTGAAAGCTGAACAATTCTGAATTGATTTTAGGAAATTTCAGGGAAAACTTGGAAGTTTTGAATCATTTTCATAAATTTTCATCACATTATTCAAGAAATAATCTTGAATATTTCAACTATTTATAGTAGAATAATACTATTAGGAAGCGCTTTCATAAGAGGCAGGAGAGGTGAGTGAATGGATACGAAACAAGCATTGTACACATTTGGAACCGGAGAGAACTTTCATCTTCAACATTATCTAGGGGCTCATAAAGAGCAAGTAGATGGTGTAGAAGGGTATAGTTTCCGTGTATGGGCTCCAAATGCTCAGGCAGTACACCTGGTAGGTGATTTCACCCAATGGGAAGAAAATGAAATTCCTATGGTGAGAAACGAAGCTGGTGTTTGGGAAGTATTTACAACGGCACCTCAAGTGGGAGATATCTATAAGTTCCATGTTACAAGACAAAATGGCCACCGCTTGATGAAGGTGGATCCTTTAGCAGTCCGCATGGAAAAACGTCCAGGAACTGGAGCGGTGATTACAGATATTCCAGAGCGGAAATGGAAAGATGGACTCTGGATGGCCAGACGGAGAAAGCTTGGCTTTAGATCTCGTCCAGTAAATATCTATGAAGTTCATGCCGGTTCTTGGAAACGCAATGAAGATGGCAGTCCCTATTCATTTGCACAGTTGAAGGAAGACTTGATTCCTTACTTGGTAAAAATGAACTATACCCATGTGGAGTTCATGCCGGTGATGGCTCACCCGCTTGGGCTTAGTTGGGGCTATCAATTGATGGGTTACTTTGCCTTAGAGCATACCTACGGAACACCGGAAGAGTTTCAAGATTTCGTTGAAGCCTGTCACTTGAATAACATCGGGGTGATTGTGGACTGGGTGCCAGGTCACTTTACCATCAATGATGATGCCTTGGCCTATTATGATGGGACACCAACCTTTGAATATCAGGACTATCATCGAGCCCACAACTATGGTTGGGGAGCAATGAACTTTGACCTAGGGAAAAACCAGGTCCAATCCTTCCTTATTTCTAGTGTGAAATTCTGGATTGAGTTTTATCATTTGGATGGAATCCGGGTCGATGCGGTCAGCAACATGCTTTACTTAGACTATGATAGTGGTCCATGGACACCAAATATCGATGGTGGAAATCTCAACTATGAGGGAATTCATTTCCTTAAGCGGATGAATGCTGTGATTAAATCAGAACATCCGGATGTCATCATGGCAGCGGAGGAAAGTTCATCTGGCACCAAGATCACTGGTCCAGAAGAGTATGGTGGTTTAGGATTTGACTACAAGTGGAATATGGGTTGGATGAATGATATCCTTCGCTTCTACGAGGAAGATCCTATTTACCGGAAATTTGATTTCAACTTGGTGACCTTTAGCTTTATGTATGCCTTCTCTGAAAACTTCTTGTTGCCATTCTCTCATGATGAAGTGGTCCACGGGAAGAAGAGCCTCATGCATAAGATGTGGGGAGATCGCTACAACCAGTTCGCTGGCTTGCGCAATCTCTTGACTTATCAGATTTGTCACCCAGGTAAGAAATTGCTCTTCATGGGTTCTGAGTTCGGCCAATTCTTAGAATGGAAGTCTGAAGAACAGCTAGAATGGTCTAATCTGGACGATGACATGAACCGCAAGATGCAAGAGTTTACTTCCCAGCTCAATCAATTCTACAAAGACAATAAGATGTTGTGGGAAATTGATGATAGCTATGATGGTATTGAGATTATTGATGCGGATAACCGAGATCAAAGCGTTTTGACCTTTACTCGTAAGGATAAAAAAGGAAATCATCTGCTTTGTATCTTTAATATGGCACCAGTAGAGCGCAAGGACTTTACGGTCGGTGTCCCTGTAGCTGGGGTCTATGAAGAAATTTGGAATACAGAATTAGAGAAATGGGGAGGTGTCTGGAAAGAGCACAACCAAGAAGTGAAGACTCAAGAGGGATTATGGAAAGATTATCCACAAACCTTAACCTTTACTTTACCGGCTCTTGGAGCTAGTGTATGGAAAGTGAAACGAAAACTTCGTTCCAATGTGTCTAAAACAAAAAAATAGTTGTTGGTGATCTACTGATCGCAGTCTATGATCCCATTCCTAACTCTGTAGAAGAGGCCGCAGTGCCTCTCCTCAGAAGTGGGAAGAAGGTCTCGTCAATCCAAAAAGGAGTAATCAATGAAGAATGAAATGCTAGCTCTGATCCTTGCTGGTGGGCAAGGAACTCGCCTTGGAAAACTCACTCAAAGCATTGCCAAACCTGCAGTGCAATTTGGGGGACGTTATCGTATTATTGACTTTGCCTTATCCAACTGTGCCAACTCAGGTATCCACAATGTTGGCGTGATTACTCAGTATCAACCGCTTGCCTTAAACAATCATATCGGAAATGGTTCAAGTTGGGGTCTTGATGGTATTAATACTGGGGTTTCTATCCTTCAACCTTATTCTGCAAGTGAAGGAAATCGTTGGTTTGAAGGAACAAGTCATGCGATTTTCCAAAACATCGACTACATCGATAGCATCAATCCAGAGTACGTGTTGATCCTTTCTGGAGACCATATCTACAAGATGGACTATGACGAAATGCTTCAGTCTCACAAAGATCACAATGCAAGCCTTACAGTAGCTGTATTGGATGTACCTTTAAAAGAAGCTAGCCGTTTCGGAATTATGAATACGGATGCTAACAATCGAATTGTCGAATTTGAAGAAAAACCTGCAGAGCCAAAATCAACAAAAGCTTCCATGGGTATCTACATTTTTGACTGGTCTCGCCTTCGCAATATGCTAGTTGCTGCAGAGAAGAGTGACATCGATATGTCTGACTTTGGTAAAAACGTTATTCCAACTTACCTTGAATCTGGAGAAAGCGTTTATGCTTATGAATTCAAGGGCTATTGGAAAGACGTGGGGACCATTGAGTCTCTCTGGGAAGCGAATATGGAATACATTGATCCAAACAATGCTTTGGATAGCCGTGATCGTCACTGGAAGATCTATTCTCGTAACTTGATTTCACCACCAAACTTCTTTGGCGAACATACCCATATTGAAGATTCCTTGGTGGTGGATGGATGCTTGGTAGACGGAACAGTAAAACATTCTATCTTGTCTACGGAAGCACAAGTTCGTAAAGGTGCAGTCGTTGAAGATTCTGTCATCATGAGTGGTGCCATTATCGGACAAGGTGCCGTGATTAAACGCGCTATAATCGGTGAAGGAGCGGTCGTTTCAGAAGGTGTTGTCATCGATGGAACGGAAGAAGTACAAGTCGTTGGATATAACGAAAAAGTGGGGGTAGCAACAGATGAAGATTGATAAGTATTCAGCCATTTTAGGAAACACAGTAGGCTTCCATGATATGTCATCATTGACAGACCATCGTCCTGTTGCCAGTCTACCATTTGATGGGAAATATCGTTTGATTGACTTTCCGCTTTCTAGCCTCGCTAATGCAGGAATCCGTAGTGTATTTGGTATTTTCCAGCAAGAAAATATCAGCTCTGTCTTTGACCATATCCGCTCTGGTCGTGAGTGGGGCTTGTCAACTCTTTTGAGCCACTACTACCTTGGAATTTATAACACACCAGTTGAAAGCTCTAATGTTGGGAAAGAGTACTATGAGCAGTTATTAACTTATTTAAAACGCTCAGGCTCTAATCAAACAGTAGCTCTTAACTGTGACGTCTTGGTCAACATTGATTTAAACCAGGTTTTCCATTTGCATAATACCATTGATGCACCTATTACAGTGGTGTACAAAAAGATGCATCATCGTGACATCTCTGAAGTAAATGCGGTTTTAGAAATTGATGAGACAGACCATGTTACGGGTCAAAAATTGTTTGATGGAACAGATGCAGATGCTCTCTATAATATGTCAACGGATATCTTTATCGTGGATACACCATGGTTGATTGAAAAATTAGAATCAGAAATCCATAAAGAACATCCAGAAAAATTGCGTTATATACTTCGTGATTTAGCAGTAGAACACGGGGCTTTCGCTTTTGAATACACTGGTTATATTGCCAATATTCATTCAGTTGAATCCTACTATCGTGCTAACTTGGATATGTTGGAAACCAATAAATTCATGTCTCTCTTCTCACCAAATCAAAAAGTTTATACCAAGGTTAAAAATGAAGAGCCAACTTACTATGCTCCTGGTTCGCAAATTAAGAATTCGCAATTTGCATCAGGAAGCATTGTCGAAGCTTTGGTGCATGATTCTATCATTTCTCGTCGTGTTCATCTACACCAGGGGGCAGAAATTCGTAGCAGTCTTTTGTTCCCAGGTGTTGTTGTTCACGAAGGGGCAGTCGTTGAGCATGCGATTCTTGACAAGGGCGTCGTAGTTGAAACTGGCGTTACGATTCGTGGAACCAAAGAGGCACCTCTTGTGATTAAAAAAGGTGCTGTGATTACAGAGGATATTGGATAATGAAATTATTGTTTGTTGCCGCAGAAGGAGCTCCCTTTTCAAAAACAGGGGGCTTGGGAGATGTGATTGGAGCACTCCCTAAATCCTTGGCTAAAAAAGGTCATGATGTTCGTGTCGTCCTCCCCTATTACGACATGGTAGAGGCGAAATTTGGCGACCAAGTTGAAGATGTTTTACACTTCGAGACCAGAGTGGGATGGAGAAGTGAATATGTTGGTGTGAAACGCATCCATCGTGATGGTGTTACCTTCTATTTTATTGATAACCAGAAATATTTCTTTAGAGGACATGTCTATGGAGATTTTGATGATGGGGAGCGCTTTGCCTACTTCCAATTGGCAACGCTTGAGATGATGGAACGAGTAGACTTTATTCCTGATATCATCCATGTTCATGATTACCATACAGCCATGATTCCTTTCCTACTAAAAGAGAAATACCGTTGGATTCAAGCTTACAATGGAATTAAGTCTGTCTTAACCATTCATAATCTGGAGTTCCAAGGCCAGTTTGACCCAGGAATGTTGTGGGATTTGTTTGGAGTTGGATTTGAGCGCTACGAAGATGGTACCCTTCGGTGGAAGGATTGCTTGAACTGGATGAAGGCCGGGATCCTCTATGCTGATCGTGTGACCACTGTTTCACCAAGTTATAGTTATGAAATCAGGACAGCTGAATATGGTTGTGGCCTTGATCAAATCTTGCGCATGGAATCTGGTAAATTAACGGGGATTGTGAATGGAATCGATACTGACCTCTACAATCCTGAAACAGACCCGCTCTTGACCTATCATTTTAGTAAAGATGATTTATCAGGAAAAGCGGCAAGTAAGCGAGCTCTTCAGGAACGTGTTGGACTTCCAGTACGTGATGATGTTCCCTTGTTTGGGATTGTTTCTCGTTTGACTCACCAAAAAGGCTTTGATGTGGTGGTTGAAGAACTCCACAACCTCTTACAAAAGGATATCCAAATCGTTCTTTTGGGAACGGGAGATCCTGGATTTGAACATGCCTTTGCTTGGTTTGGTCAAGCTTATCCAGATAAACTCTCTGCTAACATCATGTTTGACGTGCAGTTGGCGCAAGAAATCTATGCCGCTTCGGATGTTTTTTTGATGCCAAGCCGATTTGAACCATGTGGACTTTCTCAAATGATGGCTATGCGCTATGGTACGTTACCATTGGTTCACGAGGTAGGAGGACTTCGAGATACAGTACAAGCCTATAATGTGCTTGATGGTAGTGGTACTGGCTTTAGCTTTAACAACCTTTCTGGTTATTGGCTAAACTGGGCTGTCGATCAAGCTTTGACAGTCTATACTCATGATAAGAATGCTTGGTACGGTCTCCAAAGAGAAGCCATGAGCCGTGATTTCTCTTGGGATACTGCTAGTCAACACTATGCGGATCTCTATCAGTCCTTGTAAGATGAATGAAAACGCCTATTTTTAGGCGTTTTTTCTTTTGCAGGGAAGAGTTTGCCAAAGGAATGTTGCAAACACCATCTGTATCTAATTCAAATGGGGAATACAAAGCTCTGGGTCTCAATATGGCCTACGAACGTCCCAACGATGGAAACCAATGGTACAATACCAATCCAAATGACCTCACCTCACGCGAGGAGATTGATCGGTAAATGAAGGGCTAAAACGATACGCTCATACTTCTGGACTATCTAGAAGGGGAAGCTGTCCTCAATAAATGCAGTCAAGACTGGAAGAAAGCTTACTTCAATGAAGTTGTAACAAGTGCCAAAAATGGAATTCAGGCTATTGACATCGATGGTAAAACGTACAATAGCTATGAAGACTTGAAACGTGCATTTGCTGAAGTAGTTGATAAAGATAAAGCTACCCTAAGTAACGGTTCTGTCAAATTTGATCATACTGTTTCACTGAAAGAAAAAATCTTTAAGAAATTGCTACAAGAAACAGACAGTTTCAAAACCTCTATTTTTAAATAGGAAGAAAATGCTCATCTGCTTAGCAGGTGAGTTTTTCTATGTTTTTTAAATTGGGTCTTCTGCTGATAAAAATAGTATAAATTTTTATTTAGAACAAAAATAGACAAAGTGTATAAAAATGATCAAGTTCTTTCGAAAGCTAGTGACGAGAGGTATTTCAAAAGTGGTGACAAAATCGTGGTAAAACGTTTTCTTTCTAAGCAAACATTTGACTATTATATCTTTTAGGAGTAAACTAAGGGAGTAAAATTTATTTAAGGAGAATTCATCATGAATTTAACATTTTTAGGTCTTTGTTTAGCCTGTTTTGGTGTGTCACTTGCGGAAGGTTTGATGATGAGCAATCTGTTCAAATCTGCATCACGTCAACCAGAAATTATTGGTCAATTGCGTAGTCTCTTGATTCTTGGTGTTGCCTTTGTCGAAGGTACCTTCTTCGTAACCTTGGCCATGGCCTTCGTTATTAAATAGACTTCTCTATTTAGGAAAGGAGGTGTCAAACCTTGGAAGAAAGTGTGAATCCAACCCTAAATATTGGACCAGTATCCTTTGATTTGACCCTACTTGCCATGTCTCTTGTAACTGTTTTGATGGTCTTTGCTTTTGTCTATTGGGCAAGTCGCAAAATGACCCTCCGTCCTAAGGGCAAACAAAATGCTCTTGAGATGATTTACGATTTTGTCATTAGTTTTACCAAGGGAAACATTGGAGAACGCTACATGAAGAACTATTCTTTGTTCTTGTTTTCTCTCTTCCTGTTTATCTTGGTGGCCAACAATATTGGCTTGATGGCAAAAGTCCAAACAACAAACGGTTATAACTTGTGGACTTCCCCAACGGCTAACCTTGGATATGACCTATCTCTTTCATTTTTGATCACCCTGATTGCTCATGTGGAAGGAATTCGTCGCCGAGGCATTAAGGAATACTTGAAGGCTTTTGCAACACCAGGATTTATGACTCCGATGAACATCCTAGAAGAGGTAACGAATTTTGCATCCTTAGCGATTCGGATCTACGGGAATATTTTTGCTGGTGAAGTCTTAGCATCTTTGTTACTAAGCTTGTCGCAACTGGCCTTTTATTGGTATCCAGCAGCCTTTGTTGGAAGCATGTTATGGACAGCCTTTTCGATTTTCATTTCATGTATCCAAGCCTATGTATTTACCATGTTGTCATCCATGTACATAGGTAAAAAAATAAACGGTGAGGAAGAGTAAGTAGAGGAGTAGAAGATGGATTTAACAATTGGTACCATTATTGGTGACTTTATTCTTATCGCTGGTTCCTTCCTCTTATTAATCTTTTTAGTAAAGAAATTTGCTTGGGGCAATATTACTAGTATTTTGGATGCGCGTGCTGAAAAAATTACCAATGATATTGACGAAGCAGAGGCGGCCCGTAAAAAGGCAGAGGAACTAGCTGCAAAACGCGAAGCGGAGTTGGCTGGTAGTCGTCAAGAAGCAACAACGATTCTTGAAACAGCTAAGGAAACAGCCGAAAAAAATAAGGCTCATATTCTCAGTGAAGCTAGCCAAGAAGCCCTTCGCTTGAAAGAAAAAGCGCAATTAGAAATTTCGCAAAATAAAGAAGAAGCGATGAACAGTATCAAGGGGGATGTCGCAGACCTAACTGTCAACTTGGCAGGTAAATTGCTAAGCCAACAGTTGGACTCTGAAGGCCATCGCCAACTGATCGATCGCTACCTAAATGAATTAGGAGATGCCTAATGGACAAAAAGCAATTAATGGTAATTGAGAAATATTCCCAGCCTTTTGTTCAATTGGTATTTGAAAAGAATCAGCAAGAAGATGTTTATGAAAAATTAAGTCAAATTAAGGCTGTTTTTGAAGAAACAGGCCTTGCTGCATTTTTAGCTCATATCGGTGTAGAGGATGAAGAGAAAGCGAAGAGTCTTCGACTCTTTCAAAACTCGGATTCAGCATTACTAGACCATTTGATTGAAGTGGTTATTCTCAATCATCGTGAAGCCTTATTTTATGACATTGTCAGAGTTAGTATGGATCAAATTCAACAGCTGAGCAACTGTTTCGAAGTAACCGTTTCTTCGGTTGCCGGACTGGATCAGGCTCAAAAAGAAAAGTTGATCCCTATTATTGAAAAGAAATTTGGTATCCAAGTTCGTTCTCTGAAAGAAGAACTGGATCCGGATTTGATTGGTGGTTTTGTGGTTTCAGCAAATCACAAGACGCTTGATACCAGTCTCAAACGTCAATTGCAAGTCATAAAAGCAAATTTGAAATAGAAAGTGGTGTGAATTTTGGCGATTAACGCACAAGAAATCAGCGCTTTAATTAAGCAACAAATTGAAAATTTCCAGCCAAATTTTGACGTCACAGAGACCGGAGTCGTTACCTATATTGGTGACGGGATTGCGCGTGCTCATGGCCTTGAAAATGCAATGAGTGGGGAGTTGTTGATCTTTGAAAACGGCTCATACGGAATGGCGCAAAACTTGGAAACGACAGATGTCGGGATTATCATCCTTGGAGACTTCACAGACATTCGTGAAGGAGACTCGATTCGTCGGACTGGTAAAATCATGGAAGTCCCTGCTGGGGATGCCTTGATTGGTCGGGTTGTCAATCCTCTTGGTCAGCCAGTGGATGGCTTGGGAGAAATCGTAACTGATACCTTCCGTCCAGTTGAAACACCAGCTCCTGGTGTTATGCAACGGAAATCTGTATCAGAGCCTCTTCAAACGGGCTTGAAAGCCATTGATGCCCTTGTTCCGATTGGACGAGGCCAACGGGAATTGATCATCGGAGACCGTCAAACAGGAAAAACCTCAATTGCCATCGATACTATCTTGAACCAAAAGGATCAAGATATGATCTGTATCTATGTAGCAATTGGACAAAAAGAATCAACGGTTCGGACACAAGTAGAAACACTTCGTAAGTATGGAGCCATGGATTACACCATTGTGGTGACGGCATCAGCCTCACAACCATCTCCACTCTTGTTCCTTGCACCTTATGCAGGGGTTGCTATGGCCGAAGAGTTCATGTACAATGGCAAACACGTTTTAATCGTCTATGATGATTTGTCTAAGCAAGCCGTTGCTTACCGTGAATTGTCCCTTCTTCTTCGTCGTCCGCCAGGACGGGAAGCCTTCCCAGGGGATGTTTTCTACCTTCACAGCCGTTTATTGGAACGTTCTGCGAAAGTATCGGATGAATTGGGTGGTGGTTCCATTACTGCGCTTCCAATCATTGAGACACAAGCAGGGGATATTTCTGCTTATATCGCGACTAACGTGATTTCGATCACAGATGGCCAAATCTTCTTGCAAGATAGCCTCTTTAACTCAGGAATTCGTCCAGCCATTGACGCAGGATCATCTGTGTCACGGGTTGGTGGATCAGCCCAAATCAAGGCTATGAAGAAGGTTGCGGGGACTCTCCGTATTGACCTAGCTTCTTACCGTGAGTTGGAAGCCTTCACCAAGTTTGGTAGTGACTTGGATGCCGCTACTCAAGCTAAGTTGAACCGTGGTCGCCGGACAGTAGAAGTCTTGAAGCAACCAGTCCATGAACCATTAACTGTCGAAAAACAGGTAGTCATCTTGTATGCTTTGACACATGGATTCTTGGATAGTGTACCTGTTGATGATATCCTTCGCTTTGAAGAGGAATTGTTTGCCTTTGTAGAAGTGCATCATCCAGAAATCTTTGAAACCATTCGTACGACCAAAGATCTTCCAAGTGAAGAAACAATGGATGCAGTGATTACTGACTTTGTCAACCAATCAAGTTTCAAATAGAAATAGGAGTGGCAGATGGCAGTTTCTTTAAATGATATCAAAAATAAAATTGCATCGACAAAGAATACCAGTCAAATTACAAATGCTATGCAGATGGTATCTGCTGCCAAACTTGGGAAGTCTGAGCAAGCTGCCAAGGACTTCCAAATTTACGCATCTAAGGTTCGTAAGCTATTGACCGACCTCTTACATGGACACGAGGCTGAGAATGCGAAGTACCATCCATTTTTAAAGAGTCGGCCTGTCAAAAAGTCTGCTTATATTGTCATCACTTCTGACCGTGGACTAGTGGGAGGATACAACGCCTCTATTCTCAAGTCTGTCATGGAATTGAAGGAAGAATACCATCCAACGGGTGAGGATTTTGAAGTCATCTGTATTGGAAGTATTGGGGCAGACTTCTTTAGAGCAAGAGGCATCCAGCCGGTTTATGAACTACGTGGTCTAGCTGATCAACCAAGCTTTGATGAAGTGCGGAAGATCATTAACAAGACAGTCCAAATGTATCAAAATGAATTGTTTGATGAATTGTATGTCTGTTATAACCACCACGTCAATAGTTTGACCAGTCAATTGCGGGTTGAGCAAATGCTTCCGATCATTGACTTGGACCCCAACGAAGCAGATGAAGATTATATCTTGAATCTGGAGTTGGAATCAGACCGAGATGCGATTTTGGATCAATTGCTTCCACAGTTTGCTGAAAGTATGATTTATGGAGCCATCATTGATGCCAAAACAGCTGAAAATGCTGCTGGTATGATGGCCATGCAGACTGCAACAGACAATGCCAAGAAAGTAATTGATGAATTGACCATTCAATACAACCGAGCTCGTCAGGCAACCATTACGCAAGAAATTACGGAAATTGTTGCAGGAGCGAGTGCGCTTGAGTAGTTGATTCGATGCACATTTTAACAATACAAAAATAAGCTTGCTTATATGTATGAACAAGCTTAGAAACTTAATAGAATAGGAGAATGACATGAGTTTAGGCAAAATTTCTCAGGTTGTAGGTCCTGTCGTTGACGTAGCTTTTGCTGCGGGCGATAAACTCCCTGAGATTAATAATGCGCTTGTAGTCTATAAAAATGACCAACAAAAATCAAAAGTCGTTCTTGAAGTAGCTCTTGAACTTGGGGATGGTGTCGTTCGCACCATTGCCATGGAATCAACAGATGGCTTGACTCGTGGGATGGAAGTATTGGACACTGGTCGTCCAATCTCTGTGCCTGTCGGAAAAGAAACTCTTGGACGTGTTTTCAACGTCTTGGGAGATACCATTGACTTGGAAGAAGCATTTCCAGAAGATGCTCCTCGTGAATCCATTCATAAAAAAGCTCCATCCTTTGATGAGCTTTCTACTTCAGAAGAAATTCTTGAAACAGGGATCAAGGTCATTGACCTCTTGGCCCCTTACCTGAAAGGTGGGAAGGTCGGCCTCTTCGGTGGTGCCGGAGTTGGGAAGACCGTCTTAATTCAAGAATTGATCCACAACATTGCCCAAGAGCACGGTGGAATCTCCGTCTTTACCGGGGTTGGAGAACGGACCCGTGAAGGGAATGACTTGTACTGGGAAATGAAGGAATCTGGCGTTATCGAAAAAACAGCCATGGTCTTTGGACAAATGAACGAACCACCAGGAGCACGGATGCGTGTAGCCTTGACTGGTTTGACCATTGCGGAATACTTCCGTGATGTGGAAGGTCAAGACGTTCTCTTGTTTATCGATAATATCTTCCGTTTCACCCAAGCCGGATCAGAAGTATCAGCCCTTTTGGGACGGATGCCTTCTGCCGTTGGTTACCAACCGACCTTGGCAACTGAAATGGGTCAATTGCAAGAACGGATTACCTCAACCAAGAAAGGTTCTGTTACATCGATCCAAGCCATCTATGTGCCAGCCGATGACTATACAGACCCAGCGCCAGCAACCGCCTTTGCCCACTTGGATTCAACAACCAACTTGGAACGTAAATTGGTACAATTGGGGATCTACCCTGCAGTGGACCCACTGGCATCAAGCTCACGTGCCCTTTCTCCAGAAATCGTAGGAGAAGAACACTATGCAGTAGCATCTGAGGTCAAACGCGTCCTTCAACGTTACCATGAATTGCAAGATATCATTGCGATCTTGGGGATGGATGAATTGTCTGACGAAGAAAAGACCTTGGTTGCTCGTGCTCGCCGGATCCAATTCTTCTTGTCACAAAACTTCAACGTTGCGGAACAATTTACCGGTCAACCTGGTTCATACGTACCGGTTGCAGAAACTGTTCGTGGTTTTAAAGAAATCTTGGACGGAAAATATGACCATCTTCCTGAAGATGCCTTCCGTGGTGTTGGATCGATCGAAGATGTGATTGCCAAAGCTGAAAAAATGGGATTCTAAGAAGAGGTGAAAGATGAGTCAAATGAACGTCCAAATCGTTACACCGGATGGACTGGTTTATGATCATCATGCCGCATTTGTATCTGTCAAGACAATTGATGGTGAATTAGGGATTTTACCTCATCATATCAATACCATTGCGGTTTTGGCTGTAGACCAAGTAAAGGTTCGTCGTGTCGACGATGACAAACATATTGATTGGATTGCAGTCAATGGGGGGATTATCGAAGTAGCAGATAATGTCATTACCATTGTTGCCGATTCTGCCGAACGTGCTCGAGATATCGACATTAGTCGTGCAGAACGTGCCAAACTGCGAGCTGAAAAAGCGATTGAAGAAGCCAAAGATCAGCATTCGGTTGATATGGAACGTCGTGCTAAAATTGCTCTTCAACGCGCCATTAACCGGATTAATGTCGGAAATCGTTTATAACATATTAAAAAATAAGGTGGAGGTCTTGTCCTCGCCTTATTTTTGTTGAGTGAGAATCAAAAGAAGAAAGTGAGAATCAAATATGGTATAATAGCTGTATGATCCAAATGATTTTTAACTTTTCAAGCCATTTATTGTTTATCTTTTTTGCCTATTACCTATTGTTGAACCTGGTTCAATGGGAAAAGTTTTTAAAAGTAAGTACTGAAAATGCTGTTAAAATCCGTTTTTTGATCTTGATGCTCAGCATTGGAATCGGCTATCTAGCCAGCTCATTTTTTATCAGCGTGTATGAGATGAGTCGGCAGATTTTTATTGGCCAATTCTAGCCACATTTTATCAAAAATATGGTATGATAGAAGTCGTGACTTTAAGAAATTGGAGAACAATCCCGTATGGAAAAAATAATCGTTAATGGTGGAAATAATCGACTAGTTGGAACTGTCAAAATCGAAGGAGCAAAAAACGCTGTCCTTCCGCTTCTTGCTGCAACAGTCCTTGCAAGTGAGGGCGTGACAACCTTAAAAAATGTCCCTGTTTTATCAGATGTCTTCACAATGAACAATGTCGTTCGTGGCTTGAATGCACAAGTGACCTTCAATGAAGAAGAAAATACGGTTGTCGTAGATGCGCAAGAAAAATTATCAGAGGAAGCGCCTTATAAGTATGTGAGCAAGATGCGGGCCTCTATCGTTGTCTTGGGTCCTGTCTTGGCACGCAATGGCCATGCTAAAGTTTCCATGCCTGGAGGCTGTACGATCGGTAGTCGTCCAATTGACCTCCATCTCAAAGGTTTGGAAGCCATGGGGGCTGAAATTACACAAACGGCCGGCTATATTGAAGCGAAAGCAGATCGTCTCAAGGGAGCACATATCTATATGGACTTCCCATCAGTAGGGGCGACACAAAATATTATGATGGCCGCAACCTTGGCTGATGGAGTCACCGTGATTGAAAATGCTGCGCGTGAACCTGAGATTGTTGACCTAGCTCTTTTGCTCAACAAAATGGGAGCTACTGTCAAGGGGGCAGGAACTGAGACCTTAACCATCGTCGGTGTGGAGAGCTTGCACGGGGCAGACCACAATGTTGTACAAGACCGCATCGAAGCTGGAACCTTTATGATTGGGGCAGCCATGACGGGTGGAGATGTCTTGATCGAAGATGCCATTTGGGAACACAATCGTCCGCTGCTGTCTAAGATGCAGGAGATGGGCGTGACGGTAACCGAAGAAGAAAATGGAATTCGGATTCAATCGGATATCAGTAAGCTCCGTCCAGTGACCGTTAAAACTCTTCCGTACCCAGGATTCCCAACTGATATGCAGGCTCAATTTACAGCCTTGATGGCCATGGCTAAAGGTGAGTCCACCATGATTGAAACCGTCTTTGAGAATCGTTTCCAACATTTGGAAGAAATGCGTCGAATGGGCGTTCACTCAGATATTATGCGAGATACAGCTCGTATCGTAGGAGGTGAAAGCTTCCAAGGTGCAGAGGTCATGTCGACCGATTTGCGCGCGAGTGCAACGCTTGTCTTGATGGGCTTAGTGGCAGAAGGAGAAACAAAGGTCAGCAAATTAAGTCACTTAGACCGTGGTTATTATCAATTCCATGAGAAATTGGTGGCACTAGGTGCAGACGTGAAACGTGTAGAGGAAGCAGACGATGAAAACTAATCTTCGCTATGTTGGAAAACAGCTAGGAATTGTCCTCCTGTTGGCTGTGATTGGCATCATCATTTTTGCAATTGGTTTGGTCATTGGCTATGGAGTGATTGGCGATGGAAAAAATCCATGGTCCATTCTCTCTCCGGATACCTGGTCAGAAATCATTGGAAAGCTAACCGGCAAATAAGATTTAAATAACATTGAGTAAAAAGGAGAGCAGCGAATCGAGTCAGTGACCCATCTAGCGCTGCTCTTTTTTGGAGAGAGGCATGACAAAACAAACAGTAACCAAACGAACCAAACAAACCTTAGCAGGTTTTGTGGTGGCAACAGTCCTAGCAATCGGGGGCTATTATTTTAATCAACCGACGATAAAAGAAGCGACGGATCAGGTTGTTTCCGTGGTGACCAGTAGCCAACAGGAAACACCCAGTAAAGAGTTAGCTAGCTCTGTACTAACAAAATCTGCTCGTTCACAATTAGGAAATGACATAGAATGGAATGGAGCTGGAGCCTTTGTCGTTAAGGGCAATCGAACAGATTTGGATGCCAGTGTGGCTAGTCAACCCTATGCGGATAACAAGACAAAAGAAGTCAATGGAAAGACCGTACCGACAGTGGCCAATGCCATCATGACTAAGGCGACTCGTCAGTACAGAGATCGCGATGCAACAGGAAGTGGCCTAACCGATTGGAAACCTGCAGGTTGGCATCAGGTTCATAATCTGTCAGGAGAGTACGACCATGCTGTGGATAGAGGTCATCTATTGGGCTACGCCTTGATCGGCAATCTCAAAGGCTTTGACGCCTCTACTAGCAATCCCAAAAATATCGCCGTTCAAACGGCTTGGTCCAATCAAGCCAATGATCCTCATTCCACTGGTCAAAACTACTATGAGACCCTGGTTCGAAAAGCCCTAGATAAGAACAAGCGGGTCCGCTATCGGGTCACTTTGATCTACAATCAGCCGGAAGATCTGATTCCTTTAGGTTCTCAGATCGAAGCCAAATCGAGTGACGGGACTCTTGAGTTCAATGTCTTTGTTCCCAATGTTCAAAGTGGAATGAGCCTGGATTACCAGACAGGAAAAGTAACCATCCATCAATAAGCTGGAAAGTGGATTTGCTTAAGCTTTTTTTAAGCATGAGGTGTTACAATTGCATACCTTCTTTAAGAGAAAGGAGAATGTATGAGAACCATTTTTCGATTTGTCAGAGGAAGCCTTCGCATGGCTTGGAGTCTCTTTTGGGGATTTTTCTGGACAATTGCGATCAGTTTTCTAATTTTAGTGGGGATTATCTATTTCACAGATTCTCCTAGTTCTGGTATGGATGGGGTTGGACGAGCTGCGCAAAAAGTGGTCTATCAGGTTGGAAATTTATTTGGCGATCAGGGCTTTGCGTCGCGTTTTGGAATGGCGCCTAGTTCACCAACAACCCAGACGGACAATCATGAGCATAGCGGTGCTCGCTGGGAAAAGGCTGAGGCTACGGTTTATCTAGATCCCAATATTAGTCAAACCTTTATAAAAGCATATCGGGATGCTATTGAGGCTTGGAATCAAACAGGCGCCTTTACCTTTAAATTGGTCACAAATGAAAAAGAGGCCAATGTGGTCTTGACCGAAATGGACAACGCATCCGTTTCTGCAGCAGGAGAAACTGCCTCTCAAACTAACCTCTTAACCAATCGGTTCACCCACATCACAGTTCGCCTCAATCGCCATTATCTGTTAAATTATATCTATAACTATAGTTATGATCGGATTGTCAATACAGCTGAGCATGAGCTAGGCCATGCGATTGGGTTGGACCACACAGATGGAGAATCGGTCATGCAACCAGCTGGCTCTTTCTACAGTATCCAGGATTCAGATGTAGAAGCAGTCCGGCAATTATACAAGGAATAATGAGTTTTAAAATACTTGCTAAAAGTTCTGGGCCTCAAGGGGCTCGGGATTTTTTTGATGCTTCGTCTTCCCTTGTTTAATCCGTAAAAAGATAGTAAAATAGGGACATGATTATTTTACAAGCCAACAAAATTGAACGCTCTTTTGCAGGGGAGGTTCTTTTTGATAATATCAGCCTGCAAGTGGATGAACGGGATCGAATTGCTCTGGTCGGAAAGAACGGCGCAGGCAAGTCTACGCTCTTGAAAATCTTGGTGGGAGAAGAAGAGCCGACCTCAGGAGAAATCAATAAAAAACGCGACCTTTCTCTCTCTTATCTGGCCCAGGATAGCCGCTTTGAGTCGTCCAATACCATCTACGATGAGATGCTCCATGTCTTTGACGATCTCCGTAAGACGGAAAGAACCTTACGGCAGATGGAGCTCGAGATGGGGGAAAAAACTGGAGCCGATTTGGAGAAACTCATGCAGGATTATGACCGGCTTTCGGAAGAATTCCGTCAGGCTGGTGGCTTTACCTATGAGGCAGATATCCGTGCCATTTTAAACGGCTTCAAGTTCGATGAGTCTATGTGGCAGATGAAGATTGAAGAGTTGTCTGGAGGGCAAAATACCCGTTTAGCTCTGGCCAAGATGCTCTTGGAAAAGCCAAATCTTTTGGTACTGGATGAGCCGACCAACCACTTGGATATTGAGACCATCGCCTGGTTGGAAAATTACTTGGTCAATT
>ERZ772962.749-NODE-749-length-17780-cov-8.145614_pt1 | contig 17780 bp, 24 predicted proteins | sample MGYA00580676_ERZ772962 | MGnify/ENA primary metagenome ERZ772962 (study PRJEB29015, sample SAMEA2738049) | human oral metagenome | biome: human oral; feature: human-associated habitat; material: saliva | place: China | collected 2230 ...
CTCTTCTGAGTTCGTCCAAACCAGAGTTATCACAGAAAACTAACACGGAGGAAAACATTATGTTAAAAATGACTCTTAACAACTTGCAACTTTTCGCCCACAAAAAAGGTGGAGGTTCTACATCAAACGGACGTGATTCACAAGCGAAACGTCTTGGAGCTAAAGCAGCTGACGGACAAACTGTAACAGGTGGATCAATCCTTTACCGTCAACGTGGTACACACATCTATCCAGGTGTAAACGTTGGACGTGGTGGAGACGATACTTTGTTCGCTAAAGTTGAAGGCGTAGTACGCTTCGAACGCAAAGGTCGCGATAAGAAACAAGTTTCTGTTTACCCAATCGCTAAATAATCGCTCTAAGTAGCATAAAATAAGGCTTTCCGAGTTTCCGGAGAGCCTCTTTTTTTGTTTTGATACCTACCGTGATACCCATATTTCAAAAACCAATGTAAGAAGCGAACTTGTCAGCTACTTCATCTTTTGCTTTTTGGGTGACGTGAGCATAGATGTCCATAGTGGTTTGAATATTCTCATGACCGAGTCTTTCCTGGACCTCCTTGATAGTAGCACCAGCTTCGAAGAGTAGTGAGCAGTGTGTATGTCTAAACCCATGAGGTGTGATTCGTTTGAAATCAGGGTACTTTCTCCAGATTCTGTTCAACATATTGTTGACATGGACAACACTCTTAGGTTCTCCATTCTCATTTTTAAACAGAAGTCCTTTTGTACTATACTTGTGCCAATCTTTTAAAACCTTGATTGTTTTTGAATCGAGGGTAATTGTTCGGGCACTCTTTTTTGTTTTTGGAGTCTGAAAGATAAGTTTATTATCTTCACCCTTGGCCAAGGTTTGATTGACAGTAATCTGTCCTTTTTTTAAATCGATATCAGACCATCTTAGATCGCTAATTTCATTCTTTCGCATTCCTGTAAAAGCTAGTAATCTAAAATACGTCAGCATTTCATTATCGTTGAAGCCTTTAACGATTTAAAAAAATTTCTTAAGTTCTTCTTTGTTGTAGAACTTTTCAAGTTCATCTGTATTATTTTTTGTCGTTTCGGCTTAAGAGTCTTTCTCATAGGGTTACTATCAATCAATTCCATAGCTATTGCATAATCAAATATCTGATTAGCAATGCTTATGATTCCAAAAAATCTCTTATACTCATCAGCCCATTTATTAACCTGAGTTTGACACATGGTCAAACTTATTTTATTTATAGGCTTGTCTCCAAAATAAGGGATAATAAGTCTATCTGCTTTGTCAATTTGGCTAACATAGGTAGATTCTTTTACCGTATTTCTATAATGCTCTTTCCAAGTTTCATATACCTGATTAAAAGTAGTAGTGGTATTTCTGCTTCTAAAGGTTTTCTTCTCATAATCAGATAAACACTTAGCTTCAGCCAGTCTAGCTTCTCGTTCGGTTTTAAAGCCACGTCTAAGAGTAACAATCTTCTTGCCAGTCAAAGGATCAATTCCATGATAGGCTTTAAAATAGTAGGCGAAACCATCACCTTTTTTATATTTTTTAATCATTGATTTTTACCTCATTTCTTGTTAAAATGGGTATAGTAAAGAGAGCTTTTTAATGCCTTTCTTTCTATACAACACATCCTCACATTATAGCTTGCAGGCGATTGTGAGGATTTTTACTTTATTTAGAGTATTTTTCGATACCTCTTAGCATCTCAGTTTTATTGATCATCGTTTGTTCACACAATAAATCTAAATCTGATGGGTAGTACTGACAATGGTAGCCTATCGAATAGTAAACGTTAAATTCAAATAAGAATCCGGATCGCTCATTTTTAAATATACCCAAAATATTTTGGAGTGTGAAGAGTCCGGTTTGGCCAACACCGTTATTATACTCTTCTTTTGTAATCTCCATGATTTTCTCATGTAACGGCTCATTGTATTTCATTATGCTTTGTGAACGATAGCTAAATAATCTACCACTATGTGCTGCACGATTGCGGTATGAATGAATCAGACGTAGAGCTTGAGCAAACATTGATTTTGTTGAATCAGTTATAAACTGTTCAGGAAGTCCTGTACAAATTGATATAACTTTATCTTTTTGCTTTGGTTTTAGTAATTTATAAAAGTTCACTAAATTTCCAAAACTTGTCCCTTTTAAGAGTATCCAAGGAGGAATATTTCCGTGATTTTCTCGATAATGCTTGTAAGGTTCGATGTCATCATTAGCTATATTATTTAGCTTATCTAACAACTGATAAAGTGGATATCGGTTGGAATTTTGGCGTTTGTGACCTCGTCTGTAGTTTCTAGGTTTTAGATAATCGATTTGTTTTTCCCCGAAGTCTTCTGCGATTGTATAAGCAATAGCAGTTCTAAGGCTTAATTCAACTTCAAGCGTGGCACTTAAAACACCGTTTCGGATATCTTTATCTAGTTGATACAGAGAGTACAGATGGGAAAATGTTTCACCTGCTTTGAAGTTATCGCTATCATCTGACTCAAGAATAAAGGATTTATATCCGTTGACTATTTCATAATAACCGTAAATAGTCAAAGCTTCTCTTGCCTCTCTTTCATCATCGATTTTTAAGTTCCGTGATCGTAATATGTCTAATTGTTCATCAATATTTTTAAAAGGTTTATCCACTGAACACCTCCAAGAAAAGTAGAAAAGGCCTTGCGACAGCAAGACCTTTTCTATGAGCGCGACGGCACTCGTTCATTAAGATTATATAAATTATAATCTATTCGGTAACTTGTGTCAATTATTTAGTTTAATTTTTTTCAACTTATTTAATTAGTGAATTATACTCATCTTTGACCATCGTTTCGTTTGTGATGAGAAGTCCTGTTATTTAAGTAATTTTATAAATTTATTTTTTGTCATATATCTTGTGAAATTTCTTTACTAATCAACTTGATTTTGTTAAAATCAAATTAAAATAAAGGGGAGGAATCAATATGAAAATCATTCAAATCCTTTGGGGATATCTATTGTTGTTTTCCTTTTTTTCTCTCATTTTTTTCTTTTTAGACAAGCGTATAATTTTAATTACTTTTTTGATTTTTATTTTAGTGATAAAAATCACCCCTCATCCTGATTCCCATTGGAATCCGTTTGCATTTGGAATTCGTTTTCGTAAGAAACACTAGGTGAGTCGACGCTGATATCAAAAGCTCTTACCTCTCTTAAAGATTCCAATTCTTGACGGGCTTTCTCTTTTTCAACTTCTCGTTGTATATCTTTCAATTCGGAGTCTTTTTCCATTGTCTCAACTTCTACAGTCAATTTGCGTTCTTCCAAATTGGCTTTTTTTCTTTCTCGTAGATATGGCATAACTCCTTTAAGTTTAACACCCTTGATATCAACATCTCCAAATAAGAGACTAAGTCCTAATAAGCCAGAGTCTATCATCCAATGGTTGTCAGATATGAACTGGCCAATTGATTGCAAAGTTATTATTCCGGGGCTTTCTACATTTGAAGTCGCAATGATTTCCTCATCAATTTCAGTATTTCTATACTGGTCAATAATAGAATACAGATTTCTCCACATGCTAGATGTAATAGGGAGCGTGGTGTTGACCCTCAACCAAAGGTGTAATTTACCGTCTTTGAAGTAGAGTGGCGATACTAGACCATCAATATATTTAGATAGATCTGTAATATTAAAGATAGTGTGATGAACTGTCAATGTACTATATAAAAATTTTGGATTTACTTTACTACGTGGAACCTCGTTAATCCAGTTGACATTTCTACGCTTGATATCTGTAGATTTCTCATAACCATGGTTTAAAGTTAGTTTTTCATCTGCTATATCTTTTTCGTAAACGTCACTGGTAATCTGTCCAATTAAGAAATAATTTGACTTAAATGATGGGACAACGACATAGTCTCCGATACTCATATCTTCCACAAAACTGTAGAGTCGTTTAGCAGTAAATGTGATTTGGTGTTTTGAAAGTTCTTCATCCTGATAAACGTTCATAATTTGCTGCTTATAGTGTTCTATGGTTTTTTCTGCCGTTAAAAGCAAATTTGTTGTTTGCAGATTTGCTAAGGTGACTTGATTGTGATGAATAGAAATAAAATGATTGTACTTAAAATCGTCATAGTACTTTCCGCCATCAGCTCGGACAAGCCAATATTTTGCACGATTGTTAAATTGATAGATTTCAAATTGGTTTTTATGAGACATTATTAATCCTCTTTGTTGTTTATATAACCACCATCGTTTCGTTAGCGATGGTTTTTATTTTTCTTCTCTATACACATCCACGACTTTACCGATGATCCTAAAATCACTGTCGGAGTTGATTGGTATATCTTTATATTTCTTATTAAAACTTCTCAGATAGGCCTTATCTTTCTCTATAATGAGTTGTTTTATGTAGGCTTCTCCCTCGTAGTCAAATACTCCAACCGTACCACTTGGAAGCTCTACCGTCAATTTAACAAAGACATAATCCCCAGATTTATAATCTGGCTCCATCGAATCTCCGTAAATCGGGCAGACAAAATCAGCGTCCACCTTCACAGGCAGTTGGATTGTCTCTATCTGTACTTCGTTTAAATATTGTCCTGTACCAGCAGATACAGGTTGGTCATAGTAGTTGTAGGCTATATACTCAACGACTATATCATGGACCTCAGCAAGCTTTTTCTTGGCCTGTTTTTGATCTTCAAGTTGCCTCTCTGCACAAGTCAACACGTTACGCTGGTATGGTTCTGGGTCGAGTTTTTTAACGGTATCAACTATTTTGTCAACAATATAATTATCAACAATATTTTGCGTTGTTGAACGTTCCTCAACAAGATCCGATTTCATTACACCGAAGTAATTTGCGAGCATTTCTATTTTATCAATACGTGGATATGTTTTACCATTTATCCAGTCAGAAACGGTCATATATTTCAAATTCAAATCAGCTACTAGATCATTTCTAGTTTTGCCAGATTTTTGAAGGTAGTAATTTATATTTTGAGACATAATCTCTTTATTTCCTAATACCATAAAATCGCTCCTTTCATTATATTTTACGGTTAAAACGTAAAAAAGTAAAGAAGAATGGTAAAAAAATAAAAAAAACGTATTTTTTTATTGATATCACGGTTTAACCGTTGTGTCAATAAAGTCAAGGTTGAGGAATTAACCCAAAACAAAAGAAAGGAAGGACAGTATGCTAAAGCGAAGGCAAAAGAAAAAAGACCCTTGGTTGACGCAACCAAGAGCCACAGTGATAGCGGCGATCATAGAACTAATCGCCGTGATACTTTAAATAAGAGTTACGCACGAAGTTGTAGGAGGGGCGCAAGCCCCAACCCTACGACTTAAGTTTAGCATACTGTCCGGAGAAAAGCAATGGACGACAAAAGATGGGAAATCGGTGGATTGATCGCAGTAGGAGCGATTATTGTAATTGTAATTTTAAATTTAATTAGTTAGGAGAAAAGAAATGGGTATTGGCACTATGTCACTTAATGTAAATGTAAAAATAAAAAATATGGATCGCTTTGTTGAATTAAATAAAGAATTCAATAAAAAAAGTCCGCGAACTTGAAGAACTAGCTCGCGAACTTAAAACTTTCGACTTTGAAGGAAAGGTCGAATCAATCGATAGTGATTAATTCAAAAGTATCACTTTCTTTAAATAGAATAATAGGATATGTTTCTTTGGTTGTGAAATTATAAAAGTTGTATCCAAAATTATCTTTTTTGATTTGATAATAATCTTGAGGGATTTTTCCTAGATTAACTTGAGCGAGCAGTTTGAAAATTTGCAAACGCACTTGACTTTTGTCGTCCAAGCTGGAAAGTTTTCGTAAATGTTCTTCGGTTGGGAACAAATCGATTAACATCTTCCTGTCATCAAAATAGGAAGTAACATCATCAAGATAACCTTGTTTTAACTGATAATCAACAAATGACAGCTTTTCATATTTTTGATATGTATCAAATTTAATATTGTTACCATTATGTCTAAATACAAGCTTATCATTTTCTAAGTCATCTTTGAATGACGTAAGATCGATTAGAAATTTATGACAAGCCTCTAAAATACGAACTTCATTAATATTCATAATACACCACCTTTGGACTAAGCATGAATCTAAAATTGTCACAAGAACATTGGATTATCTTGTTAAATCTTTTTCAAATATAAAATACCATAATAAATTAGAATTTTCATCGGTCTTGAGGCTGATATAGAAACCAAAAAATCGGGAAATATTTAATTTTTTAGAAAGGCTATAAAAATGTTACCAGAATCAAATAGAAGTACTTTAAAAAAGGGAATCTTTATTTCTGTAGACAGAAAATCATTTGTAAATCTCGGCACTGGAACTATAAGTTTAAATGCTAGCTCCGAAGATAAAGTTGTCGAAATATCAGATTGGCTAATTGATCAATCTGAAACTTACAGCGAAGCAAGGAGCAAATGCATGAAATTGATGGGCGATGTTGCTAACGAAATTGAGCTGCGAGCGCTTGAATTGAAAATTCAAAAGGAGGTAGGTTCATGCTGAACGAACAAGAAAAAACAGCAGTTCGTGAACTGCTGAATAGTGTCAATGTTATCCGTAGTAAAACAGAAGAATTGTATCGAATACAGAACGAACAGAATATGATTGTTCACTATCTTCAGGGTGTAATGGATGCTTCAGAGCAGGAACGATGATAGGAAATTAAATAATAAGGAGGTGAAAGAATGAAACCAAAACGATATCCGTATAGTGGAGAAAAAAAGCCTATCGGACAATCGGTAGACTTTACAATAGACCAAAACTCTATTCTTCAGTTTTGTTCTCTAATTTCCCAATCGAAACACCCAATATTTGATCTAAAAATAGACAAACATATGGCATTTTGAATGGACCGCCGATAGAATTGTTGTGAACTTCAACATCTACTAAAAAGAATGTTGTTGGATTTTTTTCATCGTATTCAGAAACTCGAAAATCTTTTATTGCTTGAATAATCGCAGATACCTCAGGATAATCAGCGCTATCAGGATTATAAAGTTTGCCAATATATTGTCCTGCAGCTGTTTGGATTATCAATTTATGGTCTGTATTTTTAGCAATAATTCCATGCGTTAGTAGAATGTCACGTTTTGCTAAGTTGTTACTCATATCTTTTCCTCCTTTCTGTTTAGATTTTGACTAAAACGGTGAGAGGTCTCAGTCAAGATATATTATATTATAATAAACAGTGTTTGTCAACATATTGTGTGTTTTGAAAAGGTTTGTCTTTGTAAAGTACAATATATAGTGTTACAAGAAGAATGGTGATGAAAATTATACAAATAAAGTTAGATAAGGAGGAGAAGCCATGCTTTGGGAAAAAATATCTGAAAAAATTTCAGAAAAAAAATGGACGGTTTATAAACTTTGTTTAAAAGCAGGTATCGGTCCTGCTGGTATCTATCGTTTAAGAGATGGAGAAGTAAAGGATCTATATTTTGATACTGTAAAAAAATAGCTGATGCACTAGAAGTCAGCTTGGACGAATTTAGATAGGAGGTGAAAGAATGACACAATTGACGCTGAAAATGTTGAGAGTCCGAAACAACTGGCCCCAAGAGCAGGTAGCCAAAAAAATTGGCGTTTCAAAAGAAACGTGGTCAAATTGGGAAAATTATAAAACATATCCAGATATACCAAAATTAAAAAAAATTGAGGCAGTGTTTGAAATATCGTACAACGATATTAATTTTTTAGATAAAATCACGGCTTAACCGTGATTAAGAGGGTTGGAAAAATGAATGATTTGACTTTATCAAATAACTTAGCTCAAATTGAGCTAGAAATCAGCCATAACAAGCAAATAGCCGGCCAGTCCATTTGGGAAATCGGCAGACGATTAACCCATGTGAAAGAAAATGATTTAGCACATGGCCAGTTTTTGGAGTGGCTGACAAAATTGAATATTGAGTGGACAGAAGCTCATAGGATGATGAAAGTTGCAGAGAAACTTCCAAATGTTGCAACGTTGCAACATTTAGGGACTAAAGCACTTCACCTGATCGCAACTCTTCCGGAAGAAGAGCGAGAGGGGCTGATCCAGCGCATCGAAGATGGAGACACCCCAACAGTACGTGAGCTTCAGGAAGTTAAGAGAAAACTTCAACTCAGTCAACAAGCAAACAAACTTCTAAGGGACGAGAATGATAAAATCAAGTCTTCCAAGACCGAAGTCAAGGAAACCATCAAAGAAGTCGTCCCAGACGATTACAAGGCCACACAGGACCTTAACAGACAATTGTTGGAAAAGAACAAGGAACTTTCTAAAACCGTGAAGGCGATGGAAGAACGCTCCGAATTCATCGAAAAGCAACTTGCTGAGACTCTGGCCCAGCGTGAAGAGGTCGATAAGAAATCTGCTCAGTATGATGAATTGACTCGAGCGATTGAAGAATCGCAAGGGCAACTCAACAGCGTACAGAAGCAAATCTCAGCCTACAAGAACATCACTAGCCTACTTCAAAAGGGAAATGATTTCTTGGCAAGTATGGGTGGTCTAATCTACGCCGACGAGGAAAAAGTCCTCAAAGTAGACGGAATCATCAGAAACGAATTTGACAGTTTTATCAGTCGTGGACTTCGTTTCTTCAATGACCTGAACGACATCCGTAAAGAAAGCAACATTTTAGAAGGAGAATTTGAATAATAAATGAAGTTACTATTCAACTCACCGAGTTAGTGGTAGAAGACGCAATGATCCATGCGCTCCAGGAATTGAAAAAGCTGAAAGAAGGGCAGTCCATCTTATCAGCTAATATCGATTATCTTCTGAAGAACGAGAACCAGTCAACCCTTCGGTCTGTCTGGCATTGGAAAAGCTACGCAAGAAAAAGGTCGTGGCCTTGCTCGGTGGCAAAGACAGCCAGGCATACCGTGACCGACATTTTGCACAATCTGTATTTTCTCAGGCTGCTAAAGACTTCAAGGACTATTTCCGAATCCCTCGCTATGACTTGTTGAAGCGTAAGGACGAAGAACAAGCTTCTGTTTACCAAAACGCAAAATAATTGCTTTAAATAGCATAAGATAAGGTTTTCCGATATATTCGGAGAGCCTGTTTTTTGTTTTGATACCCACGGTGATACTTGTTTAAATAGAGGACGAATTTGTTGTTGCCTATCTTCTTAGTTGTTAAATAAATTGTTTTTGGATGATTTTTGATTGATATTTGAAATTGTGCAATGCTTTATTTCATTTTATTATTAGCATATTCAATACGTTTTGTAAATACATTAATCCACATATCACCACCATATATAGGCTGAATTTTTTTTAAGAAAGCTTGACAGATATCCAACTCTTTTTTATAATCTTTCAGTCCACGATAGTTTTTAGCAATTCTTTCATAAAGAGGAGCATAAAAATCTACATACTTGTTCTCTAATAAAGGCAAGAGAAGCTTATTAGAATCATCGTATTTCTTCTTTTTACTTAATTCTTCGCCTTTAATAAATATTTGGTAACACTCATCTCTCTTTTTACTGATTTCTAGATTATTCTTTATTAGTATTCCTTGATCATGTTCACCTGTTTGTATAAGCCACTCAGAATATTCTTTCAAAAATTGATTATGGCTTTCACGATTATATTGCTTTTCTTCTTTTGTTGTCCATCCGTTTTTATGTAATTCAATATAATTACGATGTTTATTAATTGTGTCATTACCAAGTTTTGTAACGATAAAATCCTCATTAACTAATTGTAAATTTATTAGTTTTTTTACGCTATCTATTGGAGAAGTAATACCATAGTTTCTTGAAAGATGAGTTGGATAAGAATTAAAGTCACTTCCAAATCTACTTATGACCCAGAGGAATATTAAGTCAGAAATAGTTAGTTTAGATCCAGGTATAATTTCATAAGCCCATGGTAGTACAGCGTCAAATAAGGGGGTATCCATTTCCTTTAATTCTTTTCCAAATATTAAATAAGGTCGTTGATGTGGGAAGGGAGGAGATGATTTCTTAAGGAAAAAATTATGAATATTTTTAATAATGCTCATGTGTTACCTCTTTGTTGATAAGTAATGTATGAATTTCCTAATGTCTACTCAGTATAAACTTCTATAAAATTAATTATCTTATTTTACGATATTATTTACTTTATTATATCAAATAAAAATTAATATTACTTAATAAATATAAAGATAAATAAGGAAGTATAACTTTCAATAAATACAAGGTTAATTTTTGTTTCATTGTCTTTAGCCTTCTATAGATACCCCCATCTTTTTTCATCCTCTAGATTATGGTATAATGGAGTGATATTGTTAGAAGGAAGAAGACATGAATATTCAACAATTACGCTATGTTGTCGCGATTGCCAATAGTGGTACTTTTCGTGAAGCAGCTGAAAAAATGTACGTCAGTCAGCCGAGTCTGTCCATCTCTGTGAGAGACTTGGAAAAGGAACTGGGCTTTAAGATTTTCCGTCGGACTAGTTCAGGGACTTTCTTGACCCGCCGGGGAATGGAATTTTATGAAAAAGCCCAAGAATTGGTCAAGGGATTTGATGTTTTTCAAAACCAGTATGCCAATCCTGAGGAAGAAAAGAAGGAATTCTCGATCTCGAGTCAACACTATGATTTCCTTCCCCCTTTGATTACCCAATTCTCAGTCCTTTATCCGGAGAATAAAGACTTCCGGATCTTTGAGTCGACGACAGTTCAAATCCTGGATGAAGTGGCTCAGGGTCATAGTGAACTGGGGATTATCTACCTCAACAAGCAAAATACCAAAGGGATCATGCAACGGGTGGATAAATTGGGCTTAGAAGTGATTGACCTCATTCCATTCCAGACCCATATCTATTTGCGTAAGGGTCATCCATTAGCCAAGAAAGAATCCTTAGTGATGGAGGACTTGGCACACCTACCGACTGTTCGCTTTACCCAGGAAAAGGATGAGTATCTCTACTATTCGGAGAACTTTGTCGATACGAGTAGCAGTTCCCAACTCTTCAATGTGACGGACCGGGCAACCTTGAATGGGATCTTAGAGCGGACCGATGCCTATGCGACAGGTTCTGGTTTCTTGGATAGCCAGTCGGTGAATGGCATTACGGTTATCCCCTTGATCGACGATCTGAATAATAAAATGGTCTATGTCAAACGAGAAGAGGTGGATCTCTCACCAGTAGCTGAGAAGTTTGTCCAAGTCATGGAAGCCTACTTTGATGAGAAGAGGTAGGACATGAAGAGAAAAGTAAGTATTTTTATCAGTATCCTTCTCCTAATTGCCTTGGATCAGGTTGTTAAATGGTATGTGGTCAAGGAAATCCCACTGGGAGGCATGCGTACCTTCATTCCCAAAGTGGTCAGCCTGACCTATTTAAAGAACTCAGGTGCGGCCTTCTCCATGTTAGAAAACCAACAGTGGTTCTTTGCCATCATAACTTTGATTGCGATGGGGGCAGCCTTTGTCTACCTTTATCGTCACATCAAAGGTTCCATTTGGCTCTTGTTGGGGTTGACCCTGATTGTTTCAGGGGGAATCGGCAACTTTATTGACCGGGTTCGTCAGGGCTTTGTCGTCGATATGTTTCACTTGGATTTTATGAATTTTGCCATTTTTAATGTAGCAGATATCTATTTAACCATCGGTGTAGGACTGCTACTGATTTACCTTTTGAGAGAGGAGAGCCATGGAAGTTAGAGTAGAAGTCGCTGGAGTGCGACTGGATAAGGCTGTTTCAGAGTTGACTGAACTCTCACGTGGCTTGGCCAATGAGCAGATCAAGGAAGGAAAAATCCTTGTCAACGGTCAAGTCAAAAAGGCCAAGTATACCGTAAAAGAGGGGGATGTCATCAGCTATGAAGTCCCTCAAGTCGAAGAAGTGACCTATGAAGCAGAAGATATCCCCTTAGAGATTGTCTATCAAGATGCGGATGTCGCAGTGGTCAATAAACCCCAGGGCATGGTTGTCCATCCTAGTGCCGGCCATACCAGTGGGACGTTGGTCAATGCCCTTATGTATCACATCAAGGACTTGTCAGGGATCAATGGGGAGCTTCGTCCGGGGATCGTCCATCGAATCGACAAGGACACCTCTGGCCTCCTTATGGTGGCCAAGAACGATGCCGCCCATATAGCTTTGGCAGATGAGCTCAAGGCTAAGAAGTCCCTGCGTAAGTACTGGGCCATTGTTCATGGCAATCTACCCAATGATCGGGGTGTCATCGAGGCGCCGATTGGGCGGAGTGACAAGGACCGCAAGAAGCAAGCTGTGACAGCCAAAGGGAAACCAGCCCTGACTCGTTTCCAAGTCTTGGAGCGTTTTGGGGATTATAGCTTGGTCGAGCTGCAATTGGAGACCGGGCGAACCCACCAGATCCGGGTTCACATGGCCTATATTGGCCATCCGGTCGCTGGTGATGAAGTCTATGGACCTCGCAAGACTTTGAAAGGCCATGGGCAATTCCTCCATGCTAAAACACTGGGCTTTACCCATCCTCGGACGGGAGAAGTCATGGAGTTTTCAGTGGAGGTACCGGAGATTTTCCAAAAAACCTTGGAGCAGCTCCGTCAAGGATAAGCATTCAATCATAAAAACGAGTTAACCTCTTGTGGTTCAAACTCGTTTTTTTGTGGGCAAATGAGAGTTGCCCTTGGTCCGCTCTTGGTATTTTTTTAGGTTTTCATGGTATAATGTTACAATCGAATACTCTGGAGAATGAATGTATGAAGAATAAGAGAATTGTGTTTAAAGTGGGGACCTCTTCCCTAACCAATCATGATGGAAGCTTATCTCGGAGCAAGGTCAAGGCCATCACTCAGCAACTAGCTCTCTTACACGAGCAAGGGCATGAATTGATTTTAGTATCTTCGGGGGCGATTGCGGCTGGATTTGGTGCGCTTGGCTTCAAAAAACGCCCGACTAAGATTGCGGACAAGCAGGCTTCTGCAGCAGTTGGTCAAGGTCTTCTGTTAGAAGAATATACCTCCAATCTACTGGTGCGCGACATCGTCTCTGCCCAGGTCCTTTTGACTCAGGATGATTTTGTCGACCAACGTCGCTATAAAAATGCCCACCAGGCTCTGTCTGTCCTCTTGCAAAGAGGAGCTATTCCGATTATCAATGAGAACGATACAGTCTCCATTGAAGAACTCAAGGTCGGAGACAACGATACCCTGAGTGCCCAGGTGGCGGCTATGGTCCAGGCGGATCTCTTGGTCTTGCTGACGGATGTCGATGGTCTCTATACGGGCCATCCTCAAAAGGATCCGACTGCCAAACGCTTGGATCGAATTGATTCAATTAGTAAGGATATTATCGAGATGGCAGGTGGGGCAGGATCTAGCAATGGGACCGGAGGCATGTTGACAAAAATCAAGGCAGCCACGATTGCCACAGAATCAGGAGTTCCTGTTTACATCTGTTCATCCTTGAAAGAAGATGCTCTTCTAGAAGCAGCAGAGAAAACTCAGGATGGCAGCTATTTTACAGCTCAGGACAAGTTTTTACGTAATCAGAAACAATGGCTGGCTTTCTATGCCCCTAGTCATGGTTCTGTATGGCTGGACCAAGGAGCGGTTAAGGCCGTCAAAGAAGAGGGCAAGAGTATCCTTGTGTCCGGTGTGGTAAAGGTTGAGGGAGCCTTCTCTTACTCTGATATTATCACGGTGCATGATGCAGTATCTGGTCAGGTCATTGGGAAAGGGCGTACCCGCTTAGGGGCTGCAGCCATTAAAGATCTCCTCCACGGTCAAAAGCCAAAGGGCATCGTCATTCACCGGGATGATTGGATTATGATTACACCTGAGGTAGAACTCTTATTCACTGAATTTTAAAGGAGGAATCAGATGGAGACAATCGAACAGATTCGCCTGGCCAAACAGGCCAAAAAAAGTATTAATACCGCGACAAGTGATGAAAAAAATAAAGCCTTAAAAGCAATGGCCGACGCCTTGGTTGAGGCTACAACTGAAATTCTAGCGTCCAATCAATTGGATATAGAAGCAGCTCGGGGTCGAATTTCGGAGGTGATGCTGGATCGCCTGCTCTTGACGGAGGAGCGAATTCAAGCCATGGCCGATGGGATCCTCCAAGTGGCTGCCCTACCAGATCCAGTTGGAGAGCTTTTGGAGGAGCGGACCCTGGAGAATGGTTTGATCATTCAGAAGAAACGAGTGGCCATGGGGGTTATTGGGATTATCTATGAAAGTCGTCCAAACGTGACCTCTGATGCAGCAGCCTTGGCCCTGAAAAGCGGGAGTGCTGTTGTTTTGCGCAGTGGCAAGGATGCCTATCAGACGGCCCATGCCATCGTTTCAGTCTTGAAGACAGGCTTGCAAGCGACCACCATTGATCCGGCTGTCCTCCAGTTGGTAGAAGATACTAGTCGGGAAAGCAGTCTGGTCATGATGAAGGCCAAGGGGGATTTAGATCTTCTCATCCCACGTGGGGGAGCTGGCTTGATCCAGGCAGTTGTAGAGCAAGCAATTGTCCCTGTGATTGAGACAGGAACAGGGATTGTCCATGTCTATGTCGATCAGGTGGCAGATATAGACAAGGCTCTCAGTATCATTCAGAATGCCAAGACCAGCAGACCATCTGTCTGCAATGCTATGGAAGTCCTCTTGGTGCATGAAGCTATTGCGGGGGAGTTTCTTCCGATGGTGAAGAAAGTCTTAGTGGACGAGGCTCCGGTACCTGTGGAGATGCGTTTGGATGCTCAAGCCCAGCAAATCATTTCTGGGACACCAGCTTCTGAGACTGACTTTGATACGGAATTTTTAGATTATGTTATGGCTGTCAAGGTCGTGCCTTCTGTAGAAGAAGCCATTGCTCATATTGAAGCCCACAGTACTCACCATTCAGATGCCATTGTCTCTGAAGACCCAAGAGCCATTGAAGTCTTCAGTAACCAGGTAGACTCTGCGGCCGTTTACGTTAATGCCTCGACCCGCTTCACAGATGGCGGAGAGTTTGGCCTAGGCTGTGAGATGGGGATCTCGACCCAGAAGTTGCATGCGCGTGGTCCCATGGGCTTGCGTGAACTGACCAGCTATAAGTATCTGGTCACTGGAAACGGACAAGTGAGGTAGGCATGAAAGTAGCATTTATCGGTCTTGGAAATATGGGCGCTAGTCTTGCCAAAGCGGTCGCAAAAGAAGTGGCTCCCATAGACCTTCTCTTGGTCAATCGTTCCCCTCAAAAGGTGGAAGAGTTTATCAGCCAGTATGGGGGCACAGCGTCTTCTCTTCAACAGGCCTTTGAAGAGGCGAAGGTCATCTTTTTAGGAGTCAAACCCTACCAGATCTGCCCCCTCCTAGAAGACTATCAGGAGGTCTTGAGCCAACGCTCCGATCTCTTGCTGATTTCCATGGCGGCGGGTCTGGGATTGGAGAAGATGGCAGGTGTGGTTAAAAATGAGCGAGTGGGGCTCATTCGCATCATGCCCAATACGCCCGTAGCTATTGGTCAAGGTGTCATCAGTCTAGCTCGCTCCCAAGCAGTGACAGACCAGCAAGTGGCCCAAGTCAACCAGCTCTTAGCAGGAGCAGGGGCCCTTTACGAAATCGAAGAAACATTGATGGATTCTGCAACTGCTGTCGCAGGCTGTGGTCCAGCCTTTGTCTATCAAATGATCGAAGCCATGGCAGATGCAGGAGTAGGCTTGGGGCTTTCACGAGGGCAAGCCTTGCAGATGGCTGCTCAGACCTTCCGAGGAGCCAGTCAAATGGTCTTAGAAACAGGCGAGCACCCAGCCCGATTAAGGGATGCGGTTTGTAGTCCAGGTGGCTCTACCATCGCAGGAGTCAACCGCTTAGAACAAGTCGGTTTACGAGGCGACATTATTGCAGGAGTCGAAGCGGCCTACAAACGCACTCAAGAAATGGGACAAGAGGCAGCGAAAAAGTAGAAAAAAGATTAGTTTTAGCCAATTATTCAAATTGAAGATAAAGTCCTCTAAGAAACTTTCCTTAGGTGAGAACGGACGTCAGCGAACTTCTTCGAAGTTCCATGACTAATTATTGAGCCCCTTCGCTCTTTAATTTCCGGGCTCAGGCTAAAACAGTTTCCCAAACTGTTTTACTCTCAATAATTCCGAGTGCCTGAAACAATTGAGTTTCAGGCACTTTGCTCACAGCAGAAAGTCTCTACAGAAAAATTTTAAAAAGATAGTTTATCTACCTTCTAATGGAACTCGTGCATGCGAGTTCCTTTTTGTGTGTAAATTAAAAATCAAAAAAATTGAATATCTCCATATAATGAATTGATTTTTGAGGAAAGAAGGGGTAAAATGTAATTAATATTATAATATTAAGAATTTACGAGGCTTGTTATGATTTTAGCTCATAAGGATAACAATGGAAATGTTCAATCTCTTCAAGATCATTCTTTTAATGTTGCGACTAAGGCTCGAGAAGATGCAAACGTTATTGATCAAGGAGACATTCTATTTTTATTGGGCTTGTATCATGATTTAGGGAAAGCTAATCAAGAGTTTCAAGATAAACTCTTATTGCATCCTAATAAGCATGTTGATCACTCCTCGGCTGGAGCAAGGTATCTTTTCCAAAAGATACAAGTCTGTTTGAAGAATTTAAATGTAGAGAAAACAGATAGAGAGTTTTTTCAAGAAATATGTGCTTACGTTATATCATCTCATCATGGGATGTATGATATTTTACTCCAAGATGAAACAATAAATGCATCTAAATATACATACAACAGGCTACGTTATAGAATAATTGAAGGAACTGAAAGCATTCGTTATCAAGAAGATATTGAAGCTTTTGCACAAAAATTAGAAAGTCAATTATCTTATTATGGATATAGCTCCTTAGATGATTTAATAATAAAAGCATTTGAGAATTATCAACAGGCTTGGTCTACTTTAAAATGTATTAATGAAAGTGAAAAAGATTTTTATTCAAGCTGTTTTATTAGGCTTTATATATCGTTACTAAAAAATGCAGATATATTAGATACTATTAATGCTTACGGTATAATTGTTCAACCCTTAAAATCTGAAGAAAGGGAAGAATTAAATCAGTCCTATTTAAGTGCTATCGAAGAAAAGTATAGAGGTTTTTGCAATCCAACTACACGACTAAATGAAATTCGTTTACAAATTAGTGAGAGAGTAAAGGAAAGAGGAGAAAACGATTCAGCTGGAATCTATCGATTAGATTTACCAACTGGGGCAGGTAAAACGAACCTCAGTATGAGATATGCTTTCCATCAGCTTGTGAAGCAGAAAAAATCAAGATTCTTTTACATTACTCCGTTTTTATCTGTTTTAGAGCAGAATGCTTCTGAAATCAAAAAAATAACAGGTGATGCTGGTGTATTGGAGCATCATTCAAATGTAATTCATAAAAATGATACACACGGATAAGTGTACATATTAAATACAGTGAAATAGCGGCTTTGAGTGTGAAAAAACCTTTGACATGCGTTTTAGTAATTGATATACTTACATAGTGCTTAGAGGGCAAGTGCGCCCTGAGCATAGTTTCGTAAGGAGAAGATGTAACTATGGACATTGCCCATTTGGCATCGGCGAACAAGACAATAGGTGCTAAGCAAACGATTAAATCAATTGCAAAAGGCTCTGTTAAGTTTGTGTTTCTCGGCTGCGATAGCGATAGCTGCGTAGTAGATCCTGTACGGATGGCTTGCGTGGAACATAATATACCGTTCGACGATAAGCATACGATGGATGACCTTGGTCGTGCGTGTCGCATTAAGGTGCGGGCCACAGCGGTAGGCATCCTACGTTAATCTCGGTAATATCCGATGTAACAATTTGTTATG
>ERZ772962.751-NODE-751-length-17770-cov-20.584025_pt1 | contig 17770 bp, 19 predicted proteins | sample MGYA00580676_ERZ772962 | MGnify/ENA primary metagenome ERZ772962 (study PRJEB29015, sample SAMEA2738049) | human oral metagenome | biome: human oral; feature: human-associated habitat; material: saliva | place: China | collected 2230 ...
GACGACGAAATCGAATTCTAACGAATTACCGATTTCTGTCCCACTCTCATTTTACACGGTAAAAAACGTCTGGGTGCTCTGAGATGCCTTGGGCAATGATGAAGCGATCTCGACTGCTATCAGTCGGATCCTGCCCGCTAACAGTCTCTCCAGCTGGCAACTTTCTCCCTGCTGGAATAATAGATAAGGCAGCACCTGTAAGATTGTTCCAACGAATGCTTGTGCGATACATTCCATTTTCATCCAGACCAGCGTAAACCAGCTCCAACTTGGCAACATCTGATACCAGTCCCTTGGCATCAAATGTATAAGTGACGCCATTGGCATCCTTCCAAGTACCAGCCATGCTAGAAAAGTCCCCAGAAGCAATGGCCTGCATATCTAAACTAGAGGTTGCGGCAGGCTCTTTTTCCCCCTTGCTTTCTGGCTTAGCAGAAGACTCCTTGGTTGCTGGCTCCGAAGGCTCCTGACTGCTAGAGATAGAAGTGTCCGAACTACTTGTTTCAGTAGAAAGCTCTGTCGAACTTTTGCTCGTCTCCGACTTTTTAGAAGAAGCTGAGCTAGTCGAGCTAACTTTGGAACTGCTAGAAGGCGAAGTCGGCTGGTCTTTCTTTTGACCGCAGGCCACTAACACAGACGATGCCACCAGAGTTCCAGCCAAGATAATCATCCATTTTTTCATCTTTAGCACCTCACAATATTTTCTTGTTCTTGTAACATTATTGTAACACAAATGCGGCTTTTTAGAAAGCAAAAGGCTGGGACAAAAGTCCTAGCCTCTCAATTATCTTTGGATTGTCGAGCAAGACGCAGTGGTTGAGTGGGCTCTACTACGCTGATTTCATCAGCTTTTACAGCCCTACTCAACTGTGCGGAGGTGGGACGACGAAATCGAATTCTAACGAATTACCGATTTCTGTCCCACTCTCATCTTATTGAATTTTTTTCAACATATTGTCGATATGCTGGATAGATTTTTCGCGGCCTAATAGGTAAATGGTATCTGGCAACTCTGGACCGTGCATTTCACCTGAAACAGCAATACGGATTGGCATGAAGAGGTTCTTGCCCTTGATACCTGTTTCTTTTTGGACGGCTTTGATTTGTGGGAAGATGTTTTCTGTCACAAATTCCTCATCTGTCATCGCTTCCAGTTTTGCTTTGAAGGCTTCCAACACCACAGGAACAGTTTCACCAGCCATCACTTCTTTCTCAGCTTCCGTCAACTCTGGGAAATCTGAGAAGAAAAGGTCTGTCAATGGAACGATTTCATCCACTGACTTCATTTGTGGTTTGTAGAGTTCAACCAATTTCTCAGCCTTGTCAGTCAAGCGTCCTGCTTCTTCCAAGAACGGTTTTGCCATTTCAAAGATTGTCTCAAAATCTGCATTCTTGATGTATTCATTGCTCATCCAGTCCATCTTTTTCTGGTCAAAGGCAGCTGGAGACTTGCTGAGGCGGTTTTCATCAAAAAGCTTGATGAGTTCTTCGCGAGAGAAGATTTCATGCTCGCCACCAGGATTCCAACCGAGAAGAGCGATGAAGTTAAAGACTGCTTCTGGCAGGTAGCCTTTCTTGCGGTAATCCTCGATGAACTGGAGGGTATTGGTATCGCGTTTTGACAACTTTTTACCAGTTTCAGAGTTGATAATCAAGGTCATGTGACCGAACTCTGGCGCTTCCCAACCAAGCGCTTCATAAACCATAAGCTGCTTAGGTGTATTGGCGATGTGGTCGTCTCCACGGATAACGTGAGAGATTTGCATATCGTGGTCATCAATCACAACGGCAAAGTTGTAAGTCGGATAGCCGTCTTTCTTTTGGATAACCCAGTCACCACCAATATTGCCACCTTCAAACTCAATGTCGCCCTTGACCATGTCCGTCCACTTGTAGATACCAGCTTCATTGACAGCCAGACGAACCGTTGGAATGATGCCTGCTGCTTCACGTTCTGCGATGTAAGCTGCTTTTTCTTCTTCGCTCATACCGAGATATTCATTGATGTAGCGTGGTGTTTCACCTGCTGCTTCTTGACGTTCGCGCTCAGCAGCCAATTCTTCTTCTGTAACGTAAGATTTGTAGGCTTTTCCTTCTGCTAGCAATTGGTCAATGTATTTTTGATACAATTCCAAACGCTCTGATTGGCGGTAGTTTTCATGTGTTTCTGGGCTTTCATCCCAATCCATGCCCAACCAACGAAGGTTTTCAAGCTGTGAACGCTCACCATCTTCGACATGGCGCTTGCGGTCAGTATCTTCAATACGGATGATAAAAGTTCCGCCATGATGACGAGCATAGAGGTAGTTAAAGAGCGCCGTCCGCGCATTTCCGATGTGTAATAGTCCTGTTGGACTTGGTGCATAACGCACTCGAATATCTTTTGTCAATTTTCGATCTCCTATTTGGGAATAGCAGGAATATCTCGCTCCTGCTTTCGTATTCAAACGTTATTATTATATCACATTCTCGACCCAGAATCCGCTGAATCGCATGATTTTTTAAGACAGTCTTTCTTCGAGGACAAAGTCAATTGGCAGCCAAGCTAAAACCTGCTCCATCTGCTTTTCCCAGTAGTACCACTCATGCGTACCTGGACTGTGGCTGTAAGTAATATCCAAGCCCAAGTCTTGCAGATTTTTCACAGCCACCTGATTGGCCTCGTAGAGAAAATCTTCTTCGCCGCACCAAGCCCAAAACTTAGTTTTGCCATCCGACTGCTTGGCCAAAGTTTCCAGCGAATAAGGGCTGCTGGTCCAGTCTTCCAAATCACCAAAAATCCCTCGCCAGTAGGCTGGTGTTGCTATTTCAACATCATCTGGATGACTATCAAGAAAACTCAAAGCGCCAGAAAGACTAGCCGCGTATGAAAAGCGGTTAGACTTGAGAGCCAGCTTAAAGGATCCGTAGCCGCCCATGGAAAGGCCAGCGATAAAATTCTTCTCTCGCTTATCAGACATATTGGGGAAAAAGCGCTTGAGGACCCGTGGCAGCTCTTCAGCGATGGCTTCATAGTAGTTAAAACCGTATTGAGTATCGGTGTACCAGCCATTGCTGGTATTCGGCATGACAACAATCAGGTTAGTCGAGCGAACTAGACGTTCAATATTCGAGCGCTTGAGCCAGCTATTGTGATTACCGTTCATACCATGAAGCAGATACAAAACAGGAATATCCTTATCATCTGGCTTGTCCACGCGCGACGCATCTGGATAGAGAACATTAACTCCCCACTCCATCTCCAAGGCTTCTGAATAATATTCTATCTGCATCACTGCCATCTTTTTCTCCTCTCGTAAAAACTACTATTCTTGACTAGGCAGCACAGCCAGCCCTACTCTGAAAGCAAAGCCTGTTCTGCAACCGCCCAAAGATAAGAAAAAGCCGATATTCGACTTTCTCTCTGCAAAATACTGGGAAAGTTGTTCCCCCGAGTGACTCTAGCGAACTTCCATGACAACCGGAAGAATAGCTGGCCGGCGCTTGGTTTGCTCAAAGAGGAACTTGGCCAAACTATCACGAACCGCTCCCTTGAGCTCACCCCAGTCAAAGCTTTCCTGAGCTAGATAGTCTTCCACTGTCTTATTGATCAGGTCAGTGCTCTCCCGCAGGATGTCACGGCTCTTCTTGACATAGACGAATCCACGAGTGTGAACCTTGGCTTTGGAAATGATTTTCTTCTCCTTACGGTTGACCGTAAGGGCCACGATGAAGATGCCGTCTTCAGACAGAACCTTGCGGTCACGCAGGACAATATTGCCCACATCACCAATGGCATTTCCATCAATCATGACATCGCCTGCTGACACTGCTCCAGCTGGCACAAAGTCACCATTTTCGTAGGACATGATGCTGCCACGCTTAGGTATCAAGATGTTTTCTGGTAAAATCCCGACTTCCATGGCTGCCTTAGCATGGGCGTCCAGACCACGGTACTCTCCCTGAATCGGGAAGAGGTACTTGGGTTGCAATAAATTGAGCATGAGCTGCAAATCACGCGCATTGGCATGGCCAGATACACGCAAGTTTTGGGTAATCAGCTTGACCACGCCACCAGCTTGGTAAATCATGTTTTCCACACGCGCCACAACTGCTTCCTTGGCAATAGATGGCGTTGTAACGATGTAAACCAAGTCTCCGTCTTTGATTTCTACATAACGGTGACGACCAATGGACATCTTGCGCAGACCATTGATAGGCTCACCCATCCGGCCTGTCTCCAAGATAATCAACTCATGGTCCTCAAACTTAGACATTTCCTTAGGCTTGATCAAAAGGCGTTCATCCGCCAAGGATAATTTCTTGAGGCGGATAGCCGTACGGACGATATTTTCAATATCAAAGCCTGTCAAAACGACGCGACGACCTGTTTCTGCCGCAGCTTCAAAGACCTGCTGAATCCGAGATAGATTGCTGGCAACTGCTGCTACGATGACACGGCCATCCCAATCAGAAATCGTGTCTGTAATCTCACGACCAACCTCGCTCTCACTAGCCACTTGCACAGTGCTATCAGCGTTAGCTGAATCACTCAGGAGAGCTAGAACACCCTCACGGCCAATCTCAGCCAAACGGCCAAAATCTGTTGCATAAGATTCGCTAGCAGATTGGTCAAACTTGAAATCTCCCGTATAAACAATATTGCCTTCACGCGTCTTGACAACGATTCCCAGACTCTCTGGAATCGAGTGGGTCGTCCGGAAGAAAGAAACAACCGTTTCGCCAAATTCAATCTCGGTATTTTCATCGATAACATGAAAATCATTGAACTTCTTCACGGCGTCATTGCTTTTAACAAAGAGCTTGGCTAGCTCAATCGTCAACTCCGAACCGAAAACCGGTACCTTGGCTTCTGTCAAAAGATAAGGTAGTGCACCGATGGCATCCGCATGACCGTGAGTCAGAAAGACACCTGCAATTCGGTCTTTGTTTTCAAACAAATAATCCATGTTGGGAATGACTACATCTACTCCCAGCTGCTCATTTTCTGGGTATTTGAGCCCAGCATCCAATACAAAAATGGAATCATCCACTTCGGCGACGTAGAGGTTTTTCCCATTCTCGCGCACGCCACCCAAAGTAATCAGCTTAATAGTGCTTTTACTCATTTTTACTCCTATTCGATTTTAGAATCTCATTTATCAAAGATTCCTTGATTTTATTACTAACGGTCCTTGGCAAGCCAAGTCGAATTACAGTTTTGCAAACAAAGTTTGCACATCTTAGTCATTATAGCATTTTTTCACGCTTTTTTCAAAACAAAGGAAACTCATAGAGCAAGCTAGAAATCTAAGAATAGGTATTTGATACAGCAAGTCTCTGGCCACTTCTTCCTGATTAAAAGTGTAGCTGCGCTCCAGTCAATCTCTTCTCTAGCTCCACTATAGCAAAAAAAGAAGACGCTAGCAACGTCCCCTTTTCGACTTCCTAAAAAGCCACTCTTTCTTCTATAATTTGTGGAAGACTGAAGATCCGGAATCCTTGCAAATCGTTTTACTGATATCTCAGAACTCCAAATTCCTTTGAGTGTCTTTAACATCCCCTAGCATGATAATCTTGACAAACCTTAGTCAAAGACAATCAAGGACTTAATAGTCTTCCGCTCATCCATATCTTTATAGGCTTGGTCAATCTCTTCCAGTTTATAGCTGGAAGTAAAGACGCGGCCTGGATTGATGTCGCCATCAAGGACTGCTTTCAGTAAGAGTTGCTTGTCATAGGTAGTGACAGAGGCTGCACCACCTGCCACTGTGATGTTTTGAGCAAAGGTGGAACCAAGGGCACGATTATTATAGTGAGGAACACCAACAAAGCCTAATCGGCCGCCGTTGTGAAGGACTCCAAGCGCTTGGTCAACAGCTGCTTCTGTTCCGACACATTCGAGCGCAGCGTCAGCTCCGCCACCGAGGATTTCGCGCACCTTGGCAACGCCTTCTTCGCCACGTTCAGCGACCACCGCTGTTGCTCCTGATTCAAGCGCCATCTTTTGCCGGTCTTCATGACGGCTCATGAGAACAATCTGAGAAGCGCCACGCATCTTAGCCGCGATAACAGCACATTGTCCAACAGCGCCATCCCCGATGACAACTACCTTGTCGCCCGGTTTAACATCTGCCACACGCGCCGCATGGTAGCCTGTTGGCATAACATCAGCCAGCGCCAAGAAGGACTTAAGCATCCCCTCTGAATAATCGGACGGCTGACCCGGAATCTTCACCAAAGCCCAGTTGGCATACTCGAAGCGCATATATTCCGCTTGCACCCCATCTGACCAGTTATTGCCAATATGCCGGTCACAAGTCCCGTCATATCCTGCTCGGCAAGCGTCACAGTCCCCACATCCATGAGTAAAGGGAGCAATGACAAAATCGCCTGCTTTCACAGTCGTTACTGCTTCACCGACTTCCTCGACAATCCCGATCGCTTCGTGACCGCTATTTGGATGTCCCTTTTCGATATCTGGACTGCGATAGCGCCATAGATCAGAACCACAGACACAGGTCCGAACAATGCGGATAATGGCATCATCTGGGTCTAGAATTTGCGGATAATCCATTTCTACTAGTCCAACTTGACCAGCCTTAAGATAAACTGCTGATTTCATTGCTTTTCTCCTTGTGTTTTGCTAACTATATTATATCACTTTTCAGAGACCTAGCCTAAGGGAAGGTAAAAGAGTTGCGTGACAATTTTCTTTCCCAGCAAGCCCTACTCATCACTTTTTAAAGCCGCTTTCTTAGTCCTCACTAGCTGAGGCCATACTCCAGCAATAGCTGCTGAATCCATCAAAATGACCTCTAGCTTGACTCGGCTAGAGGTCTGACTTACCTTGCTGATATGGGAGCAATCAGTTTATCCTATTCGGAACTGACTAACAATTGATTGTTGATTATTTAATTTATTAAATTTTTAATTCCTTTAAGCGCTAATGATTTTCTTTTATCTTAGCATTAGAAATATTAATCACAAAGCAACTATCGGTTAACATCTCGAAGTCTGAAAACCATCTAAAAAGCTTCTACTTTCTATCCCACTGTCATAATCAGATAGGCTAAGCAGGCCTACCCAATGATTTAACCAATAGTCCAGTAAAGCAACGACTTATCTGTTACAAATAACTAGATATCAGCAAAGTAAATCGAATGCGAAATGAAGTTTTTCCTTTCCCTATCTTTACTTACATTATACTCCTCCTACCAAAATATTGCAAGCGTTTACACTATAGAGATTGAATTTTTTTGCCAAAGAATTAGGGAAATAATCTATTCTTATTACAAATTTTATTCCCAATGAGCTTGTCCTGCTTATCCATACGGCAGAGTTCTGTGGGGAGGAAAATATAATTTTTGGATGAGTGTAAAGAATAGAAACACTTTCTTATAATTTCATAGCAAAACACCCCAAAAATTTAGATTTTCTATCTAATATTTTGGGGTGTACTACATTCAGCAATATACTTTTATTTGTTTAAATCTCGATGAAGTAGCATTATTCAATGATATAAACATTAAATTTTTTTCTTCTACCACCAACTATGTACCTCTCAACACCTTCATCCCACCACAAAACAGTGTCAGATAAAATCTCTAAAAAAATATTTTTAGAAATTTCATCATTGATAAAAAGATACTTTGCATTATTTATAAAAATATTAATGCTATCTGGGATTATATAGTCAGGACGCTCAAGACGATCAGCTAGTGCATCCCAATTACCATCTTGGAGATCATCAATATTAAAACCTTCCGCTAATATCTGTACAGCATCTTTTTCACTCTGTACTGTTTTTCCATCAATATTTAGATAAAAATAACCAGAGAATTTGAACATTAAGTATATTTTCTCTAATTTCGTTATTCGTTTATATACATTCACCTTATTCCACCCTTATAAATTGCTCGTAATGCTTATCTGTATAATACAAACTACCATCACTTCCTTTAACAAAACGCTCTGCATCTCTTGTACTGTCAACAATTTTTGAATTTATATCAAACTCTCTATATATAATTGTATTTCCATTTGAATCAACATTTGGTAAGTAATTTTTATTATTTTTAAATCGTCCTCCAGCCTTGGTACCAGTACTTTGTCCTTTATATGTTCCTGTCCAGTTATTACGTGAATAACCATTATAAGCGGATTGTACATGCTGAGGAAATTCATCTAATTTCTTACTACCCCTCAAACCTTTGTTAACATCATCCACTTTATCTGCCACACGAGCAACATCTGATGCTTTATCAGCTGCCTTCGTGGCTTTTGAAGCATCATTGACTGCATCTACTGCATCGAGTGCTTTTTCAAGTTTCCTTAATTTGCCAGCCTTAGCTATAGGATAGAAATTATTTGCAATATCAACAGCTAACTCTGCACCTGTCTCTTAATAATGCACTATCTCGTCTAACAATTCCAAAAAAAGTTCTGGTCACTCACTAAAACCTTAGAGACTTGAATATCTTGGCATACAATGTCAATTAACATACTTGATAAAGTAATTGTAGCTCGTATCATATTATTTTTCTCTTCAATAAGTCTAATGTCATGTACAGTGTGAGACATGAGATTTTCAAAAGGAATATCTTTCATATTGAAATTTCTTGTGCCAGCCTCACTTTCCCAACATGTCCAACCAGCATCCGTCTCATAGTCAACCTTAAAACAACGGTAGAAAACTATCTCCCAGCAATACTGATCCGATTTGCCATTTTCAATCTCGATATATAGTTTACATTCATCCCCGAAAAATGAAACTCTAAAGTCTAACGCATAGGCATCCCAGTAATTCATACTGTCAATCTGTTCTTGAATTTTTAAAATATTCATTAACTACCTCCATTGTTCCACGGTATATGACCAGCTGGATCTTTTCTACCAACAATTTCTCCATCAATGTTTAATAAATTTTTATTTTCATCATATATATGCATATGAGGATAGGTTGTAACCTTATCTGGAGGATCTAATTTTATCCTGTCTACACCATTTTTCTTAATATGTACAAAACCATTATGCTCATAAACAGCCCATCCGCTATTATCAGGTATAGTACTTTTGATTTCATCAAGAGTCATATTTTGCAATTCCTTAGGAGAAAGCTCATCAATACTCTTCACTACTTTATTAGCATCTTTAACATCATCTACTTTATCAACCACACGAGCAGTATCCGAGGAGGTATTTGCTATTTTAGTAATATTATGCCATTAAAACACTATCTTTAACCAATAAACCTTAATCGGGTCATAATATAAATTTCCTGAATAATTCTGGAATTCCACCTTCTTGTGTAAATAAAGTCTTTACAGCAAAATCATTATCGCAAAAAACAACTTCTTGAAAGTTATTATCAATTCTCCACTCAATATCCGTATAAGGAATATTATCATTTTCTACATTAACAATTTCAAACCACCCTATTTTCACTCCATAAAAAATAATATCTTCTAATATCTGAGTTGAATATCCTTTATTTTTAATAAAAAATGAAAATAAAGTCGAAATGATAGCATCTTCTTCCGCTATTGATAGTAATAGTTCTCTTAAATCCATAAAAGTCATTTTACTCACCTCCAGTCAATGGAATTCTAACTGTACCCTCACCTACTGTTGCTTTTAAATATGGACCACTATGAATTTCATCCGTAGCATCAACATAACCATAATTCAATTGCCAAGACTTTCCTTTTCCATCATAATATCTTACTCCGTCCCCACGTTTTAAAGGTGCTTTTGTATAGCCTTCCAATGTTTCGTCCAAATATCTTTCAACAGTTTTTATATCAGCTCCCCTAAATGAATCAATGTCTGATATACTCATAATATGACTAACATCATCTACTTTATCCGCCACACGAGTAGCATCGGACGCCTTGTCTACCACTCTTGCAGCTTTCGAAGCATCATTAGCTTTATCAGCTGCCTTCGCAACTTTTGATGCATCATTGACTGCGTCCACTGCATCGAGTGCTTTTTCAAGTTTCCTTAATTTACTAGCCTTAGCTATAGGATAGAAATTACTTGCAATATCAACAGTTAGCTCTGCAGCTGCTACCCAACGATTTGCGTCTTCGCCCGTTTGTGGATCTTTCCCTGTAACTAGACGTTCTCCATTATTCCAGCCTATTAATTCAGCTGCTATAGTTGGAAGTTTAGCCTTATTTTCTTGGTTAAACTTCGCAAATTTTACATTAGATGCACAGGCATTTTCCTCAGGAGTCATTGGGGGAGCCTGTAGATACTCCTCTAATGTCATCCTATCAATTCGTTCTTTCTGATCCAATCTGAGTCCATGTCTTGCCGCATCTTCATACTTTCTAAAATCAGCTATAGACAAGGTTTTATTTACACCCCGATCTGATGCCTTAGTCGTTTTGGAATCACAGACATGTTTCAATGTATTCTGTAAAGCTGGAGTCCAGTTACGGTCAAGATTGAGTCCTTCTCGGATCGTCGGTGAGGTATTGAGTCCGGTCGCTAAACCATATTCATAGCGAATCTGTTGGCGACGGCGTTGTTCAGCTTGGGCTCTTGCGTATGCTGCTTGTTGTTGTACATAAGCATAAGAACTTTGTCCTCCGTAACTTCCACCTTGGTAGGTTGCCACATTGGGACCAAAAGCTTGATAATAACTTGCTGGTGCTCGGAAGTTGCGGTCTGTTTGAATGCGACGATCCGTGTATTCACGTAGTGACACTGCACGGCCTAAAGCATCTTGCCCGACAATACTTTGTTGGTAGAAACGTTGTAGGCGAGTATTGATATTACGGCGTTTCGAGCCTCCGCCTCCACCTAACCAAACCATATTATGTCCACTTGGGTCGGTATAGTTAACAGGGTTGTTCTGCACATAACTGTAGCGGTTCTGGCTGAGAGGATCCGTCGCCTCACCTGGGTAGCTATCCTCAGTTAAGAAAGTACCTCCCTGACTATCATAATACCTTGCGCGTAAATAGTCAAGTCCAGTATCGTCGCGAGCTTCACCGTTATAGGCAAAGGGCTGACCTGTTGTGTCTGTGCTTGTCTTTCTTGCCCCATAGAGATGATAGCGACTGGATGCGACGGCTTGTCCATCCTTGGCCAAGCCTGTCACAGAGCCTGACTGGTTGGTCAAGTAGTTGTAGCTGTCACCTGTTTGGTTGTTGAGGTAGCTAGCTTTTCTGAGTTCTTCTCAGAAGCGATGTTGGTATCAATATAGTCAGCTAGAAGTAAACTTTATAGTGAGCCATAAGTAAAATCTCCTGAAGAAATTCTTCAAGAGATTTTTTAATGTTAATTAATAGTCGATAATATCCATATTCAATGAAATGATATTTAATCTATTTCAGATTTTCCGAATAAATCTTCAGTAATTAAGGGAAATCTCCCGAATCCTATAAAACCTGTGTTCCTATCGTCAAAGTATCCTTCACGGAATAACACTATTCCACCGCTATTGACCACATTCTCAATATACCCACTATTTTCAGCCATTGTCTTTGAAAAACCTGACTGTAAAAAAGTTGTAACTTTAAGTTTCTCTGGCAACAATAATAAATGAGCTGTTAGTTTTGCTATTAAGATTGAAACAATATCTGTAACAGATTCTCTATCTAATATTTGAATTCCACCAAAAAATTTCACTTTATCATTCTGCGTAATCATAATCTCTTCAGAATAAATTGCATTCCTAACCTCTAGGTGTTGCTTTTTTAGCAATTTCCAAAGTTTATAATATTGGATTATCCTACTATCATCATTAAAGCAATCATCCCCTAATACTAAGTATAGATTAAAATTATTTTTAGTTGAATAGTCATATAATTGCGAAATCAAATACTGTAAATACTCCTCCCTTCTTCTATAGTCACCAACAATCTCCCAACGTATAGCATTTATCCTTTGATTTGTCATCAAATCAAAAGGTAAAGTTTTTACATCAATTTCTTTCCTAATAATCATAGTGATTCCCTTCCATATCATTAAAGTAAGGTCCTCTGTTCTGAGACGGGTCATCCAGATAAATATGTCCTCCAGCATCATCTCTGATAGTTATAGTATTCTTTCTACCATTTTGAATCTGATCAAATTCATAAGTTCTACCTGGCTGTCTACGACCTCTTCTATCAAAATTCGGTTCTACCCTGTCAGGACTTTGACTAGTGGGAATCCCACTATGTCTTTTTGCTTCATTAAAAGCACCTTTTCTTCCAGCCCCTTCTGGTGATAAGTTAGGTGGTCGTGTACCTGTAGCCCAGTTTCTATTTCCTTGAACAATATCAGAAGACTTAGCCTTAGGCTTCTCCGCAAACATTTGAAGATTCTCTAATGTCATTGGTAGACGTCCACCTGTAGGCTTCGTCGTCACCACATCAGCCTTAGGCGCTCGAACTGTTCGGCTGCTTACACCTTCTGTCACTGCGTTAAGCAGGAGGCTTGTTCCAATGCTGGTTGGAGTAATCTGGCCCCCTTGAGTCGCATCACTAATCGTGTCAATCACGGTTTCACCCACCGTATCAACTCCGTGACGCACCAGACTATTGGTCACACTTGAGCTGGCTGCTCCAAGACCTCCCGTAAGACCTCCTGTAAAGGCTCCAGTGACCGCGCCTCCCTTGATACCTTCCCATGTATCCTTGAGGATAGTCTTGCCATCTTTTCCTGATAATACACCTGAAACGAGGGCTTGCGTTCCTCCGCCTGCTGCTCCTGCTATAACTCCGACACCAACACCTGTCGCGACAGCCGCACCAAAACCAGTCAAGCCGACACTTCCGACTAATCCGGCTACCACAGGAGCCGCTGCTCCTGCCGTTGCTACAGAAACAGCTACTGCTGCTACAGTCGCAGCTGCCACGATGGCAACCTTCTTCCAGTCGACATTTTTCACGAAATCAACGACTTGATTCTTGATCCGTTCGGCTGTTGTACAGACATGTTTTAAGGGGCTTTGTAAAACTATATTGCAATTACAGATTAGTTCTCACTAAATGTTTTTTCATCATCAATTGATTCTACTTTGAGAGTATTTCAAAACAAAAATATCCATATGGGAGAGATTCCACATCTAGTATGGTCATATCGTAAAGCCATATCATCATTTGCGGAATACCTCGAATCATCAGATAATCCATATATATACTAATACTATCTTGAAAACCAGTAATATCTTTTTTTTCCACTAAAAAATTCGTATGTTCTACATCTTCCGTTGATATGTAATTCTCAAGGATTTTATAATCAGAATCTGGATGTAGCCAATACATTTGATTTCTTAAAAAGTTCTCTTTATCTTCTACAGTTACTGTGTCTGCACACTCGAGATAGAAAACTCCAATATCTAATTCTTCCTGAAAATCCAATTTTTCGTTGATGTAGAAAGGTGTGATCTGAATACTTCCTGTAGTTTCTTCTGTTCGTATAATTTCTCTCAAAATACGAAATAAATCTGTTAATGTCGGATAAATTCGACACTTTGAATCTTGGTAAGTTGTATTTAAATAAATAATATTATTTATTCTTCCTGCCTTACATTTGAGCATTTTTTATCTAGGCCCCTTCCAATTAGGTTTTGTTAAGTCTGCAATTTGAATAACCTTTCCTGTACTATCGTCTACCGCAACATAATGAATATCATCTATATAATAATTAGTTACTGTGCTTTTTGTATATTTATTGTATCCTTTAGTTGTTTTGATAGGATTATTTATTGTTTCTGCAATCTTTTTATTGTCCCAGCCTCTTTCTGCAATCTGATTTTTATACTTAGAATGAGTAAATTTATCGCTAAATCTGACTTCACTTACTACATCAGCCTTTGCAGCTTTCGAAGCATCATTGGCTTTATCAGCTGCCTTCGCAACTTTTGATGCATCATTGACTGCGTCTACTGCATCGAGTGTTTTTTCAAGTTTCCTTAATTTGTCAGCCTTAGCTATAGGATAGAAATAACTTGCAATATCAAAAGCTAACTCTGCACCTGCCGCCCAACGATTTGCGCCTTTGCCCCATCTATATCATGAGATAAGTAATAAGTATCATCTAGTGAATGTTGAGCAATTGAATAATCAATTCGAGTCCCTTCTACCGTTAGCCACGCATATACATCTGGATTCTGATGAAGTTTTGTCTCTATCGCATTTTGAGAATGTTGCTCCTCAGCCGTCTGTTCAAATCCATCTAAGAGCTTTAAACCTAAAATTAAAACTGCAATCACCGCAATGAATGATAAACTAAACTTTAAAACTTTCACGTAATCTTCCCTATTATTGTCTACAGAACCCAAAAAATAGATATTAGGTTTAAACCAAGAGTCTGGGCAAGCCTATTCAAACAAGCCATAGTAGTCCGCTATGGTCATCTTGGCTTTTTCTTCTTGCTTGAGGTCTTGGATGATCTGACCTTCCTTCATGACAATCAGACGGTTGCCGTATTTGAGAGCATCCTCCATGTGATGGGTAATCATGAGGGCTGTCAGCTGGTCTCTGCGGACAAAGTCGTCAGTTAACTCCATAAGGGCCACACTGGTCTTGGGATCCAGCGCTGCTGTATGCTCGTCCAAGAGAAGCAGTTCCGGACGCTTGAGAGTCGCCATGAGCAGACTCAAAGCCTGTCTCTGACCACCAGAGAGAAACTCAATCGGCGTATCCAGATGTTTTTCCAGACCATTGCCAATCTTATCAATAGTCTCCTGAAACTCCTGCCGGTAGCTATTCAGCCGACGAGGGACTAGACCGCGCGATTCGCCACGAAACTTGGCGATCAGCAGGTTTTCTGCCACTGTCATCCGAGGAGCCGTTCCCATCTTGGGATCTTGAAAGACGCGCGATAGATATTTGGCTCTCTTTTCAGGTGAAAAGTTGGTCACATTTTCGCCCAAGATATAAATGCTACCGCTGCTCAGAGAGAGCGTGCCGGCAATCACATTAAAAAGAGTTGACTTCCCTGCTCCATTGCCACCCAAAATCGTGATAAAATCATGCTCATGAATCTCCAGCGACACATCGTTTAGGATGACCTTTTCTTCATCAAAGCCGTTATTGACCCGCTTGCTGGCATTTTTTAATTCTACAATCGCTGTCATTTGCTTAACTTAGCTCCTTTAAAGAATTTATTTTTTAAGGTCGGAATCATGAGGCAGACCGCCAAGATAACCGCACTGTAGAGGCGGAGATAGCTGGTGTTGAAGCCAAGAGCGATGACGCCCCAAATCAGAAACTGATAGGCAATAGCACCAACTACAATGGTAATCAGGCGCTCAGCCAAGGTCAGGCTCTTAAAGAGAACTTCCCCGATAATCAGACTCGCCAAACCGACGACGATAACCCCAATCCCGCGGGATACATCTGCATAGCCTTCCTGCTGGGCAATCAGAGCACCAGACAAGGCAATAACGCCATTAGACAAGATCATGCCCATCAATTCCATGCGACCAGTATTGATACCGAAGCTACGTGCCATATCAGGATTATCTCCAGTCGCGATATAGGCCTGCCCTAGCTTGGTATCTAGGAAAAAGAGCAGGGCTGCAATGACCAGACTGACAAAAATCAAGCCTGTCAGGAGATTGTTAATCTCCCCCGAGAAAGGCAAAAAGTCCTGAATCTGCCGAGTTCCCAGCAGACCTAGGTTAGCCCGCCCCATGATCATAAGCATAATGGAATGGCAAGAGGTCATGACCAAAATCCCTGATAGCAGGGTCGGAATCTTGCCCTTGGTATAGAGAAGGCCTGTCGCCAAACCTGCCAGACAGCCTGCCAGTACCGCAGCTGCCGTTGCCAAAAAAGGGTTCACCCCTTTGGTAATCAAGGTGACAGCTACCGCCCCACCTAGAGGAAAGGAACCTTCCGTCGTCATATCTGGAAAATTCAAAATCCGAAAAGTCATGAAAATCCCCAGACCTAAAATGGCCCAGACCAGACCTTGTGAAATAATGGAAAGAATCATCTTATTGTCCTAACTAAATTAAAATCGTATTCTATTTTAACATAAAAAAGCAGCCAATTTCAATGCCGAAATACCGACAAACAAACTGGCTTCCTAATAGTCACTGAACGATGGTCATCCGCCCTGTATCCACGTCATACACTGCTCCCGAGATTTCTACATCGGCTGGGATCAGGGGTGATTGGCGGAGAAGCGCTACGTCTTCCCGCACACTTTCCTCCACATCTGTAAATGGAAGAAAATCCTGACCGCTGACATCAACGCCCAGTTCTTGATTGAGAAAAGCAGTAAATTCTTCATTTTTGAAAGTCTGTGCGCCACAATCCGTATGGTGCAAGACTACAATTTCCCGCGTACCCATCTGCTGCTGAGAGATGACCAGCGAGCGAATCATGTCCTCCGTCACCCGACCGCCAGCATTGCGCAAGATATGAGCATCTCCCAGCGCCAAGCCCAGAGCCTGAGCCACGTGGAGTCTTGAGTCCATGCAGGTCACGATTGCCACCTTGGTCTTGGGCTTAATCGGCAGGTGGGAGGTTCCATGCAGGTCCACATAGGCTTGATTGGCCTTCATAAAGTTTTCAAAATAGGACATTCTTTCCCCTTACTAGAATTTATTTGATAATCAAACCATTTCCTACCATCTTATCATCTTTTAGGTATTTTGTCAGTTTTTAACCGTATATTAAGTAGAAATGTCCGTTTTTTATGAAAAAATGAAAGAAAAATTAAAAAAAGGTGCGGAAATTCATCCACACCTTTCTATGAACCTTTTGCGATATAGCGGCTGAGTGAGCCCGCAAAGCTTTGAAGATTGAGACTTTGAACATAGATTTCCCCAGTGCCTCGGAAGGTGTTTACAACTCCTTCTCCCGTTCCGATCGACTGCCAGAAACCATTTTCCAGATGGATATCATAATCCAAAGACTGACTCCAAGCTACGACATGAGCATTATCAATGGTTACTTCTTGGTTATTTAGTTCAATTTTCCTAATCGATCCATAGGCATTGGCCAAGAGAGTGCCCTGTCCCTGAGTCGTCATGACGAAGAGGCCACCTTGACCGCCAAATATCGCCTTGCCAACAGACTGGCGCTCCATGGTATAGTAAGCTGTACCATCCAGAGCCAGAAAGGCACCGTCATTGAGCCGGTACTGCTTTTCTCCCAGATAAAGGGGAATAACTTGGCCGGGAACTTCTGGTGCTAATGCTAGAAAACCGTTATCGGACTGGGCGACAGCCTGGGTGATGAAGGTACTTTCACCCGACACCATGGAACGACCGACTGCCTTGACAAAGCGGCCCAAACCTGAACCGTTAGCATTGAGCTGAGTGTTCAAGGTCACATTAGGGGTATGATAGACCATACTGCCACGCTGGATAAAGACTGTCTCTCCTTGATTGAGGTAGAGGTCAACGAGTGGAAATTGCATGTTGCTATCCATGGAAAATTGCATAAGAGTTCCCTCCTTGTTTTTTTAAGAAAATTATAGCAATAATAAAATATTTTTGCAATCTAAAACAAAGACAATCATCCAGCAAAGACTTTTTTCAAGACTTCCCCAATCGTTGTCACACCGATGACTTGGATATTGTCTGGCACCTTGAGGCCGTTCAGAGAGTTTTTGGGAGCATAAATCTTGGTGAAGCCCAGTTTCGCTGCTTCGTTGATGCGTTGCTCGATGCGGTTGACCCGACGGATTTCACCTGTCAGGCCAATTTCACCGATAAAGCACTCTTGGGGGTTGGTCGGCAGATCCTTGTAACTGGAAGCAATGGCTACCGCCACCGCCAAATCAATGGCTGGCTCATCTAGTTTGACACCTCCAGCTGATTTGAGGTAGG
>ERZ772962.754-NODE-754-length-17751-cov-3.485646_pt1 | contig 17751 bp, 18 predicted proteins | sample MGYA00580676_ERZ772962 | MGnify/ENA primary metagenome ERZ772962 (study PRJEB29015, sample SAMEA2738049) | human oral metagenome | biome: human oral; feature: human-associated habitat; material: saliva | place: China | collected 2230 ...
GATTCCCGTCAGGACCACGATGGACAACCTGCTGAATCGTCCCGGGTTTCGTGGAGGCTCGGTTAGTTGGATCCGTCCTCGGTGAGGACCGGGTTCTGACGGTAGTGTTTCGCGGGCTGGGATGTCCAATGGTCGGCCTCGAACTCGGCTGGCGGGATGAGCCAGATCTCGTCGTAAAGCCGTCGGTGGTTGAACCAGTCGACGTATTCGGCGACGGCGATCTCAACGTCGACGACGGACTTCCAGCCGCCCTTCGGCTGCGTGACAGGGTTGCGGATGCACTCGGCCTTGAACAGCGAGTTGAGTGCCTCAGCCATGGCGTTGTCGTAGCTGTCGCCCTTCGACCCGACGGATGCGACGGCCTCGGTCTCGGCGAGCCGCTCGGTATGGCGAATCGCTCGATACTGGACTCCTTTGTCGCTGTGGTGGATCAGGCCGGTGACGTCCTGACCGATGCGCCGCCGGGCCCACAGGCCCATGTCGAGGGCATCAAGTTCCAGGTCGGTGCGCAGCGACGTGAACACCTGCCAGCCGACGATCATCCGGCTGAAAACGTCCAGAACGAAGGCAACGCAGGTCCAGCCCGCGTGCGTCCGTACGTAGGTCAGATCGGCCACCCACAGCTGGTTCGGCACGCTCGCGACGAACTTCCGCTTGACCTTGTCCTCGGGCCGCTCGGTCTCAGCGCCGTCGCCGAGGGTGGTTTCGCGGGTTTTCTCCCGCGGGATCCCACGCAGGCCCTCGGCCCGCATCAGCCGCTCGACGGTACACCGGGCAACCGTGACGCCCTCACGGTTGAACTCAGCATGGATCTTGCGGGCGCCGTAGACACCGAGGTGGCGGGCATGAACGTGGCGACGACGAAGTCCAGGGATCTGGCCAAGGTGCTGTCCGTGCTCCGCCAGGAGAACCATTTCGTGACCCGGCTGACAGTTCGCCAACTGGTGGGTTTCGGTCGTTTCCCCCACTCGCGGGGGCGCCTGACCGCCAAGGACATCGAGATCATCGAGCAGGCCATCTCCTTCCTGCGTCTGGAGGGGATCGCGGACCGTTTCATCGACGAGCTCTCGGGAGGTCAGCGGCAACGCGCCTACGTGGCAATGGTGTTGGCCCAGGACACCAGGTACGTGCTGCTGGACGAGCCCTTGAACAACCTGGACATGGCTCATTCGGTACAGATGATGCAGCACATGCGCCGGGCGGCAAAGGAACTGGGACGCACGATCGTGATCGTGCTGCACGACATCAACTTCGCGGCCACCTACGCCGACACGATCATTGCCATGAAGGACGGCCAGGTGGCCGCCAGCGGTAGTCCCGAGGAGCTCTTCCGGGAAGAGGTCCTGACGGAGATCTTCGAGACCCCGGTGGAGATCATCCCGGGGCCGCACGGACCCGTGGCCGTCTATTTCTGATTCCAGTACGCGGAATGTCTTTCGCGCACCGGCGGGTCACCGTTAGAAGGCCAGCAATTCGGTTAGGGGAATCGTTCTGCGGGAAACCACCCCCGGGTCCTTCCCCTGCTCCCGAGAGCACCCGGTTGTTCTGCATCCATTCCGGCATCGTCCAGCTCAGGGATGAAACACGTGAAGCACGATCTGCGACTGCACCAGAAACCTCAGGTCCATTCCTGTCACACCGACCCCGGAGTCGATGTACAACGCCGCCTTTCCCACCTGATAGCGGCCCCGGCTGTACTTCGGGAAGAGTCCCTGCCCCGGTACATGGATCGCACCGATGAACGGCATCGCGACCTGTCCCCCATGGGTGTGACCGCACACGGCGTAGTCGATGTCCGCCTTCTCCAGCTGGGGCAGGATCTCCGGGGAATGGGTCAGCAGGAACCTGAAGCCCTCCGGTGCCCCTTTCAACGCATGGTCGAGGTGGGCGTGATCGGTGTAGGCATCACCCGCCCCCACCAGGGTGAAGCTTCCGAACTTCCCGGTGATCACCTCGTGTTCGTTGTCGATCAGTTTGATCCCGTGGCGGGCGTACAACTCGACCAGCTGCGGCAGGTCCTTCGACCAGTGGTCGTGGTTTCCCAGGACCGCGTACATCGGGATGCCGAGTTCCGAGAGCCGGGAGAACAGTTCTTTGAGCGGGTCGAGGGTTTCGTTGCGGGTGTTCAGGGTGTCCCCCGCGATGACGATCAGGTGCGGTCCGGCGTCGCGCACCTGGGTCACGATGCTCGCGAGCTGGGCGGGGTCGTCGCGCATGTGGATGTCGCTGAGCTGCATGATCCGCAGCTCCCCGGTCAGCTTGTCCGTGACGGTGGTCTCGGTGACCAGCCGGGTGGTGTGCACCTCCCGGTACACCTCGGCGGCGACGGCGGCAGCCGCGCACACGGTGACGACGAGCACCCACGCCAGCCGCCTCCGCCAAGGTTTCCCGCGTTCAGGCACGGGCAGCCCGGTTGAGCGCCGAGAGGATGGCCTTCATGGACGCGCTGGTGATCGACGGATCCACACCGACTCCCCAGAACACCTGCGCATCGTCCCCGGTGCCGAGTTCACACTCCACATAGGCCGCGGCCTTCGCATCCCCCCCGGATTCGAGGGCGTGTTCCGAGTAGTCGAGAACCCGGACCCGGGCGCCCGTTTCAGCCAGGGCGTCGACGAAGGCGGACACGGGTCCGTTGCCCTCACCCTCCACATTCACGTCGCGGCCCTTGGGGTCGTTGATGGTGGCGGTGATGCGGAACTGCCCGTTCTGCGACGACGAACCCGCGGATGTGAGCGCCCAGTCCCCCTCTGACAGGTACTCGGCCGAGAAAATATCGACGATGTCCTTCGGGGAGAGCTCGCCGCCCTGGGCGTCGGTGCGTTGCTGCACCACGCGGCTGAACTCCATCTGGAGGCGGCGCGGCAGTTCCATCTTCGCCTCGGTCTTCATCAGGTAGGCCACCCCGCCCTTGCCGGACTGCGAATTCACCCGGATCACCGCCTCGTAGTTCCGACCGACATCGTGCGGGTCGATGGGCAGGTAGGGGGCCTCCCATTCGATCTCGGTGACGGGCTTCCCTGTATCTGCGGCCTGTCTTTCCAGGGACTCCAGGCCCTTCTTGATGGCGTCCTGGTGGGATCCGGAGAAGGCGGTGTACACCAGGTCCCCCGCGTACGGCTGGCGGGGGTGCACGGGCAGACCGGTGCAGTACTCGACGGTGCGGCGCACGTGATCGATGTCGTGAAAGTCCAGCTGCGGGTCGACACCCTGGGTGTAGAGGTTCAGGGCCAGTGTCACCAGGTCTACGTTGCCGGTACGTTCGCCGTGCCCGAACAGGCAACCCTCCACCCGGTCTGCTCCGGCCATCTGGCCCAGTTCCGCGGCGGCGACGGCAGTTCCCCGGTCGTTGTGCGGATGCAGCGAGACCACCACGAACTCCCGGTTGTCGATGTTGCGGCAGAAGTACTCGATCTGGTCGGCGTAGGTGTTCGGGGTGGAACGCTCCACGGTGGCAGGCAGGTTGAAGATGATCTCCCGGTTCTTGTCCGGTTGCCAGATCTCCGCCACGGCATTGCACACCTCGACGGCGAAATCCGTCGGGGTCTGGGTGAAGATCTCGGGGCTGTACTGGTATCCGAACTCGACCTCACCCAGGTACTTGTCCGCGTATTTCATGACCAGTTCGGTACCTCGCGTGGCGAGGTTCACGCACTCGGTCTCGTCGATGCCGAAAACCACCCGCCGGAACAGCTCGGCGGTCGCGTTGTACATGTGGATGGTGGCGCGGTGCGCCCCGATCAGGGACTCGGCGGTCCTGGCGATCAGGTCCTCCCGGGCCTGGGTCAGCACCGAGATGGTCACGTCCTCGGGCACGTGACCGCCGGTGATGAGCTGCCGGACGAAGTCGAAATCGGTCTGGGAGGCCGACGGGAAACCGATCTCTATCTCCTTGTAGCCCAGGGCCACGAGCAGTTCGAACATCCGCATCTTGCGGTTCGGGGTCATCGGATCGATGAGGGCCTGGTTGCCGTCGCGCAGGTCGGTGGACAGCCAACGGGGCGCTTTGGTGATGCGTTTGGCGGGCCAGGTGCGATCCGGAACCACCACCGGTTCGAAGGCGCGGTAGCGCCCAACGGGCATGGTGGTGGGGGTCTGCACGGGTTTGGGCTGGATGCGGGTCATTTGTATCTCTCCTTGCTGGATGACAGCCAGGCACGCTAGGGCTCCGCAGCGAGGAGGCTGGCCGGTTCAGAACTGGGCCTCGCCGCGGCAGCGAAGGAGAAGGAATCGCTCTGCCATGCCCAGAAGCCTACTAGAAACCGAGCCTGTTCAGATATTTCGTGTCGCGCTGCCACTCGCGCAGCACCTTGACGTGCAGGCTCAGGTGGACCGGGGTGCCCAGCAACCGGTTGATCTGGAGGCGGGCAGCGGTCCCGATCTCCCGCAGCCGGCTTCCCTTGTGTCCGATGATGATCCCCTTCTGGGAGTCGCGTTCCACGACGATGGAGGCGAACACGTCCAGGAGGGGTTTGTCTTCGGGACGGTCAGGACGCGGCAGGATCTCATCGATCACCACCGCTATGGAGTGCGGGAGTTCGTCGCGCACCCCTTCGAGGGCGGCCTCCCGGATCAGTTCGGCGATCAGCGTCTCCTCCGGTTCGTCGGTGACCTCCCCGTCGGGGTAGTACATCGGCCCTTCCGGCAGCAGGCGCAGCAGCACGTCACGGACCGTGTCCACCTGGTCGTTGTTGAGCGCGGAGCAGGGAACCACCTCGGCCCACTGGATGCCGAGTTCGTCCGCGAGTGCCGAGATGTCCACCAGGTGGGAGAGCACCCGTTCCTTGCTGACGAGGTCGGTCTTGGTGGCCAGGGCCACCAACAGGGGGCGGTTCGACAGCTCGGCGATCTGCGAGACGATGTAGCGGTCGCCGGGGCCGATCCGCTGGTCGCAGGGCAGGCAGACACCGACGACGTCCACCTCGGACCAGGTTTCGCGCACCATCTCGTTGAGGCGCTCCCCCAGCAGGGTGCGGGGCCGGTGCAGTCCGGGGGTGTCGATCAGCACCAGCTGTCCCGAGTCACAGGTGACTATGCCCCGCACCGCGTGCCTGGTGGTCTGGGGTTTCGAGGAGGCGATCGCGATCTTCTGACCCACCAAGGCGTTGGTCAGGGTGGATTTTCCCGCGTTGGGCCGCCCGACGAAGCAGGCGAAGCCGGAGTGGAACGGCTGGTCAGTCACTGGTTTCCTCCTTTTCCTCCCGGGATGTCTTCGGGGCGAGACACACCAGGACGGTCCCTATCTGGTGGCGACGTCCCACTGCGCGATCGGCCACCATTTCGATGCCTTCGTAGGTGACGCTGGAACCCGGGATGGGAACCACGTTGAGGAGTTTCGCCATCAACCCGCCGACGGTGTCGACCTCCTCGTCCTGCAATGGGATACCGAACAGCTCACCCAACTCGTCCACAGGCAGCCGGGAGCTGACCCGGTAATGCCCGGGCTCCGGGAGTTCTGCGATGGCAGGGATCTCGTGGTCGTACTCGTCGACGATCTCACCCACGATCTCCTCGACGATGTCCTCCATCGTGCACAGGCCCGCGGTGCCGCCGAACTCGTCGATGACGATCACCAGGTGCGAGTGCCGCAGCTGCATGTCACGCAGCAGTTCCGAGGCGGGTTTGGAGTCGGGCACGAAACTGGCCGGGCGCATCAGGTCTCCGACGGTTTCGCTGCGTTCCGCGTCGGGGTAGTCGTAGACGCGCCTGGTGACGTCCTTCAGGTAGACCACGCCGAGTACGTCGTCGATGCCGCCATCACCCACCACGGGGATGCGGGAGAAACCGGATCGCAGGGCCAGCGACAGCAGCTGCCTGAGGGTGCGGTCCCTGGGAACCCAGACCATGTCGGTGCGCGGGACCATCACCTCCTTGACGAGGGTGTCGCCCAGCTCGAACACCGAGTGAATCATCTTCGATTCGCGCGCCTCGATCACCTCGTTGGCCTCGGCGATGTCGACGAGGTCCCGGAGCTCGGCCTCCGAGGCGAACGGGCCGTCCGAGAACCCACGCCCGGGGGTCAGCGCGTTCCCGAGCAGGATCATCAGTTGCGCGACCGGACCCAGCACCGTGGTCAGCAGCGAAACCAGGGGGGCGAAGGACCTCATGATCCGTTCCGGGTGTTGCCTCCCGATCGTTCTCGGGGCCACCCCCCACAGTATGAAGAACACCACCAGCAGGATCGCCACGAGCGTCACCAGCCGGGGTGCCGTGCCCTCGATGTTCTGGAAGACCACCAGAGCCACGAGCGCCATGGCCGTCGCCTCGAAGGACATCCGGGTGAACATCACGGCGTTGATGGAGGGGGCCGGGTCCTGGACTATCAACCGGATCCGTTCCGCTCCGCGCACCCCAGAATCGACCAGTTTCTCGGCCCGCCCCCGGGAGAACCCCGTGAGGGCGGTTTCGACGGCGACGAGCAGGGATGCGAGGATCGCGCAGACGAGTGCAACCGTCAGTTCTATCCACTGGGACTGGAACATGTGGAGGTGATCAACCAACCTTTGAAAGAAAACGCTTGGGCAGCCAGTCTAGTGGCGGTCCGCAACGGGTCTGTCCGGCGCGCTTTTCAGCTGTTCACCGGCCGGTCGCTCCGACGGTTGTTGCGGGCCACCTCCCAGGCGGCGATGATCCTGTCGTTCAGCCCGAACATGACGGCCTTCTCCTCCGGTTCGGCGTGGTCGTGTCCCAGCAGGTGGAGCAGGCCGTGGATCAGGAGGTATTCCGCCTCCGCTGCCGGTTCCCGGCCGTTCTCGGCCGCCTGCCGGGCGGTCACCTGCGGGCAGAGCACGATGTCACCGAGCAACCCGAGGGGTGGTTCCTCGTCCTCGGCGGGTTCCCGCAGCTCGTCCATCGGGAAACTCATCACGTCGGTCGGGCCGGGCAGGTCCATGAAACGCTGGTGATACTCGGCCATGGTGGCCTCATCCACCAGGAGGATCGACAGATCCGCCTGAGGATGGATCCGCAGGCGGCTGAGGGCGAACCGGGCCAGGGCCACCAGTCCCAGTTCGTCGGCCTGAACCCCGGATTCGTTGTTGATGTCGATCATCTGCCGCCCCTGCCCTGTTGGATGCTGTCATAGGAATCGTAGGCGGCAACGATCCTGCCGACCAGTTTGTGACGCACCACGTCACGGGCGGTGAGGGTGCAGAAGGCGATGTCCTCGACGCCGTCGAGGATCTGGGTGACCTGTCGCAACCCGCTGCGCACCCCGCCGGGAAGGTCGATCTGGGTGATGTCGCCCGTCACCACCACCTTGGAGCCGAACCCGAGCCGAGTGAGGAACATTTTCATCTGCTCCGAGGACGTGTTCTGGGCCTCGTCGAGGATGATGAAGGCGTCGTTGAGGGTGCGGCCGCGCATGTAGGCCAGGGGCGCAACCTCGATGGTGCCGGAGGTCAGGAGCTTCGGCACCGAGTCGGCCTCCACCATGTCGTGCAGCGCGTCGTAGAGGGGCCGCAGGTAGGGATCGATCTTGTCGTTCAGGGTGCCCGGCAGGAAACCGAGCCTTTCCCCCGCCTCGATCGCCGGGCGGGTCAGGATGATGCGGCTCACCTGTTTGGACTGCAGGGCCTGCACCGCCTTCGCCATGGCCAGGTAGGTCTTGCCAGTGCCCGCCGGGCCGATTCCGAAAACCACCGTGTGCCGGTCGATGGCATCCACGTAGCGTTTCTGGTTGAGGGTCTTCGGCCGCACGGTCCGGCCGCGCGCGGAGATGATGTCGGCGGTGAGGATCTCGGATGGTTTCAGGTCCTCGGCGGCCAGGTTGATGACCCGCTCCACGGTTTCCTCGCTCAGGCCCTGGCCGGTGCGGATTATGGTGATGAGCTCGGTCAGGATCTCGACGGCAGAGGCCACGTCCCCCGGTTCCCCGGTCACCGTCACCTGGCTGCCGCGAACGTGGATGTCCGCGGCGAGCCGGTCCTCCAGCACCCGCAGGAAAGCGTCCCGGGGACCGAGCAGCGTCACCATGTCGATGGAGGCCGGGACCGCGATCACCCGGCTCGCCCGCTGAACTTCGTCTCCCACAGATCCCCTTTCGCGGCCCGGACGACCCGGGCCCACGGCGATCCAGCTTAGAGGCTCCGGGAAAGGACCGACCGGTCGGGTTCCCGGACCCAGCCGATCGGTCTCGGCTCATCCGGCCTGGAAGGCCGCCCAGGCAGACTTCAACACGTCGGCCGCCACCTGAAGTCCTTCGATGCGTCCAAGTTCGGTGTCCTCGTGCTCGATGTTGAGGCACATGTCCGGATCCACATCGTGAAGGGCCCGGATGAACTCGGTCCAGTAGGCCACGTCATGTCCCTTGCCCAGCGCGACGAAGTCCCACGACGAATCCTTCGGCCATTCGTTGGCCCACTCGTCGCCGCCGAGGTTGACGCGAGGCTCGTCCGGGGACAACCGTCGGAAACCGTTGTCCAGGACACCGTTCAACCTGGCGTTCCCGGCATCGATCCGGACGTCCTTCGCCGCGGCGTGAAAGATCAGCGACCCGAGCTCACGAACCACGGCCACCGGGTCGGCCTGCTGCCAGAACAGATGTGAGGCATCCATCTCGACCCCGATGTTCGTCGCGCCGGTCAGCTCCACCAGTTTGCGGATGTCGCGGGCGTTGAACACGATGTTCTGGGGATGCAGCCCGAGCGCCACCTTGACCCCGTGGTCCCCGGCGAGCTGGTCGATCTCGCTCCAGAACTTCGCGGCGATCTCCCACTGGTAGTCGAGCACGTCGAGCGCGGCCGAGTTCCAGGCGTTGACGATCCAGTTCGGGTGCAGGGTTCCGGGCTCGCCACCGGGCAGCCCGGACATGGTCACCACCCGGTTCTGCCCGAGCGCAGCCGCCGCCCGGATGGAACGGCGGACGTCCTCGGCGTGCTTGTCCCCGATGATCGGGTTGGGGTGGAGGGGGTTGCCGTTGCAGTTGAGGCCCGCGATCTCCACTCCGGTGCCGTCGAAGCGCGCCAGATAGGCCTTCGCGGCGGCCGGGTCGGCGATGATCTCGTCGATCTCGGGGATGTGCACCGGAGGCAGGAAACCACCGGAGTTGATCTCGATGCCGTTCAACCCGAGGTCGGCGATCACCTTGATCGCATCCTCCAGTGGGCGGTCGTGCAGAATCGCGTTGTAGACACCGAGTTTCACAGGTTCACCTGCTTTCCGTTGTCCGCGGCCGACCGGGCGACGGCCGCGAGGATTTCCATGTTGTGGACGCCTTCGTCGAAGGACGCGTTGCGGGGCAGGGATTCCTCCTCCGGGATTCCCGCGACCTCCTCCAGGAAGGCCCGGGCCTGGTAGGTGAAACCCTCGTTCTGGCCGAAACCGACACCGGAGACATCGATCGGCATGCCACCGGCCACGTAAGGGGGTCCGATCCGAGGTTCACGGTGCGGTAGCCGTTTCTGCCAGAGTGGTCATCGTTGAGGTACAGGCGGACCTGCGAGGGCGTGTCCTGGTGGAAGCTGGCGGCGCCGTTTTCGCAGAACACCTCGAAGTCGAGCCCGTTCGGGTAGCCGGCCGCGACCCGGGAGACCTCGAGGCTTCCCCGGGTCTCCCCGAAGAACGCGGTGAAGGTGGCGTAGTCGTCGTTCTCCACGGTTTCCTTCCGATCGGAGATGGCAGCCAGTCCGTGTCCGACCACGGACCCCAGGGGCACGGGGCGTTCCTTGATCGTCGTGGCGAAGGCCCCTCCGGAGACGGCCGTGATCCCTCCGCAGAGGAACTCGGACAGGTAGGTCAGGTGACTGCCGAGGTCTGCGAGCGCGCCGGAGCCCATCGGGCCCTTGTAGCGCCAGCTCATAGGCGCCATCGGGTTGCAGCCGTAGTCGCACCAGTAGCGGCCCGAGAAGTGCAGCACCTCGCCGAGGGTTCCGTCCCGGATCCAGTCCCTGATCGCCGCGACGCCGGGCTGGCGGCGGTAGGTGAGGCCGATGCGAACGACGGAGGAGGCCTCCCGGGCCAGGTCGGCCATCTTCCGTGCCGAGGCCAGGGTGTCGGAGAGCGGTTTCTCGCACAGCACGTGCTTGCCGGCCTCGATGAGCCCCCTGACCACCTCGAGATGCAGGCTGTTCGCGATGACGACGCTGACCACCTGGATGTCGGGGTCGTCGGCGATGGCGCGCCAGTCCGTGTCGCTGCGTTCATAGCCGTAGCGGCGGGCGGCCGCCCGCCCGATCTCGGCGCTCACGTCTCCGATGGAGACGTAGCGCAGGTCCGGGAGCGTGGATTCATAGAGTGTTGGTGCGACCCGGTAGGCGACGGCATGGGCCTTGCCTGCCATACCGGCTCCGACGACGGCGATTCCTATGGTCATGCATCCTCCTCGATCACTATTTGGAGCGCTCCAAGTAGTTTCACTGTAGAATCCTGCAAGCGCTTCGTCAACACTCGGGAAGGAGAAAGATGACCTCGCCGTCATCCAAGCCCAGACCGACCATCTACGACGTGGCACGCGAGGCCGGGGTCTCGAAGTCGCTGGTCTCCCTGGTGCTGAACAACTCTCCCCTGGTCGCCGAGGCAAAACGGAAGGCGGTCCGGGACGCGATCCGGAAACTCGGTTACCGGCGCAGCCAGGCGGCCTCCTCCCTGGCGAGCAACCGGACACGGACCATCGGCCTGGTGATCGACGACTTCCGCAACCCTTGGTTCGTCGAGTTGCTGAACGGCCTGCGCACCACGATGGGGCCACACGGTTTCCACGTCGCGGTCAGGGAACACTTCACGCTGGGCGGCACCACCATGAACGCCATCGACGGGTTCCGCGACACCCAGGTCGACGCCCTGGTCGTGGCGGCGGAACCGGGACGGGACTTCGAGGACCTGGGCATTCCCACGGTGCTGGAGGGCACGCGGTGCAATACCATCGAGGAGGCCGACCTGATCGGCAGCGACCAGGCCCAGGGAGTGAACCTCCTGATGGAACACCTGCGTTCCCTGGGACACGAACGCATCGGCCACGTCACCGGCGCCGGCGGCTCCGCCGACATCCGCCGCAGGGCATACTCGGACTTCATGGAATCGGCGGGCCTGGAACCCTTGGTGAACGGGTCCACGAACCCGACCAACGAGGAAGGCGGTTATCTGGGAGCCGCCGAGCTGTTGCGGAAGCACCCCGGGCTGACCGCGGTCTTCACGGCCAACGACACCATGGCACTGGGGGCGCGCGCCGCGCTGCGTGAAACCGGATACGAGGTCCCGGGCGACGTGTCGCTGATCGGCTTCGACAACTCGCAGCTCGCCCGGAGCCGTTTCCTGGACCTCACCACCGTGGACAATCACGCCTTCGATGTCGGCGTGGCCTGCGCCGAGGCGTTGTTGCGCCGGATCGCCGATCCCGGTGCCTCCCCGGGACACGTCACCATCCCGACCAGCCTGGTGATCCGCACATCGTCAGCGGCGCCGAGGACGCGGCGGGCCGGGGGAGCCGAACCGCGGGCACACGGGCCCGTGGAGCAATGACCGGCTGGGATTTCGGAGACGAAGGACCCGCCGCGGTCGTTCCTGATCAGAGATCGTCGTCCTCGTCCTGATCATCGCGGATGATGTGCATGGCAGCCTCCTCGGCGCTCGCCGCCCCGCCGGAGAATCCCACGTCCACTCCGAGGGTGTCCTCGCCGCCCGAGCCCTGCACCCGCATCAGCCGCCCCGCACGTTCCCGCCCGACCTGACGCTCCTCCCCGTTCGGATTCCAGGGCGTGTCGTCGCGGACGACCTCCGGTTGCTCCTGCCGGATGCGCTGCTCGATGGTCTCTCCCCGGTGCATCTCCGCGAACGTGTTTCCGAATCCCTGACCCACCGACCACCGTTCGGGGGCGGTGTAGCCCTCATCGAGCACATCGTCCACGCCGCGGTTGATCAGGGAGTCCCCCTCCTGCAACTGATCCAGCTGCTCGGCTTCCTCGGGAACCTGGGTGTTGAAGTCGACGATGTCTTCCATGAGCCAATACTGCCACCGCTACGCCTTCAAGACGTAAACCACGCTTGAACTCATCACCCGGGCAGGACGTAAAATTCCACGGTGACCCAGCCGGATACCTTCTCCCGCGCCCGCGGCAACTACGACCTGGTGGTGACGTTGTTCGTCGCACTGCTGCTGATCTCCAACGTAGCCGCCACCAAGCTGATCGCGTTCGGCCCCGAGTGGTCGCCGTTCGGGCTGCCGGTCCTGCCGATCATCACCGACGGCGGCGCGCTGCTGTTCCCGCTCACCTACGTGCTGGGCGACGTCCTGGCGGAGGTGTTCGGGATGCGAGGGGCCCGGCGCGCCATCCTCCTGGGTTTCGGGATCTCGCTGCTCGCGTCGCTCACCTTCCTGGCCGTCGGCGCCGCCCCGGCGGCCCCCGGCTACGAGAACCAAGAGGCATTCGTCGCGGTCCTCGGCTTCGTTCCGCGCATTGTCGTGGCTTCCCTCGCCGGTTACCTGGTCGGGCAGTTCCTCAACGCCTGGGTGCTCGTGAAACTGAAGCAGTGGCGGGAGGGAAAGGGCATGTGGAAACGCCTTCTGGGCTCCACCGTGGTGGGTGAGGCTGCCGACACCACCATCTTCTGCCTGATCGCCTTCGGCGGGCAGATCGACGGCGGCACGATGCTGAACTACATCGTCGTCGGCTACCTGTTCAAAGTCGGTGTGGAGGCCGTTCTGCTGCCGGTCACCTACCGGGTGATCAGTCTGGTGCGCAGTCGCGAGCCCGAACCCACCAAGGTTTGAGGAACCACCTCAACTCAGGCCCTCGAGTTGCCGGAACTGCTCATACCGGGCGCGCAGATGGTCGATGGCACCCGGCCAAGCCCGCTCCAGCGATCGTCGGACACGGTCCTGGCGTTCTCGGGGTTGCTCCTCCAGGGCTGCAACAAAACCGGGAATCAGCCTCATCCTTTCCCTGGAGGAGAGGAACAGATCGATCAGTCTGCGGATCCCACGCCAGTTCGGACCATGGTCCAGTTCGAGGACCGCCAGGAGTGGACCGTAGTCGGCAGGTTTCTGATCCATCGCCCACCGCAGCAGTTGAAGATCACCGTCCTGCCGGAACAGCTCCACGGCCCATCTCCATTCCTCGGGCCAGCCCGTGGGAACCGGATCCAGGCAGACCTCCGTGACCTCACCGCCCAACGCAACGAACACCGTCTCCCAGTACTGACTCTCGTGGGACCAGAGACGCATCGCGTCAAGTACCAGTTCCCTCTGCTGCGATCGCCATTCCTTGGCACATGTCGTGAACTCCCGGCAGGCCCGATCGTCATAGGTCAGTCGTTCCAGGGCATCGGAAATATTCGGGTGATTCCCGTTGGTTTCCAACCACTCAGGTAGTACCCGGGCCGCGACTCTTCCGAAATCCGCGGCGGGATACATAGCCAGGTGTGAATAGATGGCTTCGTAGATTTCATAGTGTTCGATGGGATGAACCGCCAACAACAGACTTCGGATGGCGGCCGGCCCCTCTTCCCCGTTCAAGGAATCGACGATCTCGCACAGGCGCTGGTGTCCGGCCAGTTCCTCCGCCTCCTCCTCGGGGGATCTCGGTGGATCACCGTCCTGCGTGATGTTCCTGGCAAGTGCGATCAGCTCATCCTGCCAAGGTGGAGCAGCCCCAAACTCGTCCTCGGTGCACATGATCACTGCGTTTTCCGGGCGTTGTAGCGGCCCATGAACTCGTTGCGGAAGAGGTCGAACTCACCTGTCTCCAGGCTGGCACGGATCTCGTCCACCAGGCGCACCGTGAAACGTTCGTTGTGGATGGTGGCGAGGGTGGAGGCCAGCATCTCCTTCGCCTTGAACAGGTGGTGGAGGTAGGCGCGGGTGTAGTGGGTGCAGGTGTAGCAGTCGCAGTCCGCCTCCAACGGTTCGAAGGCGCGGCGGTTCCTGGCGGTGTTCACGTTGTACCGCCCATCGGCGGTGTAGATGGCGGCGTTGCGGGCCACCCTGGACGGATTGACGCAGTCGAAGGTGTCCGCACCGAAGGCCACGGCCTCGAACAGGTCCTCGGGTTCGGAGATCCCGAGCAGGTGCCGGGGCCGGTCCTCGGGCAGTTCATCGACCATCCATCCGATGATGCGCCCCAGGTTCTCCTTCTCCAGTGCCCCGCCGAGCCCGAACCCGTCGAACCGGGAACCATCCACCTCGAGGGCCGCCAGGTCCGCGGCCGCTCTCCTGCGCAGATCCTCATACTGGGCGCCCTGGATCACCCCGAACAGGGCCTGGTAGGGCCTGCCGACGCGCTCCTCCGTCAGAGCGGCGTGGGCGCACAGGCACCGGACCGCCCACCGGTGGGTGCGCGCCACGGATGCCTCCTGGTAGTCGCGGGTGTTCATCAGGGTGGTGAGTTCGTCGAAGGCGAACATGATGTCCGCGCCGAGCTGGTGCTGGATGGTCATCGAAACCTCCGGGGTGAACCGGAGGCGGCTGCCGTTGAGGTGGCTGAAGAAAGTGACGCCGTCCTCGTCGACGTGCGCGCGCCGCGTCTTCCCCTCGGCGATGACGTCGTCGCCCACGAGCCCCTTGGTGTCCATCGCCAGCACCTTCTTGAAACCGGCGCCGAGACTCATCACCTGGAATCCACCCGAATCCGTGAAGGTGGGGCCGGGCCAGTTCATGAAACGCCCGAGCCCGCCGGCCTCGTCCACCAGGTCGGAACCGGGCTGCAGATACAGGTGATAGGCATTGGCCAGAAGCGCCTGGGCACCGAGATCGGCCATGGCCTCCGGCAGCACCGCCTTCACGCTCGCCTTGGTTCCGACGGGTATGAAGGCCGGGGTGCGGATGTCGCCGTGGGGGGTGTGGATCGTGCCGGTACGTGCCCGCCCACCGGAACGCACAGCCACTTCAAAACCGAAACTCACCGGGCAAGGTTACCGTTGGCGCATGCCCTTCACCGCGCTGATCCTGAACCCGATCCATCCGGGAGCGGCAACGGCGGCACGAGAACTGGGAGCGCTGGGTGAGGTTAGAACCTACCTGACCACCCCCGAGTCCCCCGGACCCGAACAGGTGGCGCAGGCCCTGTCGGAGGGGGCCGGTTCCGTGGTCGTCGCGGGCGGGGACGGCACGCAGCGGCTCGTCGCAGGGGCGCTCGCGGGCACCGGGGTGCCCCTCGGGATCCTCGCGACGGGTACTGCCTGCGTTTACTCCAGGAATCTCGGGCTCCCCCGCGGCTTGGCGGGTGCGGCCCTGGCCATGACGGGTGTTCCCCGCTCCATGGACCTCGGATGGGCGAGTCTCGACGGTGGTTCCCCTGAGCCCTTCCTTGTGGCCACCGGCATGGGGCGGGACGCCGAGACCCTCCTCGGGGTCCGGAACAACCTGAAGCAGCGGCTCGGTTGGGTGGCCTACATCCGGGCTGGGCTCAGGACCATGGGACGTCCCAGGATTCCCCTGCGGGTCAACGGACAACCGATCGAGGCGTGGACCGTTCTGGCGGGCAATGTCGGGAGGGTTCCGACGGCCTCCCTCTTCCCCGGGGCGCGCCCCGACGACGGGAGATTGCACGTCATGCACCTCGGGGTCGACGGTTGGCGGGACTGGTGGCCGGTTCTCCTCACGGGAATGACCCACTCACGCCGCGACATCGGCAAACTGCTTCGCTGGGAAACGGCCCACGTGCTCATCGGGTCGGACATTCCGAGAGCCGTTCACCTGGACGGTGACCTGCGCACGGCGGCGCGTTCGCTGGAGGTGTGGATCGATCCCGGGACCCTGCGGATTCGCTGCCCGGGGGAACGCCGATTGATGCCATTCCGGTAGTACGCCCCGGGCGGGAAGGATTTCGGCCTCCGCGTCATGTCCTTGGGCGTGGCGGTCCGGGATGTCGAACGGTAGTTCTCGCGGACGGGAAACAAACCCTCAGCGCTCCCCCAGAACCGTGAGCTGCCCGATGGCGATGGCTCCCGCCGTGGAGGTGCGCAGCACGCCGTCGCTGATCCGCACCGGAACCGCCCCCGCCTGCTGGAAACGTTCCAGCTCATCCGGGCTTATGCCCCCCTCCGGGCCCACGATCAACAGGATCTCCCCAGCATCGGGGAGGTTCACACGGGACAGGGTTTTCTCCGCTGACTCGTGTAGGACCAGAGCAAGTTCCGCCGCCCCGATCCGTTCCGCCACCCGGCTGGTGTCTGCGGCTGAGACCTCGGGGATCCGGAACCTCCTGGACTGCTTGGTGGCCTCCCGTGCGGTGGCGGCCCAGCGCCCCAAGGATTTCGCCCCGCGTTCCCCCTGCCAGCGCACGATGGAGCGCGACGCCTGCCAGGCGAGGATCTCGTCCACGCCCAGTTCGGTCATGATCTCCACCGCGAGTTCCGAACGGTCGCCTTTGGCCAGCGCCTGGGCGACCACGAACCGGTGGGCGCGGGAAGGCGATGCCAGGATCTCGGTCACCTCGAGCGCCAGGCGGTTCTTCTCCGCGGCGACGACGCACCCGCGCACGGCCCGTCCCGCGCCGTCGGCCAGCAGCACGCTCTCCCCCGGCCTCGTGCGTTTGACGACCACCGCGTGCCGGGCCTCGTCCCCGGTCACCTCCACGATCCCGCCGATCCGCACCTGGTCGAACCGCGCGAGGAAAAGCGCGTCGCTCACCCGAAGGTTTCCTTGAACCAGCCCCTGACGCCCTTGTGACCGGGATGTTTTGCTTCCACCGTGGTCTCGTCGCGCAACTCGGCGAGCTGGCGCAGCAGGTCGCGTTGTTTCTCGTCCAGTTTCCGCGGGGTCTCGACGACGATGGTGACCCCCAAATCGCCCCTGCCACCCCCGCGCAGCCTGGGCACGCCCCGGCCCTTGAGCGGAATCCGAGCCCCCGACTGCGTTCCGGCCGGCACGTCGACGGTGACCTTCCGGTCGGCTTCCTCCGAACCCTCCCACTCGGCCTCCAAGGTGGCCAGCTCGACGCTGGTGCCGAGGGCGGCCGCGGTCATCGGCAGGGTCATCACAACTTCGAGGTTGTCGCCGTCACGGCGGAACCGTTCATGCTCGGCGACGACCAACTCGACGTACAGGTCGCCGGCGGGACCGCCACCGCGACCCACCTCGCCGCGTCCCTCCAGGTGGATCCGGTTGCCCGTCGACACCCCCGCCGGGATACGCACGGAGATGTCGCGGGAGCTGCGCACCCGCCCCTCCCCGGAACATTCCCCACAGGGGTTGGGGATGATCGTCCCGAAGCCCTGACAGGTGGGGCACTGTTGCGCGGTGCGGATGTCCCCGATGAAGCTGCGCTGCACCGTGGTCACCTCACCCTGGCCTCGGCAGGTGCTGCAGGTCACGGGTTTGGAACCGGGCTCCCCACCCGATCCCTGGCACTTGGGGCACACCACGGCGGTGTCTATCCTGACGGACTTCGTGCATCCGAAAACCGCCTCGTGGAGTTTTAGACCGGCCCTGACCAGCGCGTTCTGGCCCTGCTGGACCCGGGACCGGGGGCCGCGCCCGGCGGTCTGTCCCCCGAACATGGCGTCCATGATGGTGGAGAAGTCGAATCCACTGAACCCCGCGCCACCGAAACCACCCGCTCCCCCGGTACCGCCGCGACCGAGCGGGTCGCCGCCCTGATCGTAGACGGCCCGTTTGTTGGGATCGCTGAGCACCTCGTAGGCCTCGCTGAGTTCCTTGAACCTCTCGGCGGCGTCCTCGCCCTGGGCCACGTCCGGATGCACCTTCATGGCCTTGCGACGGTAGGCCTTCTTGATCTGTTCCGTCGTGGCGTCCTCGTCGACCCCGAGGATGTCGTAGTAGTTCTTGCTCAATGCTCAGCCTTCCGTGAGGATACG
>ERZ772962.761-NODE-761-length-17711-cov-4.059866_pt1 | contig 17711 bp, 15 predicted proteins | sample MGYA00580676_ERZ772962 | MGnify/ENA primary metagenome ERZ772962 (study PRJEB29015, sample SAMEA2738049) | human oral metagenome | biome: human oral; feature: human-associated habitat; material: saliva | place: China | collected 2230 ...
GAGGGGGCGGTGCGGCGTGCGGAAACGTTGCGCCTTGACGGGGCGGGGTCGCGTAGGGTGCTGGCGTGGGTGTCGTTCGTACCGTGGTGCTGTTCGTCCTGGCCGCCGCCGCCGAACTGGGCGGTACTTGGCTGGTGTGGCAGGGGATCAGGGGCAACCGCAGCTGGCTCTGGGCCGGCGGCGGATTCCTGGTGCTGGCCCTCTACGGGCTGATCGTGACCTTCCAGGGCGAGTCGTCGTTCGGGCGGATCATGGCCGCCTACGGGGGGCTGTTCATAGCCGGGGCCCTCGTGTGGGGGATGGTCGCCGATGGCTACCATCCCGACCTTTGGGATCTCATTGGTGCCGGTATCTGCCTGACCGGAGCGGGGGTGATCATGTTCGCCCCGCGCGGGTGAGGGATCTGGAAGGTATCCGGGTTGCGCAGCACTCAACCTGGAATCGGGGCCCAAGCGGGCCTTTTCCCGGTTTGAGTGCTGCGCAGCCGGGATAAGCCCAGGAACCTCTAAGCCCGGAGAATGACGCCGGAAGAACTCATCAGGACGTCTCCCTTCATCCTGCGGTCGTAGAGGTGCCGCAGCCGCAGCCTGAGAGGTTCGTGGAACTCGGGGTGGTCTACTTCCGGATGAACGACGGCAGGGGATTGGGGATCAACCCGGACATCTTCCCGGCCGGCGGAACCGGGATTCCGGAGCAGGAACTCGTCAGCCAAGTGCATCAGCACCTGGAGGAGGCGTGGCAGCAGAGCATCAACCGCCCCCCGCTCGACCTGGCGAACGTGGTTCCCATCGTGCGCGACGCCTCCTATTTCATGGACCGGGGCGGGGCGCGGGTGGCGCTGGTGGGGAAACTCACCGACTTCATCGGCATCGGGCTCGTCATCGACGAGCCGTCCAGCATGCGGGTCATCACCGAGGACGAACTGCCCCAGCCCCGGACGGACGTCGAGGACCTCCAGTTCTTGAGCAGGGCCTTCGAGAACTTCGGGGCCCTGGCCCACGACATCCTGGTCCAGGACATGGGATACGACTCCGATGTCATCGCGGTGAAGAATCCCCCCGCCTACGAGGTGTCGTGGTTCGCCCAGGCCGCCTACGTCGCCAAGGCCCTGGCGTACTACTCCTGGAAAACGGGCACCCCGTGGGTCGCCATCCCCGCCTTTCGCAAGGACCTGTGGCTGGTCAACTCCACTACCCGGCACTGGGGAGAACTCATGGACCTGCTGGAACCCAATATCGACGCCCGGGAGAGAGTCCACCCGGTTCCGCACGTCGTCGTCGACGGCAGGTGGCAGGAGTACGTTCCGCAGCTGGAACCCGCCACGCGTCGCCGCCTGCAAACCCTCAAGTTCAACGCCGAGAACGTCGTCCACCGGGCGTGCCGGGACGCGCTGCAGCGTCACGGCGAGACGCGGGTGGATCTCATGAGCGACTTCCTGGGAACGTTCGCCGGCGACGATGTGGTGACCTTCTCGGAAGTTCCCCTGGACCTGGAAGCCACCAGCATCCCCCGGGTGGCCCTGGTGGACTTCATGGACGGCGGGAACACCATCCACCGGGTGTGGTTCGAACGGCTGGTCGCGGAACTGCCCCATCTGGTGCGTCCCCATCCGCAGTCCTACCCGCCCCGGTTCATCATCGGGCGTCCGGGCCCGGAGGACCGCGCCCGCCTGGCGGCCATCCAGCTGTGAAAAACCCGCGGGCGGAGCCGGGGAGCGGTCCGGCTCATCGGCTCCTTGCCGGGGCAGGGGCGGGTCCGGGTCCCGGCGCGAATTGAGAACGCGACCACTCGCAGGGTGGGATCAGGTGACGACGGGTGCGGCGCCGTCAACCCGCACGGCCTCCAGGCCTGGGTTCCGGAGGAGCCTCTCGGCGATTCCCTTCTGACAGCCGACGACGGTGCTGGGCAGGTCGATGTCCGCCAGGATGATGAAGGTTCCGGCCTCATCCCAGACGACATCCGGGAGACGGTCGGGATTCAGTTCCGTCAGCAGCTTCCGCGGTGACATCGCGGTCACGTGGTATCTCCGTCCCGGAACCGTGAGTGGCCGGGAACCCGCAGGGCGTTTCCGGTTTCCCCAGCCGTCCCATTCGCCGGTCCAGACGCGGCCTTCCGGGACGCCGGGCAGCATCTGCCGGAGCAGCACCGGCAGGATCAGGGGACTCGGGCCGATGTCCGGTTCGTGGTCCCATCCCGGACCGGCGGCGCCCTCGTGCAGCCCGATCCCGGAGACCTCGGACCAGCCAGCGGTCGCGATTGACACTCCTTCCGGAGCGATCTCCTGCCACCGCACCGGGTGTTCCACGCCGTCGATCCGTCGTGACGCGGGGTGCAGCACCCGCACGTGGGCGGGCCAGCCATCCCCGACCAGCGCCCGCCAGGAGTGCCCCTCCGGGATCGGACGCGGCCAGGCGACAGGCCTCACCATCCCCGGGCGATCCACTCGTCCAGGTGCGGGCGTTCCTTCCCGATGGTTGTGGAGGGGCCGTGGCCCGTGTTGACGACGGTGTCGTCGGGCAGGGTGAGCAGGTGTTCCCGGATCGAGGCGATGATCCGGTCGAAGTCCGAGTAGTCCCAGCGGGTGGCCCCCGGGCCGCCCTCGAAGAGGGTGTCGCCGGTGAAGACCACCCCGTCGGTGACGAAACACGTCGCGCCCGGGGTGTGCCCCGGGGTCACGACCGCCCGCAGCGTGACCCCGGCGACCGTGAACTCGTCGCCGTCGGCGATGGGCCGGAACGCCTCGTGCGGGTGGGTTTCCCGCCACAGGAACTCGTCCGCGGGGTTCAGGTGGACGGGCGGGTCGCCCATCAGGGCCGCGAAGGCCGGGGCTGCCGTCACATGGTCCCAGTGCCCGTGGGTCAGCAGCACCGCCCTCACCTTCCGGTCGCCGACGGCGAGTGCGATGCGGTCGGGCTGGTGGGCCGGATCGATGACGATCACTTCCCGGTCATCGCCGACGATCCAGGCGTTGTTGGTGAAGTCCGGTTGCCCGGGGGCCTCCGTGATCAGTTTCTCGATGTTCATGCCACCCAGTCTGCCCGCCTGCCCGGATCGCCGCGGGAAATCGGGCCGGGCCTTTCAGGAACCGTCCCCCGAGGCAGCGAGGACGGAGTCCTCGGCGATGGCCCGCAGCGCCGCCAGGTGGGACTTCCACAGCTTGCGGCCCTTCGGGGTGAGGCTGAACCAGGTGCGGGGGCGTTTCCCGATGTAACCCTTGCGGACGGCGACGATCCCGAGGCCCTCGAGCTGGCTGGCCTGGCGGGAGAGCACGGAGTCGGAGACCTGGAGGTGGTTGCGCAGGGTGGCGAAGTCGATCTGCTCGACCCCGGCCAGCCCTGCCACCAGCGAGAAACGAACCGGGTTGGTGAACTCGTCGACCAGCTTGTGGCGGGGATGTTCGGTGCTCATCGGCGTGCCTCCACGAGGGCGCCGACGAAGGATGCGACCGCGATCACCGCCGCGAGCGGCACCCGGACCGCGGCGGTGGGGAAGAACATGGAGATGCTCCAGCACAGGGCCCAGACCGCCATGTAGAGGCCCCAGCGAATCCCGAAACCGTTCTTGGCGACCTTCGCGAACGCGACCACGAGGATCATGGGTGCCAGGAGCCAGACCATCATGCCGATGAAGGAGACGGCGTCGAATTGGGTGTCGCGACTGGCCAGCAGGTACACGGAGGTGGCGGCACCCATGCTCATCTGGGTGGTTATCGTCGGCCATCCCGCGTTTCCCCGGGTGTGGGTGAGGGTGGTCTCGGCCTGCTGCAACATGCCGGCGGCCTCCTCGGGTGTGGGGTTCGGGTGTTCGGTCATGTCATCCTCCTGGGGTGGCGGTCAACAACTGACAGCTAGACTAGCAAGTAGTTTCCAAGATTACAAGTACTTGTTTGGATCGTGTCGGTCAGGTGGCCAGTTCTGATGTCAATCCTCCGATGGCGTGTCCGCCGCACGTATGGTCGGCCTCATGAGTCGAGAAGAAGCGATCAGGATCCTCGCGACACATCCCGGGGTGGTCGAGGTGCTGGATGCCCCGCAACCGGGGGAACCGGATTCGGGGATGCTGATGCTGCGCCTGGAGGACGAGCAGGTGATCGGGATCGACCCCCGCCTGGCCGAACCGGCTCACGCCGACGAGCCCGAGGCCGCCCGCATCGCCCGGGTGCACCGCGCGGTGGACGTCATGAGCGCTTCCGGTGAGGCGGGCGAGAAGGACCTCGAGACCGTCGTGCCGCTGGTCCGCAGCGCCGACTACTTCGTTGCGCAGGGGCAGCTGGCCCCGGCGGCGGTCGGATGGCTCACCGACTTCATCGGTTTCGGGCTGGCTATCGACGAACCCACGACCCTGCGTGTCGTCCCCGAGACGGAACTGCCGGGCGACCGGATCGCGGAGTACGACATCGAACTCCAAGGCAGGGCCATCGGAAACCTGCGCACCATGGAGGAGGCCATGGCCTTCTCCGAGATGGGGCTCGGGCCCGATGTGCTGACCCTGACCGCTCCGCCCGGGAACGAGGCGGCCTGGTTCGCGGATGCCGCGGCCATGGAGGAGCTCCTGGGCAGGCTCGGCGAGCGCACGGGCACGGCCTGGGCGGTTATCCCCGCCCGTCGTAACGACGTCTTCCTGGTCAACGTCGCGACGGACCGCTGGGATGACCTCCTCGACGACCTGGAGGAGGCCGTCCTCGCCCGCGACGGCATTCATCCGTTGCCCCATGTGGTGGCCAATCGCCGCTGGCAGCTGAGCCTGCCACCCAGGACCTCCCAGCTCGGGCAACGCCTCCAGAGGCTCAGGCAGCGTGCGGAGGGGCGCACCTACAACGTCCTCAAGGATGCGATCCGGAAGGATTACGACCACTACGTGTCCGACTACGAGGACCTCTACGCCCTGGACGACGAGCTCTTCTCGATGGCCTTCGTGCCCGAGGGGGTGCCCGGCGCCAGCATCCCGGTGGTGGACGTGATCGCCTTCGAGTGCGGGCACTCGGTCCTGGACGTGCCCTACACCGAGGTGGTCGGGCAGCTTCCGCACCTCGTCAAACCCCATCCCGGCACGCACCCGCCGCGGGTGATCGTCACCCACCCCTCGGAGGAGGACTACGCCCGGCTGGGGTCGCTGACGCTCTGAGGGACCCCGCGGCAAGGCGTCGGCCGCCCCGGTGACGTGATCACTGGGGCTTCCCGCTCGCGCGGATGAGGGAGATGGCCAGGGGGGTGAGCAGCTGGCGGACGCTGTCCTTGTTGTAGCCCTGGATCTCGTAGGAGTACAGCGCATCGAAGACGGTGAGGATGTGCTCGGTGGGGAGCACGAACTTCACGTCCATCCTCGCCGCCAGGCTCTCGATGAACCCGACGAGGGCCGGGCGGGTTTCCTCGCTGAGCTGCTCTAGCTGGGCTGCCAGACCGGGGGAGCGCAGCGCCCGCAGGCGGATCTCCGTGAGGGTGACCTTCATCTCCCGGCTGGGCGCGAGGACCTTCAGGAAATGCTCCAGGGTGGTGCTGGCAACCGTCTTGACGTCCGCCTCCGGGGGTAGTTCCGCGATGGTCTCGGACAGGCTGGCGAGCACGTTGTCGCGGTAGCGCTCGATGACGGCCGTGCACAGGTCGTCCTTGGATGTGAAATTGGAGTAGAAGGCCCCCCTGGTGAATCCCGCGGCGTCGCACAGCTGTTCCACGCTGGTCGCATCGATGCCCCGAGCCGCGAACTGGGTGATGGCTGCCTCCACCAGCCGGCCCACGGTGGCCTCCCGGCGCGGCGTCAGGTCGGTCATGCCCGTCAGTCTAGTGGTCGTGCCCCGGCCCGGGGTAAGGAAGGGTTTCATGAACCGGACCGCCCGTCGCTCGTTCTTTCCCGGGACGCCACGTCCCGCTGGTCTCGTGTCCGACATCCCGTCGCGCCCGTACTGGGGTCCCGGGCGGGCCGGGACCATCGCCGGCATCGCCGTCCGGTTCGTCGTGTTCCTGGTCCGCGGCGCGGTGGCGTTCCGCGCGGACTCGGGGTTTTCCCGGATTTGAAGCCTCGATACAGCGTTGTATGCTGTGTCGGGATTCATGACTGTATCGAAGTGGGGAAGATGTCCGCTCAGCTCTACGCTCTCGGTCGCTGGTGTTTCAGACACGCGAAACTGGTCCTCGCCTCATGGCTGGTCATCGTCCTGGCCGTGGGCGGTGCGGCCCTGGCCTTCGGGGGCGGTTTCGCGGACGTGTTCAAAATCCCCGGTTCCCCCTCCCAGGTGGCCCTCGACAAGCTGAAAATGACCTTCCCGCAGGGTGCCATGACCCAGGCCGCCGCGATCTTCGTGGCCCCGGAGGGCGGCCGGGTCGAAGACTTCCGCGGCGTCATCGAGGACACCATCACCGAGCTGGAGGCGATCGACTTCGTGGACTCGGCCACCTCCCCGTGGAACGAGCGGATCTCGGGAATGGTCTCCGACGACGGCAGGGCGGCCATCGTCGCGATCCTGATCGACGTCAAAGGCGCCCCGAGCAACGAGCAGCTTGCGCAACTCACAGCCGTCGCCGAACGCATGGCCCAGCGGCTGCCGCAGGGCGCCACCCTCGACATGGGAGGCCAGGCCTTCAACATCGAACTGCCGAGGCTGAGCGTCACGGAGATCGCGGGCCTGGGGGTCGCGCTGGTGGTGCTGACGCTGGTGCTCGGTTCCCTGGTGGCCTCGGGGCTGCCGCTGCTGACCGCGGTCACGGGGGTGGGGGTGACCATGGCCGTCATGCTGCTCATCACCCGCCTGGCCAGCATCAACTCGACCACCCCGATGCTGGCGGTGATGCTGGGGCTCGCGGTCGGCATCGACTACGCCCTGTTCATCCTCTCCCGCCACCGCAACCAGCTGGGCGAGGGTATGACGGCGGAGGAATCGACGGCCCGGGCCGTCGGGACCGCCGGTTCGGCCGTGGTGTTCGCCGGGTTGACGGTGTTCATCGCCCTGCTCGGGCTCGGGGTCTCGGGGATCCCGTTCCTAACCGTGATGGGCGCGTTCGCGGCCCTGGCCATCGTGCTGGCGGTGTTCATCGCACTGACTATGCTGCCCGCGCTGATGGGGCTGCTGGGGGAGCGGCTGCGGCCCCGGCCGAAGAAGCCCCGGCGGCGCCGCAAGCCCCGCGGGGGTGGCGCCTTCGCCTGGTGGGGTCGCGTCACCACCGGGCATCCCGTTGTGGTGCTGCTGGTAGTGGTGGTCTGCCTCGGGGCGTTGACGATCCCGGGCCTGGGGTTGCGCACCGCCCTGCCGAACTCCGGGCAGCACACCGAGGGCGCCCCGGATCGCGTCACCTACGACCTGATCTCGCAACGTTTCGGGGTGGGGCGCAACGGTCCGCTGGTGCTGACCGCCGACGTCATCTCCAGCAAGGATCCGCTGAAGCTGGTGGCCGACCTCAAGGAGGAGGTGGAGGCGATCGACGGTGTTGCCGCGGTGCCGCTGGCCACCCCCAACCAGAATGCGGAGGTCGCGATGCTCCAGGTGGTGCCCACCACCGGACCCGACGACCCCGCCACCGCAGACCTCGTCCAGACCCTGCGAGACCGGCACGACCAATGGCTGGAACGCTACGGCGTCGAGACCGCCGTCACGGGCATGACCGCCATGCAGATCGACGTCAACTCCCGTCTCGTTGGGGCGCTGCTGCCGTTCGGGATGCTCGTGGTCGGGTTGTCACTGGTGCTGCTGGCCGCGGTGTTCCGGTCGGTGTGGGTGCCTGTAAAGGCCACCCTCGGTTTCCTGCTGTCGGTCGGGGCCGCTTTCGGGGCCACCAAACTCGTGTTCAACGACGGGCACCTGACCCAGATGGTGAACCTGGAACGCGGGATGCCCGTGATCTCCTTCCTGCCGATCCTGCTGATGGGAATCCTGTTCGGCCTGGCCATGGACTACGAGGTGTTCCTCGTCTCCCGGATCCGCGAGGAGTACGTGCACGGCAAGAAACCCGTCGACGCAATCCGTGACGGCATGGCCGCATCCGGGCCGGTGGTGGTGGCCGCCGCCGTGATCATGTTCTCGGTGTTCGCGTTCTTCGTCCCGGAGGGCATCAGTTCCATCAAACAGATCGCCTTCGCCCTCGCCGTCGGGGTGGCGATCGACGCCTTCTGCGTGCGCATGACGCTGGTGCCGGCGGTGATGGCGCTGCTCGGGGAGCGGGCCTGGTGGCTGCCGCGCTGGCTGGACAAGGCCCTGCCCACCTTCGATGTCGAGGGCGAGGTCCTCACGGAGAAACTGAAACTGGCCCGGTGGCCCGGCGGCGACCACCTGCTCTACGCCGAGGAGGTCGCGGTCGAGGGACTGCTGCCGCCCACCAGCCTGGTGCTGGAGGCCGGGAACGTGATCGGCGTCGCGGGCCCCGTCTCGTCCAGGACCGGGTTGGCGCTGGCGCTGTCGGGCAGGCTCAGCATCACCTCGGGGCGCGCTCGGGTGGCGGGGGAGTTGCTGCCCGGAGCCGCCACCGCCGTGCACCGCCGCACCCGCTACGCCGACCTGGCCAACGATCCCGCGGCCCTGTCCGCGCTGCGCCCGATCCCGGGCAGCGTCGCCTTCGTCGACTCGGTGGAAACCCTCGACGTTGGTGACGAACGCCTGGCCGGTCTGATCGACCGGTTCCGCGGCGACGGAACCTCGGCGCTGGTGCTGTGCGCCAGCAGCGAATCGATCCTCGAAACCCTCCCCGTCGATGGCGTGTTCGTCGTCGACCAGCCCGTCAGGAGCATCCGATGAGACCTGAAAGCATTCATTCCGGACATCGCCTCGGTTGGCCGGGGCTCGTCGTGCTGGCCCTGGTGCCGCTGCTCGCAGTCGGCACCCTGCTGGGGTTGGTGCGCGGCAGCAACAATCAGGGAATCCGCGCCGCCGTGGTCAACCACGACAAGGCGGTGACCGTCGACGGCCGGATCGTGCCGCTGGGGCGGCAGCTGGCCTCCGAGATGGTGGCCCGGGAGGGAACCAACATCTCGTGGACCATCGCCGACGCCGAGGACGCCGAGGCCGGGTTGAACGACGGCCGCTACTCCGCCGTCGTCACCATCCCCGAGGGCTTCTCCGAGGCCGCCACCTCCTTCAGCAGCAACGACGCCGCCATCGCGAAACAGGCCACCATAAGCGTCGTGGTCTCCAAGAACGCGCCCTTCGCCGACGCGGCCCTTGCGCACGACATCGCGGGCCTGGCCACCGACACCATCAACGCCACCCTCACGAAGGCCTACCTGGAGAACATCTACATCGGTTTCAACAGGGTGGGGGAGCAGTTCAAGCAGGTCGTCGACGGGGCGGGCAAACTCGACGAGGCCGGATCCCAGCTCTCCGAGGGGACCAACACAGCGGCTGAAAGCTCCGGGAAACTCGCCGACGGGCTTGGTGAGCTGTCCACCCAGGGGAAGCAGCTCGGCAACGCCGCGACCACCCTGGCCGAGGGGTCGCAGAAACTCAGCGGCGCGGCGGGAACCCTCGCGGGCGGGGCGGGCACCCTCGCGGGCGGCGCCCGGACCTTCGCGGGGGGCATCGCCCAGCTGAACGCCCAGGCGCCGCGGCTCGCGGACGGGGGCAACCAGCTCACCGACGGGGCCACACCGCTGCTGAACGGTATCTCCGGATACACCTCGGGCACCGTCGGTGTCCTCGACGGGGTGAGTGAACTGCGAAACGGCCTGGCCCAGCTCGAAGCAGGCCTGAACTCCCAGCTCGACCCGGAGGCCATGAAGGAGGCCCAGGCGGCCCTCGGACAGCTAGTCCCGGCCCTGCGCGAGGCCCAGCAGGCCCTCAAACAGTACTTCCCGGGGGCGAGCGACATCACCATTGAGGAGGTGCGTTCCAAGCTCGCTGCCTTCGACGCCCAGCTGAACAAACTCGACTCCACCCTGGCCGGGTACGCCTCCGGTGAAACGCCGCCGCCGTCGGAGCTGAAGGAGTTCGCCCAGCGGCTGGTTGCGAACTGGAAGTGCCCGATCGAGGACGCCGAGACCTGCAAGCTGCTTCGCGAGGCCTACCAGCAGGGGGTCGGGGATGCCCTGAACAAGGGTTTCCAGCAGGGAGCGAAAGCGGCCCTCGGCGTGCTGCAGCAAACCGACCCGAAGACTGGAAAGACCCTGCTGGAGACCGCCCGTGGGTTCTCGCGGATGGGATTGGGAATGACCGAGTCGGTCATCAAGCTGCGCGACGCGTTGGCGAAGGTCGTGCCCGCAGGAACCGATCCCCTGACCGCCCTGGAGCAGCTGCCGTCGAAGATCACCGAGCAGGCGCAGAAACTGACCGGCGGGGTCGCGAAACTCCGTGAGGGAGCCGACACCATCCTCACCAAGGCCGAGCCGCTGCGCACCAACGCCGAACAGCTCGGCACCGGCGCCACTCAGCTGCTGGGCGGTTTGCGGCAGCTGCGGAACCAGACCTCCGCGCTGCCTGCCGCGACGGCCCGCCTGGCCGAGGGGGCGAATCAACTCGCCAGCGGATCGTCGCAGCTGGCCAACGGGGCCGGGCAGCTCTCCTCGGGGGTGGGGCAACTCTCCTCCGGGGCCGGGCAGCTGGCCGACGGAACCGGCAAGTACGTGACCGGCGTCGGCCAGGCCGCCGACGGGGCAACCCAGCTCGCCGCAGGGCTGCTGCGGCTTGGCGCGGGGTCGCGGGAACTGTCGCAGGGGCTCGGGACCTTCCACGACAAGCTCTCCGAGGCCGGATCCAAACTACCCAACTACAGCGACTCCGACCGCGACACGTTGTCGCAGGTGGTCGCCTCTCCCGTGCTGAAGGACGGGAAGGTCTACGAGGCGATGATGGTGCCGCTGGCCGCGCTGCTCGCGGTGGCGGCCCTGTGGCTCGGGTCGCTGCTGTCGTGGAGCTTCGCCCGTCCCGTTCCCTCCGACCTGATCGCGTCCTCCCGCACCAGCGCGACCCTGTGGCTGCGCACCCTCTGGCCCCCGGCTGCGCTCGGCGCGGTCCAGGGCCTGCTGTTCGGCGTCGCGGTCGGCATGGCTCTCGAACTGACGCTGGGACGCACCATCGGCGCGGCCGCCCTGCTGACGATGGTCGGGGTGAGTTTCGCCGTCGTCAACCACGCCCTGACCGGCTGGTTCGGCAACGTGGGTCGCGGGATCTCGGTGCTGGCCCTGGTGGTCACCGTCGCTCTCGGGCTGACCTCCACCACGCCGGGCTGGGTCCAGGGGCTCGCGGGAATCTCGCCGCTGCACAACGGTCTGCTGCTGGTGCGCACCTTCCTGGCCAGCGGGACGGGCCTGGCGGCGCTCGGCGGGGCGGCGCTGCTGTTCGGGGTGATCGCCGTCGGGTTGTCGTACCTGGCGATCGCATCCCGCCGGCACCTGACCGCCGACCAGTTCCGCAGCCGCGTGGTGGGGGTAGCAGGGGTGTAACCGGGTCCGGGACGCTCCTGTGACCTGATCAGGAACCCGGTTGCGCGGCACTCTCGGAACGGAAGCTGGGCGCCGAGCGGGATTCAGGCCGCAGCGACTGCGCCCTGGGGGAGCACGACCGGATGCCCCCAGGCGACGAAGGGCCGCCAAACGCCCGGATGAAATGACGCCATATGGGCGGTTGCATTGGCGCCGACTGCCGGGTTGGGGTGGCTGCTGGTGAGAGAAACGGGAGGAATGGCGGCTCGACGACTACCTGCCGCGTCTCACGGATCCGGGCGGTGCCGTGACCTTCCCGTTGCGGGCCCTGCGACCCTGACCGGTATTCACGTGGGGTCGGCGTCGCCGATGAGCCCGCGCATCATGACGCCGTGGACGCGCAGGAGATCGTCCGGGGAGAGGGGGTCCAGGTCATCCATGAGCTGGTAGGCGCGACGAGCGTTGGTCACCTCGAGGATCTGATCAGCGGGACCGAGGACGCGCTTGCCGTCGAGAATGGCCGTGACGGCCTCGCGTGAGAGCGTGTTCCCCTCGATCATGAGGGAGGAGTGAATGGTGGTGATGCGCAGCTCGCGGTGCAGCACGGGGTTCGTACCGAGGGTTGACGCGGGGCCGAGCGCCCCGACGAGTTCGGCGATCTCCATGCACAACCCGTCAATTTCGGAGGTGCGGTTCAGCGGCGGCTCGTAGACCATGCGATCGTCCCCTCAGGTGTCGATGTCGTCGCGTCCGGGGCGTGAAGACGATTACCGCCACATTTTACCGCCAGTGGCGGTGATCAATGCCGGCCCGCGTTCGTGGTTTCCTCCTCGAGGGCCGCGCTCACCTGCGTCAGGAAGCGCCGGGCGATCGGGGAGAGAACCTGCTGTCGATGCCAGATGAGATACATCGGCGACTCCAGGACGGGCCACAGCGGCCTGAAGACCAGACCGCTGTCCTCGCCGGTGTCGACGAGCCGGGCGAAGGTCAGCAGATGACCCAGGCCCTCCCGGGCGAAGACGGAGCCGTTGTAGGCGAGCCGGAAGGTTCCCTCCAGACGGAGCTCCGCCATGCGTGCGCCCGCCCACCGCGGCAGGTCCGCTGCCCAGGACTGCTCCGAGCAGAACAGCGGTAGCCCCTCCAGGTCGTCGACGCTCACGCGGGCCTTGCGGGCCAGCTCGCCATCGGCGCGCGTGACGATGCCCCACCGGTCGGCCTCGGGCAGGTTCAGGGCCTCGTACCGCGCGGTGTCGGGCTCCTCCACGAGCGCGGCGAAGTCGAGCAGGCCCTTGTCGAGCTTCTCGGTCACCTGTTCGGTGTCGCCGCTGGTGATGTGGTACCGCATCCCGGGGCAGTCCTCCTTGAGGCGCTTGATCTCGCGGGCGAGGAAACGCACCTGGTGGGATTCGGCCAGGCCGAGATAGAGGTCCCCGCCCAGCACGTCGTCGAGCTCCAGGAACTCGTCGGTGATGCGGTCGGCCATGGCGACGAGGTCCTCGGCGCGGCGCCGCAGTAGCCTGCCCTCCTCGGTCAGGGCGATGGAGAAGGAACGGCGGGTGAAGAGCGTGCTTCCCAGCTCGCGTTCCAGGGACTTCATCTGCTTGGAAAGAGTCGGCTGGGTGACGTGGAGCTGCTCGGCGGCCCGGGTCATGTTCTCCTCGCGGGCCACGGCGAGGAAGTGTCGCAGGGTTCGGATCTCCAACGGTGTTCTCCACTCCTCCGGCAATGATATGCAGAAAAAGAATATCAGCCATGAGAAAGAGTCATTGGCGGCATGGCAGGATCGTGGACAGAATTGCTTCCAGGGGCCGGCGGCTGCCGTGCCTTCCCGGCGCGGTGTCGGGCACCGGCCCTCACGAACGGTCTCAGGAGGATGAGAACATGAACGACGAGAAGCTCGAATTGACCCGGGAATGGGACAAGGTCTTTCCCCACAGCGACGAGGTGGACCACGAGAAGGTCACCTTCCACAACCGTTACGGCATCACCTTGGCGGCCGACCTCTACCGGCCCAAGGGGGCTAGGGGTCCCCTCGCCGCGATCACCGTGTCCGGTCCCTTCGGTGCGGTCAAGGAACAGTCCAGCGGCCTGTACGCCCAGACCATGGCCGAGCGAGGATTCCTCACCCTCGCTTTCGACCCCAGCTACACCGGGGAATCGGGCGGCGCTCCCCGCTACATGGCCTCCCCGGACATCAACACCGAGGACTTCAGCGCCGCCGTCGACCACCTCAGCTGCCGTGAGGATGTCGATCCCGAAAGGATCGGCATCATCGGCATCTGCGGCTGGGGTGGCATGGCCATCAACGCCGCAGCCCTCGACCCCCGGATCAGGGCCACGGTGGCCTCCACCATGTACGACATGAGCCGCATTGCCGCCAAGGGCTACTTCGACGAACAGGACTCCGCCGCGGCGCGCGACTCTGCCCGTGCCCGGTTCGCCGCCCAGCGCACCGCCGACTACCGTTCCGGGTCCTACGCGCGGGCCGGTGGAGTGGTCGATCCGCTGCCCGAGGACGTCCCTGCCTTCGTCAGGGACTACCACGACTACTACAAGACCCCGCGCGGCTACCACCTCCGTTCCCTCAATTCCAACGAGGGATGGAACGTCGTGGGCACCGCGTCCTTTCTCAACCAGCCGCTGCTCGCCTACGCAGGCGAGATCAGGACCCCGGTGCTGGTGGTTCACGGCGAGAAGGCGCACTCGCGCTACATGGGGGAGGGGGCTTTCGCCCAGCTGACCGGGGAGAACAAGGAACTCCTCATCGTCCCGGGGGCCAGTCACACGGACCTGTACGACGGCGGCGGCAGGGATGCGATTCCCTTCGACAGGATCACCGAGTTCTTCCGGGCAAGCCTCGCCTGAACCCGGGGCCTCGCGATCATGTCGCGGCCGCCTGGCTGGGATAGGGTGCCCGCCCCGCCTCAGCCGGGGTGTGGGCCCGGGTGATACGAGCCCGGGCCCGCCGGTGCCCCTCTCGGCGCCCGGCCCGTGAAGAGGAACGCCACGTGATTTCGTGGGCAGCTGTGAAACACGGGTTCGATCGAACGTGTAGGGCATGAATCTGCATCGCGGGGTTTGTTCACGGCCGTTCTCGATGCTCTTCAGCGCAAGCCATCTGACACCCTCGACCGCGTCCTGGTCCTCCTCGTCGTGGTGTGAAAATCTGGAGTTGCGATCCAGATTTTCACAAAGCGTCGTAGAATCCCTGCTATCGCGCGGTAGGAGGCGGTTCATGTACAGGCATCGCGAGGCCGAGGAAACGCTGCTGTCCCTCATGAGACAGTTCAAGGTGGTGCTGGTGACCGGGGCGCGTCAGGTCGGCAAGACCACGATGCTGCAACACGTGCTGCCCGAGGACTTCCGCTACGTGACGCTCGACGACGCCCGGGCCGGGGTGCTCGCCCGGGAGGATCCGGTGCTCTTCTTCGACGCCAACCGGCTGCCCGTGGCCGTTGACGAGGTTCAGCGGGTTCCCGAGCTGTTCCAGCAGGTCAAGTTCCTCGTCGATCAGTCCCCCGAGGTGGGGTGCGTCGTGCTGACCGGCTCCCAGACCTTCCAGCTCATGCAGGGCGTCAGCGAGTCGCTCGCGGGGCGGGTCGCGATCCTGGAGATGACGGGCATGTCCCTGCGGGAGCTCACCGGTTGCGGGGGGAGGGGCCCCTATGTCCCGTCGGAGGTCGGCGACGACGGAAGGTGCGAGTCTCCTGAGAACCTCGATCTGTGGGCCACGATCCACCGCGGATCGATGCCCCGGCTCATGGATCCCTCGGTGTCCTGGGACGCCTTCTACACGGGATATGTCCGCACCTACCTTGAGAGGGATGTGCGCGATCTCATCACCGTCAAGGATGAGGCGAGTTTCTATCATTTCCTCGTCGCCTGTGCCGCGCGCACGGGCAGGCTCGTCAATCACAGCGCCTTCGCCCGGGACGCCGGGGTCGACACCAAGACGGCGCAGAGCTGGCTCTCGGTCCTACAGGCCTCCGGCGTGGTGCGCCTGCTGCGCCCGTTCTGGTCCAATGCGACCAAGCGGCTCACCAAGACTCCCAAGCTCTACTTCACGGACACGGGGCTGGCCTGTCACCTGTTGGGGTGGAGTTCTCCGGAGACCCTGCGCAGAGGGGCGATGGCCGGTCACGTGTTCGAGACCTTCGTCGTCGGCGAGGTCATCAAGTCCTATCTCAACGCAGGCGGTGACGCCCGGAACGTGCATTTCTACCGGGATGCCCGTCAACGGGAGATCGACCTGATCATCCAGGAAGGGCGTGTGCTGCATCCCGTTGAGATCAAGACGTCGGCAACGGTGACTCGTGAGGCTGCAGCGGGCTTCTCCGTTCTCAACGACGTCGGCGACTACGACGTCGGCGCGGGCGCCGTCATCTGCCAGACCTGGGAGCCCTACCCCGTGACGGCCACCGTGAAGGCGGTCCCCGTCTGGTCGATCTGAGGACCGGAGCCTCCGGGGGGTCGACGTCGGTGTAGCGGGCGATATCCGGTCCCTGCGGGGCGCCTCGAGATGGGTCGGGCCAACGGCGTCACCCGCGACGAGATTGTGGAGATCGTCATCCAGCTCGCCTTCTACACGGGTTGGCCCCGGGCCAAGGCCGTCTTCGCCCAGGTCGGCGAGGTCTGGCCGGGAAGACCCCGGGGAGGCCGCGACGACATCGGAGCGCGCCGACGTGCCGGGGTGTCCCCATCCGGGACTGGTCCAACTCACGCAACGAAACCGGTCCAACTCACGCAACGAAACCGGTCCAACTCACGCAACAAAATCAGTCCAACTCAGGCAACGGGGTAGACTTCTTCGCCAAACAGCAGTGTTCTCAGTCGAGGAGCGTCGATGGTGCCCGCGCGTTATATGGCCAGGATCGCCGACGGTGTGCTCGCCGAGGCTCTCACCACCAGCGGCGCGGTGCAGGTGAAGGGTCCCAAGTGGTGCGGCAAGACGGCGACCTCTTTGCAGCAGGCCGCCAGCGTCGTTTATCTTCAGGACCCCGATCGCAGCGCGTCCTACCTCGCACTCGCCGACGCCAAACCTTCGGCTCTCCTGGAGGGGCGAACGCCCCGGCTCATCGATGAGTGGCAGATGGCGCCGCAGTTGTGGGACGCTGTCCGCTTCGCCGTCGACCTTCGCGGGGAGCCGGGGCAGTTCGTTCTCACCGGCTCGTCAACACCCGCCGTCGGCGGGGCGCATTCCGGCGTCGGGAGGATCGCCCCCATGGTCATGCGGACCATGACTCTCTTCGAGTCGGAGGATTCCAGCGGCCGGATCTCTTTGCAGCGTCTCTTCGACGGAGAGGAGGAGGTCGCCGACATCGCCCCGCTCGACATTGAGGACATCGCCCGGATCCTGTGCCGCGGGGGATGGCCCGCCGCCGTCACAGCGGGGGCCACGTCGGTCCCCGGTCGCCTGGCGCGGACTTACGTCGAGGGGCTCATCGACTCCGATGTCGCGCGCATGGACGGCGTCTCACGGAATTCGACCCGTATGCGCGCCCTTATGCGCGCATACGCCCGTCACGTCTCCACCCAGGCCTCGCAGACGACGATCGCGGCGGACCTGGCCGTCAACGACGGCGCCATGGCGCCCAACACGGTCAGCGACTACCTCGACGCCCTCTCCCGCGCCTATGTCGTGGAGGACCTGCCGGCGTGGAATCCCGCGCTTCGCTCCAAGACCGCGATTCGCACGAGCCCGACCCGCCACTTCGTCGATCCGTCGATCGGCGTCGCAGTCATGCGCTGGACACCCGCCGACCTGCTTCGTGACTTCGAGGCCTTCGGCCTGCAGTTCGAGTCGCTGTGCGTGCGCGATCTGCGGGTCTACGCCGAGGCGATCGACGGGACTCTCCTCCACTACCGGGACAAGACCGGGCTGGAGGCGGACGCCGTCATCGTCCTCGCGGATGGGCGGTGGGCTCCGATCGAGGTCAAGCTCGGCAGCCGTCAGCTCGATGAGGCTGCGACTCACCTGAGGCTGCTGCGCGAGCGCGTGGATGCGAATCGCATGGGTGAGCCGTCCTTCCTCGCCGTGGTCACCGCGGGCGCCACCGCATACCGCCGCGACGACGGTGTTCTCGTCGTTCCGTTGGCCTGCCTGCGCCCATGAGTTCCCGGCGGCGATGGCGCGGGCCCGGGGGTGGCCGTCTTCGCACGGCTGTCGCGGGCGGACCCGCGAGGGGGTCTGCCAGAACCTGGCCGCGAGGCACCGCCCGGGGCAGCTGGACCGGGGCGCTCCCGATACGCCCGACTCACGCACCGAAGGAGACTGGACATGGAATACACCCGACTCGGCACCACGGACATCACCATCCCCCGGCTGTGCATCGGGGGCATGAGCTTCGGGAAGGTCTTCCCGGACTTCCACCAGT
>ERZ772962.764-NODE-764-length-17656-cov-4.534401_pt1 | contig 17656 bp, 14 predicted proteins | sample MGYA00580676_ERZ772962 | MGnify/ENA primary metagenome ERZ772962 (study PRJEB29015, sample SAMEA2738049) | human oral metagenome | biome: human oral; feature: human-associated habitat; material: saliva | place: China | collected 2230 ...
GGACTGGGTGCCGGGGTCGATGGTGGTGTAGACCTTCAGGCCGCCCTGCATGATGGTGTCCTGGTCGAAGTCCTGGGAGAGCTGGTCGCGGATATAGTCTGTCCAATAGGGGTAGGTGCCGCTTGAGTCCATACCCACTGAGCCCTCGTTGATCGTGATTGGCTCAGCTTGTGCGGCGTCGTGCTCCTCCTGGGAGATATCACCTGCAGTAAGCATATGGTCCAGGACAGTGTTTCTGCGGTCAAGGGCCGCATCGTAGTTCTGGGTAGGGTCATAGGTCGAAGGGGACTGCGGAAGGCCGCAGAGCGTGGCTGCCTCAGACAGGGTCAGGTCGCTGGCGTGCTTATTGAAGTAGGTGAGGGAAGCCGCTTCGATACCGTAAGCGGAGTGGCCGAAATACACGGTATTCAGATACATCGTGAGGATCTGATCCTTCGTGTACTGCTTTTCCATCTGGATTGCGATATAGGCCTCACGGACCTTACGGCGCAGTGAGTAGTCGAACTGCTCATCGGAGAGGACCGTGTTTCTGACCAGCTGCTGGGTGATAGTGGAGCCGCCTTCGGATCCGCCGCCGAGCTGGACTGCTACAGCACGCAGAATGCCCTGGGGGTCGACGCCGTTGTGCTGATAGAACCGGATGTCTTCGGTGTCCACGATGCCCTTGAGCACGTAGGGGGAGATCTGGTTCTCGTCGACGTTTCTGCGATTCTGCTGATAGAACTCAGCGATCAGGGTGTTGTTTGCGTCGTAAATCTCAGTCGGCTCAGATGAGAGGTACGCACCAGCCGAGGTGTAGTCTGGCAAGTCCTGAAGCCAGGAGTTGACCAGCTGTGTACCTGAGATCGCCAGCGCGATCAGAAGCAGCGCGATAAAACCGAAGATGCCGGCAATGCTAAGAGCTACGGCATGGGTTTTAGAATGTTTGCGAGCGCGCCGTGTGCGAATGCCCATGAAGTTCCCCTTCCATATAGATACCAACTATTATATGGAATGTTCACAAGACTCCAAAAGGGAGGGTCGGCATACCTCAGTCACTTCACGTAAATAGTGCTTTTCTGTAGGTATTCTGTACGAGAGGCTCCCAAAGGAAATTCCAGCCTAGAACATCTGTTTGAAAGCTACCCTAAAGAATTATATCAAAAGCGTAAACGATGGTTGAGACCCAATTTAGCACCGGGCGGATCTGACACTCCTACGTGGTACCCGAACGCCTCACCAGGCACAATGGTACGTGTTAGGTGCGGTGATCCGGCCTTAACAAGCTCTATATATCCACACGTTTGATTCACTGATCAGGTTTAGTGCCGTGTGCCTGAAAAGTGCTGAAGGTGTGTACATCGCTGAAACAAAACCCAAAATCAGATGTAGTTCAGCGGTGGCGGTCTCTTCAGACTGGCACGATCTGAAATTGCGGTATGCTAGATCACTGCAAAATATATAGCCTATATAGCCGTGGGGTTTCGATACATAGAGGAGATACACTATGCCGCCAGTCGACGAACAGCTGAAAGTTATCACTTCGGGCACCATGCAGATCGTGCCGTTGGATGAGCTGAAAGAGAAGCTCAAGCGGGGCAAGCCGCTGAACATCAAGTTGGGCGTCGACCCGACGAGTCCGGATCTGCACCTCGGCCATGCAGTGCCGCTGCGCAAGATGCGTCAGTTCCAGGATCTGGGGCACCACGTCACGTTGATCATCGGCGATGGTACCGCCCTGATCGGTGACCCTTCAGGCCGTGACTCTACCCGTCCGCCGCTGACGGAGGAGCAGGTCAACGAAAATGCGAAGACCTACGTGGCACAGGCCATGAAGATCCTGAATCCGGAGAAGACCAGGATCGTGCACAACGGGGACTGGATCAAGCCGATGAAGCTGGACCAGCTCTTGGGGTTGCTATCCAAGTTCAACGTCGCACGCATCCTCGAGCGTGAGGATTTCCACAAGCGCTATGAGGCAGGGCTTCCGATTGCGCTGCACGAGTTCATCTACCCAGTCCTTCAGGCTTACGATTCCGTGATGGTCAAGGCTGACGTGGAGATGGGAGGCAACGACCAGATCTTCAACCTACTTGCAGGCCGTGACCTGATGCGCGATGAGAGGATGGAGCCGCAGGTGGTGCTGACCATGCCGCTCTTGGTAGGCCTCGACGGCGTCAAGAAGATGTCCAAGTCCTATAAGAACTATGTAGGTCTCACCGATCCTGCCGACGATATGTACGGTAAGCTCATGTCCATCAAAGATGAGCTCGTCCCGACTTACTTCAGACTGTGCTCTACCTGCTCCATCGACTGCATCGACGAGATCGATCAGAGCTTCAAAGAGGGCACTGCTGATCCGTATGCTCTCAAGCGTGAGCTCGCACGCAACATCTGCGACCTCTATCACGGCTCCGGTGCCGGCAAGAAAGCTGAGGAGGCCTTCGACGCGCAGTTCAAGCGCAATGAGGTTCCTGAGGATATCCCGGTGTTCCCGGCGAGCTTGGCTGCTGTCAACGATAGGGGAGAGGTGTATCTGGCAAAGCTTCTGGTCGATGTGAAGATCGCCCAGTCCACCGGTGAAGCCCGCCGCCTGATCGATGGAGGCTCCGTCAAGATTGATGGTAAGAAGATTGCTCCGAAGTTCTACAACGTCGATCCCTCACTCTTCCAGGGTCAGACCATCCTGCAGTCCGGCAAAAAGCGTTGGGCAAGGCTTGTCTAAATGGCTGAGAATCATCCATTAGAGCTGCTTGCCCCGGCAGGCGGCCCTGAGCCGTTTGCAGCTGCCCTGGCTGCGGGTGCCGATGCAATTTACTGTGGCTTCGGCAACGATTTCAATGCCCGGCGCAATGCGGACAACTTCGACGACGAGAGTTTCGAAGCTGCCTGCCGGGCTGCCCATCTCGTGGGCGTCAAAGTCTATGTGACCGTCAACGTCGTAATCAAAACTGAAGAGATGCCCAAGGTATTAGGCATCATCCGCCGTGCCTGGTTGCTCGGTGCCGATGCCTTCATCATTCAGGACTGGGGCTTGATTGCCGAAGTCAGGCGCACCTGGCCCGAGATGGAGGTCCATGTCTCGACGCAGGCCAATGTGCACGACGCCCGGGGCGTTGAGTGGTGCAGGAAACTCGGCGTCACCCGGGTGACGCTTTCCCGTGAGCTGAGCCTGAAAGAGATGAAGACGATCGCGCGGGTCGGCGTGCCGCTTGAGGTCTTTGGGCACGGTGCTCTGTGCTTCTGCTATTCTGGCCTCTGTATGCTTTCAAGTCTCTCGGGTGGCAGATCCGCCAACCGTGGTATGTGCGCGCAGCCCTGCCGGCTGCCCTATACCTTGGTGGATGAGGACGGGAAGGTCCGTTCTCCCAAGGGCAACACCCGTGCCCTTTGCCCGAAGGATTACTGCACCTTTGATGACCTGAAGGAGCTGGAGAAGGCCGGAGTCTCCTCGCTCAAGATCGAGGGACGTATGAAAGCCCCGGACTATGTCTATGCAGTCACGAGTGCCTACCGAGCACAGCTGGACGACGCCGATAGCAACAGAAAGCCTACTGCTGAGGAGGAAGCGCAGCGCAAGCGGCGCCTCAAACGGTCCTTCAACCGGGGCTTTACCGACGGCTACCTCAGAGGCATCCACGATAATTCGATGATGAGCTACGCTCGCTCCAACAACCGGGGCGAGCTCGTAGGGGAGGTTGTAGACTCCCACCGCCTGGAGGATACCCTCGTGAGAAGGGGTGGCTCCAATGGGGGACGCCGCCGCAATCGACATCTCTCCCAGGCCTCAGTGACCATTAAGCTGAATGAACCGGTCCAGCAGGGTGACTTGCTCGAGATCAGACCCCAGGATAATCCCTCACAGTTCCTGACTGCCTATGCGCGCAACGACGCGCCGGCAGGGACCGACATTGAGGTCAAGACGGCACGGGTGATTGAGAAGGGGTCGCTGGTTCGAGTGATCCGCTCCAAGAGTGCACTTGATAAAGCGCAGGAGGCGCTGCATGAACAGATCACCCGTAAGCGCCCAGTCTCTGTGGAGATCTCCGCCCACCTGGGGCAACCCTTCCGCGTGGCGCTCACGACCAAGGACGGCATCACTGCCACTGCTGAAGGTTTTGTTGTGGAAAAGGCACGCACTAAAGCGGTGGCTAAAGAAGAGCTGATCGAGCATGTCTGTCGGATGGGACAGACTCCCTTTGAGCCTACGAAAGTGAGCTGTGAGCTCGATCCTGGCTGCGGTATGGGCTTCTCTGCAGTGCACAAGGTGCGCGCACAGGCTTGTGAGGCTTTGATTGCCAACATTTTGAAGCCCTATACGAGCCGGGCAGAACACACTGCTTTGGTCCCTCATGCCTGGAGAATACAGGAACGGTTGCGTGAAGTACGGAGTACTCATGATATTCAAGATCCCCTCAGTGTGGGCCCTATTGAGGCAGAAATCTCCGCTACGGTCGCTACACCTGAGTGCGCTCAAGCCGCGCTTAAAGCGGGGGCAGACGTCCTCTTTGCCAGGACTGATGATCTGACACAGGGGGAGTGGCCCGAAGGCATAATCCCGATAGCAGATGAAGTGTGTCGCGTGATGGACCATACACGGATCGATCCGGCGATACAGCTGGGTAAGCGAGTGCTTGTCGGCAATGTCTCTGAGCTTGCGTTGGCACAGGAACGCGGCGCGCTCGCCGAGGTACGCCAGCTGATCCCGGTACACAACGAATCTGCCCTGGTAGCACTTGAGCAGGCGGGAGCAGAAGGGTTCTGGTTCTCGCCGGAGCTCACCTTAGAGGAGCTCAAGGCCCTCACTAAGCTGGCTTCGGTTCCCTGTGGGCTTGTCGTTTCAGGCAGGACAAGGGCAATGACGAGCGAACACTGCATTCTGCAGGTAGCGGACCAGTGCATCCACGACTGTGCGCACTGCAAGCTTCGGCAGGAGCGGCTCTCGCTCAAGGATATCGACGGGCAGGAACTGCCGGTAAGGACGGACCTTCAGGGCAGAAGTCACCTCTATGCGACAAATCCGCTCGATGCTACCCCACAGATTCCGGAGCTCTACCAGGTTGGCATGAGAAGATTTATGGCGGATGCAACGCTTCTGACTCCACAGGAAACCAAGTTTGCGGTCGCGCGCGTTGTCCGCGCGGTGTATGCTGCGCAGGTGGGTAGAGCTGTCGCACCACGCGAACAGGGCGCCAACTCAGGTCATCTTTTCGTCGGGATTGGCTAGTTTTAAACGGAAAGATTCTATGCGGCCCCGCTCTGGCAAACTTTTCTGTAATTGCTAGCCAGAGAGGGGTATTATCTTTTCAAACACAGGTGAGGGTAGTGTGGCTACCCCAAACGATGCGTTGAATTGAGCGTCGTTAAGAGAGGAGAGAGTTCTCGTGGCTGTCGATAAGAAATTGCTGTCATCGACCATCGATGTGATCCGTCAGAGTCTGCAGGCAGATGGCGGTGACATTGAGCTCGTCGATGTGGATAAAGACGGTGTCGTCTCCCTGGAGATGCAAGGGGCGTGCGCGGGGTGCCCGCTTTCTTCCTATGATATGTCCATGGGAATCGAGCGCATTTTGAAGGAGCATGTACCCGGTGTCACGCGCGTGCAGGCAATGATGTAAACTAAAATACGCTCGTCACTTCAATCGGGGGCCGAGAGCCTCCGATTTTTTTATGCAAAGAAAAGGTATCTCATGTGGCTCAATGACATCTACCAACATCTCGATCCGGTCGCAATCCAGATCGGACCACTCTCGATTCGCTGGTACGGGATCGCCTACCTCGCAGGCTTTATCTGCGCCTACCTGGTGATTCGCTCCCTCAACAAACGCTGGAAGCTCAATATCACCGACGACGATCTGCTCTCCATAATGATCGGCGCGGCGCTCGGCGTGATCTTGGGGGCCCGCTTCTTCTATGTAATTTTCTACGGCGCAGGCTACTACCTGGCGCATCCTGCCTCGATCTTTGCCTTCTCTGAGGGTGGCATGAGTTTCCACGGGGGGTTCGTCGGAGCACTCATCGGTGGCGGCATCGTCTGCCACCATTTGCATATCTCAATGATGAGCATGACGGACATAGCGGTGTGCGGTGCTCCGATCGGCATCTTCTTTGGTCGTATCGCCAACTTTATCAACGGCGAGCTCTGGGGTAAGCCGACTGATCTGCCCTGGGGTGTGATGTTTGAGAATGGTGGCCACGTCTACCGGCATCCCTCCCAACTCTATGAAGCGATCCTCGAAGGTCTCGTTATCTTTATTGTCCTCTTTGTCCTGAGCAGAAAGCGTCCTCCACGTCCACGGGGTACCTTTATCGGTACGTTTATGTTGCTCTATGGAATCTTCCGCTTCCTGATTGAGTTTGTCCGTCTTCCCGATGCGCAGCTGGGGTATCTGTTGGGTACTGACTGGCTCACGATGGGGCAATGTCTCTCCATCCCAATCTTCATTATCGGTATCCTGATCTTAGTCTTTGCCCACAAGGAGCAGCTGCCCCAGGTGGGATATCTGGTAGACCACACCAAGTGATCTTACATCCCCGCTACACAGACCCCTTGAATAGAATATCCAGTGTTCTATACTGAAGGGTTAAAAACCGTTAGATGTTGTGGTTCACGTGCACTCTCTGCACGTGATTAAAAGGGAAGCCGGTGCGAATCCGACACAGCCGCCACTACTGTGATACGAGCTATGCTCAGACGCAATCCCATTGGGCATCTGCCTGAGAAGGGGTCTGAACAGGGGACTGAAGCTTTCAGTTCCACTTGTTAAGTCAGGAGACCTGCCTCAGCGTTTGTAAGTTGTATCTGACCGGGCATGGGGGAAGGAGACTTATCACAGGAAGTAGCGGGATGGGCACAGTGGTGCCATCCAGGTATCTGTGATGCCTCTCTCCTTTGATGGGAAAGGAGAAGAAGACATGAAACGGTGGGTAGGTAGCAGGCGTCCGGGACGGGGACAGGCTGTTACTGCATGGATTGTCAGCGCAGCGCTTTGTCTGAGTATGGTGCCATTACCAGCTTTGGCTGAGACAGATACACAGAAGTCCCAAGCAGCTTCGGATGTGGCAACAACCGAACCCGTATCGCGCTCCATTGCGAAGCCGTCGAAGTCCCAAGCAGCTTCGGATGTGACAACAGTTGAACCGAGCCATACTGAGGCCGGCGCTGCTGACAGTTCGAAGAACACTGCACAGCCAAGTGCACAGGATTCAAACGTCGAATCTTCAGAGCAAGTGCGACGTGATCCCGTACAAGCAGATTCACAAGCACAGGCAGTAACTAATGGTACTGGCACGGCGCAGGACACCTCGCCTGAGCAAGCTACGGTACCCGAAACACCAAAAAGCGCAGCAGATATTCCTGATACAGACCCAATCACGGCCACGATCGAAGTGATCGGTCCTGACGCCGTGGGAAACGATACGGACTGGCTACAGACGCAGAGCGTTGAATATAGCGATGGGAAGACGCATACTGCTGAAGAGTTGACCAAGATCACCTTTGGTAAAGCTGGGCTTACTGCCGATATCCAAGAAAGCAGTACCTATGGGGCGTTCCTCAAGTCAATCACTTCTCCCTTCGACGGGAAGGTATACCAATTTGACAATGATTCTGGCAAATATTGGCAGCTCTTCTTTGATGGGAAACCATCCCAGGAGGGAATGTCCTCAATAGATCTCTCGCAAGGTACCACCATTGTCTGGTACTACTCTACCTTCGGCGTTGAGAGCACACCAGATGCCAGAAGCCTTGGAGACAATCCGGTCAAGGTTGACCCAACAGCCAAGCCTGATTCTTCAGTCAAAGCAGATTGGGGAGGCTTTGCGAACGGCGGCAGCAGCCAAGCGGTGGTCGAGGATTCAGCTCCTGACGCGGATGATGTGAAACCTGCTTGGGATAAGCCTTTCCATGTAGGAATGGGCGCATCTGACCCGATCATTGCCGGTGGCTCCATCTATATGGTGGGGGATGGCAACCTCATGAAAATTGATGAGAAGACTGGAAAGCTGCAGCAATCCGTCAAGATTGCGAACCACTACTCCTATTTCTGCCGTCCTGCCTACGTCGATGGATCTATCGTAATTCCGTTCGATGATGGCAGCCTTCGTGCCTATACTGCTAACGATTTAAAACTTGCGTGGTGTACACCGAGGCTTGATACGAAAGGGACATTGAGCCCGGATGGCTTCGAGAACTTGCAGGCTCTGAGCTCTGTGAGCGTTGGGAATAAACGTATTTTGACAGCCTTCAGCGATATCGATTATTCAAGTCGTGAGGATGAGACCGGCATTCTCGTAAGCACTGACCTTAACGGTGAAAATCGCTGGCACAAAGTGATCGCTCGCGACCGGTTCTACTGGTGCGGCGCCGTACATGTCGACGATAACTTCATAATCGGTGACCAACTTGGGAATGTGTATCTGCTCAATGGGAAGGACGGGAAGGAGCTTTCTCGGGTCTCCTTAGGTACTTCAATCAACTCCACTATAGGCAAGGTGTCCGATGATACGTTTGCGGTCTCAGATACTGCTGGTACCTTGCATATCCTCAAGCTACAAAAGGGGAAACTTTCTGAGATCCGCTCAGTCCACTTTGCGAATAAGTCCACATCTTCTCCGGTTGCTGCAGGAACGGTTGTCTTTGTGGGAGGTCTTAGAGGTCAAACCGGCGTTGTAGCTGCTATCGATACTGCAGACGCTTCCTCCGCGGTGCGGGTGATCAACGTGGGGGAGGGTGAGGTCCAATCGACTCCGCTCGTGGTTCAGAGTGGCTCAGATCTTTCCATCTATGTGACGCTCAACCATCGCCCAGGAGGTATCTATGTTGTCCATTACCGTGAGGGAATACTCGGTCCTTCCTCCACGCTCTATGTCCCTCAGGACAAAACCTATCAGAATTGGTGCACTGCTTCCCCAGTGATGGGTAAGGATGGCACGCTCTATTACACAAATGATTCAGGCTATCTCTTTGCCTTGAAGCGGGGAACGAGTGGGTCGGTCTTCTTTGACGCACAGGATGGAAGCTCTATAGGCTCAATTGCCCGCGTAAAACTCCACCGTATCGCAGATCTGCCCGTTCCATACCGTGAAGGATATACCTTTACTGGTTGGTCGTTTGATAAAGAGGGTAAGTCGCCGCTCGGACAGAGCTTACCTGCCTCCGGTGCCACGCTGTATGCGCAGTGGAAGCAGAATGCAACTGATTCGGGTTCCTCAACCGACTCACAACCGGGTGGAAATAACAACAATGCTGGTGGATCTGGAAATCAAGGTAATGGCCAGGCACCTATGGGTAACGGTTTCATCCCAGTACAGAAGAATCCCAGAGGCTTTGGAGGTGGAGTGTTCTTTGGCGCTCCATCCGCTGCAATCGGATCTCCTGCCAGTAATGCCAACGTGGCTTCTTCCAGTGCAGCTCCTGCGCAGACACAGCAGACAAGCGATCAGAAAGAAGATTCCGCTGGAACCTCCGGAAGTCTGCTCGGCCAGCATGGGAATACTAGCAACAGCCAACAGGCTGACGGCCATAGCGGGAGCGACAACGCTGGCGGCGATGTGAGCAGCTCCGAGAATTCGTCTCTGCCGGGCTTTGTGATCCCGATCATCGGGATTATCGCAGGCGTTATTATTCTGATCGCTGCATTCCACAATTCAAATAAGAAAAGGACTTATGCGTGAGTAATGACTATATAGTTCACAACACGAATCAGGAACCTGAAGATATCGACAAGGTTGACAAGCAGCCCCAACAAAATCCGCATCCCAAACGTGGACTGATCATTCTGGCGATTGTGATCATCGCAGCCTCGGTGGTGGGCTTCGTCTTTGCCTTTCGGGGTCAGGGCGGTGCCTCACTCGAGACAACTGAACCTACCCAGGCAGGGCAGCAACAACAGGTGAGCGTTACTGAAGATCAGGTGCGCTCATCGCTGCAGAATTTATCAGTCAATGGACAGGATGTCTCAGTTGATCCAGACAGCGTCACGATTGCGATAGACAACAATAAAGTCTGGATTGAGCAGAATGAAGAGGATGAAGCCAAGAAGATGGCCCTCCTCACTGCGCAACGTACCCAGAGCCTCACAAATGCTTTGAGTGACAGCGCAGGTGGACAGGTCTCTGCGGTCTGGATTGCGGAGAATGCTGAGGGTACGGTCCGCTTTGCAATCGAACAGGGTACTTTTGCTGACACGATTGCCGACAACCTGCACGATATCCTTGATGCTTGCGATAGCTATACCTTCTCAGGGGCAACTTATAAGGAGCTCAGCGACGATTCAATCGCGCAGCAAAAAGGCCATACAATCACGCTGCCTGATGGCTCCGAAATTCCGGTTACCACGGACGTGGATGAGGAAGACTTAGAAGCCGAGACGACGGAGGCACAGCAGAGCGAAGCACAGACAAATGGGACCTCCTCTGAGAACGGACAGAGCCAAGAGAGTCAAGATGCCTTTGGCACCGGCTCTCAGAGCTCAGAGCAGGGCAGTCTGCTTACCGGAGGCTCTTCGGCGCAGCAATCACAAAGCACGACATCTTCTTCAAATAATGGAGGGTCTTCAAATAATGGAGGAAATGCCTCCTCAGGAGAAAATGACGGGACCATTTCAGTGAGTGTCCAGGTTGATGGTTCATATGGTGGGGGAGGTACGACGAGCCGCACGGTACGGATCCAGGAGGGTTCAACCGTGTGGGATGCCCTGCAGGCGAGTGGGAACTCTGTACAGTCCCAGATGACCTCTATGGGGATCTATGTTACCGGTATCAACGGTGTCTCTGCCGGTAAGCATACCGGTTGGGTCTACAGTGTGAACGGGATTGAGCCGGATGTAGGCGCCGGCGGCTATACTCTGCACGACGGCGATCAAGTCGTGTGGACCTTTGTGGAAGTGCATTATTAGGGGGAATTCAGCAGATACGTATGGAATCGAACGGTGTCCAACAGAGTCTTGAGACAATTCACCCCACCGTGTTGCTCCTCTATACGGTCGTGATGCTTTGCTTCACGATGTTCGTGATGCAGCCGGTCTATGTGGCGATCTCGCTGGTGAGCGGCTGCATCGTTCACGGCACGCTTAAGGGATTCAGGAGAACCGGGGCCCGGCTGTCCTGGCAGATCCCCCTCATCTGTATAATTGCGCTGTTCAATGCGCTGATCACACAGTTGGGGACCACTGTTCTGGTGAGTGCTGGACCGATGCGTATCACTCTTGAGAGCTTGTGCTACGGGATTACGATGGGGTGTGCGCTGGTCGCCGTGATGCTCTGGCTTGAGATCGGAGCTACGCTGGTGCGTGAAGATGCTCTGATGGAGGTCTTTGGCAAACGATTTCCGACCCTCACGACGATGCTCACAGTTGTCCTGCAGCTGGTTCCCCAGCTCTGCCGTCGGTTCCGTCTGGCGGTCGGGCTCTCTGATGCCTGCAGCGCCTCCCATGCCCACCATCCTTCCCGAAAGCGGGCCCAGGTGCTCGCTGGTGGTATTCTCTTGAGCTGGTCGCTGGAAGATTCCCTCGAGCGCTCCGATGCGATGCGCGCTCGGGGCTGGGGTATCGCTGATACCAGAAGCAGCTACCACAATTGGCGCTTCACGGATCGGGATGCGGCCTGCATAGCTGTGGTGATCATCTTTGGGATTCTCAATGCGATCTGCGCGGTTGCCGCAGTGGGTCCATGGGAGTTCTATCCGGTGATGCCACAGCTGCGCCTGTGGTGGGGGTATGTGCCGTACCTGATTCTATGCTTATTCCCTTTGATACCGGTTGCCATTGATGCATACGCTTGGAGAGATGTACGCAATGAATGACGAAGCACTCCGCGTAGACAATCTATCGTTTTCCTATCCCGCGATCGACGAGGATAGACCTGCCCAGCCGGTCTTGGATCGCGTCTTGTTTAGTGTAGAGGCTGGAGCCTTCTGTGTGCTTCAGGGCTCAACAGGGTCAGGTAAGACAACCCTCCTGAGGCTGATAAAACCCGAACTCAAACCGAAGGGGATTCAACAGGGTACCATCACCCTGTTTGGGCAGGAACAGTCGATGATCACCGAACGGGAGAGTGTGCAGCTCGTCGGCTACGTCTTCCAAAATCCCGAGAATCAGATCGTGTGTGACACGGTGTGGCACGAGCTCGCCTTTGGGCTTGAGAACTTAGGGCTCGAACAGACGCAGATGCACCAGCGTATCGCTGAGGCCTGCTATTTCTTTGGAATTGAGCCCTGGTTCCACAAGAAGACGAGTGAACTTTCTGGAGGACAGAAACAGATCCTGACTTTGGCGGCGCTCATGGTGATGCATCCGAAGCTGCTACTGTTGGATGAGGCGACAAGCGCGCTTGATCCGCTGGCACGGCAGACCTTTATCTCCCTGCTCTATCGCATGAACCAGGAGTTGGGGATCACCGTGGTCGTGGCAACCCACGACCCGGAGCCCTTTGTACCCTATGCGGATACCTTCTTTATGCTCGAGCAAAACGATCGGGGTGTCGCAGGTGTGCGTGAGCTCAGTAAAGCGGAAGAGCAAACCTATCTGAGTCAGCTGCCGCAACCCAAACCCTATAAGCCCGCTCCGGTATCGGATGAGCCAGTTGTGACCGTGAAAGATCTCTCCTTCCGCTATTCCCGCACCGCTCCCTGGGTGATCAGAGACGCAAGCCTTGAGGTATCAAAGCAGGAGATCCGTGCATTAGTCGGCGGTAACGGATCTGGTAAGTCCACACTCCTGAAACTGATCGCGGGAATGGAGAAAGGGCAGCGGGGCAAAATCAGCAATGCCTGTTCAGGCTCGCAGGTACTTCTCCCACAGAATCCTCAGGCACTCTTCACTCATGAGAGTGTGGAGGAAGAGCTGATGGAGTGGGCTCAGACTGTCGGGTATGAGAAGGACGATGCGATCACAATGTTGAAGCAACTCAGGCTGCCCAGTGGTCCCGCATTCCTTGCCCGTCACCCCTTTGACCTATCGGGTGGGCAGCAGGAACTCTTGGGATTGGCGAAGCTGCTGCTGACCCAACCCGCACTCGTGCTGCTCGATGAGCCGACCAAAGGATTGGACCGACAGGCGCGCTTTGCGGTGATGGAAGCGCTGCACCATGCGCAGTTAGGTGGCGCGACGATTGTGGTGGCCACCCACGATGTGGGGCTGGTCGCGGTACTCGCCGCTTCGGTATCCTTAGTCTTTGACAAGGGGATTACGGTGACGCAGCCCACTAAAGAGTTCTTGGCGCACAGTTGGGTTTGGAGGCAGACATCGTGACGAAAGCGCAGCGTGTCCTCCATTACCTCGAACTGCCTATCCTCTTGCTGGTTCCGATTGTGATGGCAATATCAACACTCTCCTCAAGCAATTTCACGGGTGGGCTCACCCTGCTTGCGGCGCTCGTCTGCTGCGGCTTCCTCTTTGAGGAAGTGGAGCGAGAGAGGCCGACCCTGCGGCAGATTATGCCGACGGTCTGCCTGGGGGCGCTTGCCGCGGCAGGGAGGATCCTCTTTGCAGCGATCCCCGATGTGAAGCCTGTCTCCGCTATCGCTATTCTCGCCGGAGCCTGCTTGGGCCCTCGCTATGGCTTTGTGACCGGAGCGCTCGCCGCTTTAGTCTCAAACATGTTCTTCGGACAGGGGGCATGGACGCCGCTACAGATGTATGCCTGGGGCTTAATCGGGTATATAGCAGGAGTATTAGCTGCACACCATCTGCTGGACAAGCGCTGGCAGTTGGCGATAGCGGGCTTTCTCTCCGGATTGCTCTTTGGGCTCATCCTCAACGGGTGGTACATACTGGGATATGTGCGGCCGCTGACTTGGGCCACCGCAGGAATTGCCTTCGCGGCGGGGATCCCGTTCGATATTGTGCATGGGATTGCAACTACGGGGTTTCTGCTCCTGATCTGGATCCCCTGGGGACGCTCGTTAAGAAGGGTACTCGCGCGGTTCTAGCGGGCTTCTATAGGCCTTCCACAAAGTGGCAGGTGTCTGAGCTGCCTATTTGCAATGAGGTCTATTTCTTAGTATTATTTGATCGTTTCTTGAGAAAAGGAGATGTGCATGTCCGGGCATTCTAAATGGGCGACTACTAAACATAAAAAAGCTGCTATCGACGCAAAGCGTTCTGCGCTGTTCTCAAAGCACTCCCGTAACATCACCGTTGCGGCGAGAAACGGCGGCGATCCGAATCCTGATAACAACGCCTCACTGGCGGCAGCTATCGCGCGTGCCCGCATGGTCTCTATGCCGAACGCGAGAATCAAGGCCGCAATCGATAAGGCGTTTGGTTCCGGTGCAGACTCTGTCGTCTACAAGAACGTCGACTATGAAGGCTACGGCCCCGCAGGTGTCGCCCTGTACGTCGAGTGCCTGACCGATAACCTGAACCGCACCGCAGCTGACGTCCGTTCTGCCTTCACCCATGCAGGCGGCAATCTCGGTACGGCAGGTTCCGTTTCCTTCCAGTTCACTCGTAAGGGCTCCATCGCCGTGGAGAAGGTTATCCACTCCGACGATAAGAAGGTGCCCGATAAGAACAACGCAACCGACGAGGACGAGTTCATGCTTGCAGTCGCAGAGGCCGGTGGCGAGGATTACGAGGACGACGGCGACCAGTGGATCGTCTACACCCCGTACGATCAGATGCAAGATGTCCAGAAGGGTCTTGAGGACCAGGGTATTCAGGTCAAGGGCAGCGAGCTCACGATGATTCCGAAGACCCCGGTCAAGCTCGACCTGGCAGACGCCCGTAAGGTACAGCGCCTGGTCGACCGTCTTGAGGACCTCGACGATGTCCAGAACGTCTATACCACCATGAAGGTCTCCGACGAGGTTGCGGCGCAGCTCGCAGAGGATGATGACTAGCTCTGTACAAACAAATTTGGTTTGAAGATGGCTCTTGACTGGTGTCAGGAGCCATCTTCATGCGACGTATGAGTTGAAATGATATGAGCTGTGATAACAAACAGTTTGGCTATACTACTCTTTGATTGGTTTTGAGGAACAGATCCCAAACGATGGGAAGGGCATGTAGTGCCACTGATTAAAAAGCTTGCCTGTGTGATTACATTTGATTCGACGACAGCGGCGATGGAGGCAGAGAGCTATCTGCCTGCGCGCGGCCTACCGGGACGCATCATTCCGATCCCGGAGCAGATTTCGGCAGGCTGCGGACTCTCCTGGAAAGCAGAGCCTGAGGATAAGGACAGGATCGTGAAAGCGCTCGATGAGGCTGGCATTAAGTATGCAGGCGTCTACGTGCTGAAGATCTGAAGAATGATCCCTGTTTTTTCTCTAGGAGTGTAGATCGAGGTCACATGGTTCAGTGATAAATGTCACTGCACTGAGATTACACAGGGATTCCAGTGAGATAGTCTTAAGGTTTTCCACACGTCTTAGAATCGCGTGGTAGAAGCTGACAGTGATGTCGTTTAAGATTTTGGTTTCCTTTGGGGTATACCCAAGTGAGTGGGCACAGGCTTCCAGTACGCGGTAATTGCGGCGGAAGGGATCCCCGGGCATCATCTGGTCCAGCACCGTGTCGCTGATCGTGGCGAGCTCTTGCGGATAGATAGAGTAGTAGCGCTTGGAGGTTTTGTTCACCCGCTCAGGCTCACTCTCGAAGAAGAAATATTCAAAGATCCTTGGGCACGCAAAGGTGCTGTGGCAGAAGGTTGTCCAGTAGGTGTAGTAGTATTCCTTGTCGCTCATACTGGTGCGGTCGATAGCCGCTAAGTCCTTGCAGCATCCTCGAGATAGGTGATGGTCGAAAGCGCAAGTAGCCCGTTGAGATCCCAAAAGTAAAGGTAGAGTGCAGCGCTGCTGCAGCCCACTTTGCTGGCGACCTTACGGATCGAAACGCCGTCAATGCCATCACTGTCTATAATGCTGCGCGCAGCGTCGATAAATGAGGTGACCATAAGAGCCCGCTCTTGGGCGTGTATTTTGCTCCTCCCATCTATGGCCTCACCTCTCGCAATGCCGTTACATCATCAACTTTAGTGCTAGGCGATTTAAAGCGTCCTATGTTGGAAACTGTAGCCCTCCCTCTGTTTTTATCCCTCTATGAAAACCGGACTACCTACGGAATACACCGCACGCAGTCCGGCCCACGAAAAGAGAAAGGTCTCATTTCATATAGGAGGGATCTCATCGAGCGTGGAACGCTCCATAGCTGCTGTTAGATCAACTCATCCAAGCTGACGCTCTGGTCTGCGCCGATTGCCTCAGTGCTCTCTGAGCCATTCCAGGTCATCGTTCCCTCAAATCCGTCAATGGTGGTTGTACCGTAGGTGTAGCCCACCGCGGCTCCGACGTATTTGCCGTTTGAGACCGTGAAGTTGGAAACGCTGCAATCCTTGATCTCAGATTTTGAAGGCTCCGGATAGTACTGTTTAAAGGCAGAAGCATAGAAGCCGCCACCGGTAATTCCACCGATACGCTCTGAGTTTTCGCCGGTGGTGATCGATACGTTCTGTACTTTTCCGTTCTCAACCAACGTCGGGTCACCCTCAAAAGTGCCGGAATGGCCTGCCAGACCGCCGAGCAGCCAGCAGTTGTCACCGGTCTCAATCGTGATATCTTCCGCAGTGCAGTTTCTCGCATACTGGCTGTTGTGGAAGCAGCCTGCCAGACCGCCGATACTGTAGCAGCCATCAGGGGCGGTAACGGTTCCGTGTGCGATACAGTTTTCCAGATTCCCATCTTCCTGTCCGCCGACGATCACGCCTGCTCCTTGCTTCTCAGCCTGCGCGAGCGTGACGTTTGCGGTCGCCGTGCAGTTTGTAATGTCCGCGTGTGAAGCTCCGACAACCCCGCCGATCAGGGAGATGCCGTGTACGGAATTGTCCCCGTCGAGGGTGATACTGTCGACTTGAGCGCCGTAGTCTGCATAGCCGATCACGCCGCCGGTGCAGTTGCCACCGGTTACAGTGATATTCTCTACGTGCAGATTCTGTACGCCAGAATTCTCACCGGTCACACAACCAAACAGGCCCACACCGTTTTGGTCTGCGGCATCGATCGTGAAGTTTGATAGGGTGTGGCCGTTGCCGTCAAAGGTGCCGGTAAAGGCGCGATCAGGATTAGGCGTTTCGGCATCCTCCTCTGCGTCGGACTTCGGCTCAAAGACGCCGATCGAGTCGATCGTGTCACCACCGAAGTCGGTATCTGCGGTGAGGATATAGGAGCCACTCAGATCGTCGTAGATCTTATTGAAGTCATCCTTGCTGCTGATCTCAATCGTCTGTCGTTGGCTGTCGCTTTCTATAGTCTGAGTTGACTCCTGCTGTGATTGAGTAGGCTGGCCACAACCCACCAGTGCAGGGGAGAGCGCCAGAGCGCCTGTCAGCCCAAGCGCCAGCAATCGTGTTCTCAATGGTTTCACGTGTACCGTCCTTTCCCATTATTTGTCTTGCCTGTTCAGATCTTCTGCTGTTGAAGGGAGGAGAACTATCAATAAGTAAGCTAGAGCTAACTTATGAAAATATATTAGCTTAATCTGACTTTTAGTAAAGGAATGATTTCGGTGAGAGTGCCCTCTGCGTAGGCAAGTAGAGAAGACAGACCAGTACAAGTAGTCAGTGCTTTATAGAAGATTTGTGGCGTGAAACCTGTGAACTTCAGCTCGCAGGATGAAACGCCATCCAATCATGTCTGCCTTAGCTCTCAAGTGTTTGAGGGTTTTAGCGCTGACTTCAC
>ERZ772962.767-NODE-767-length-17610-cov-3.975733_pt1 | contig 17610 bp, 13 predicted proteins | sample MGYA00580676_ERZ772962 | MGnify/ENA primary metagenome ERZ772962 (study PRJEB29015, sample SAMEA2738049) | human oral metagenome | biome: human oral; feature: human-associated habitat; material: saliva | place: China | collected 2230 ...
GAATGGGGTGAACTCGAAGGTATCGCCAACCGCACCGACTACGACCTCGGTGTTCACGCTGAGGCCAGTGGCGCCAAGCTCGACTACTTCGACCAGGCGACCGGCGAACGCTGGACCCCCTACGTCATTGAGCCTTCCGCCGGCTTGACTCGCTCCCTCATGGCCTTCCTCATTGAGGCCTATCACGAGGATGAAGCCCCCAACGCAAAGGGCGGCGTTGACAAGCGCGTTGTCCTCAAGCTCGACCCGCGTCTGGCTCCCGTCAAGGTTGCTGTCCTGCCTCTGTCGCGTAAGGAAGAATTGACCGGCCCGGCGCAGGCGCTTGCAGAAGAACTGCGCGACCTGTGGAACATCGAGTACGACGATGCCGGCGCCGTTGGCCGTCGTTACCGTCGCCAGGACGAGATCGGCACCCCCTACTGCATCACCTACGACTTCGATTCCGTTGAGGATCACGCCGTCACCATTCGTGAGCGTGACTCGATGGAGCAGGTCCGTATCCCGCTCGACCAGGTCAAGTCCTACCTGATTGAGCGCTTGGGAGTTTGCTGAGTGACCTCGCAGTCTCACGCTAGTGGCCCAGCCTGCTTGCAGGTTGGGCCACTGCGGCTGTTTACTCCCGTCGTCTTGGCACCGATGGCAGGAGTGACGGATGCCCCCTTCCGCCGCCTGTGTCGCATGTTTGGTGAAGAGGCATTGGGTGGGCCTTCGCCCCTGACTGGCACGCCCAGCCCGGCTGCTCTTCCCGGCGTTGCTGAAAGCGCTCGCCCGGCCGCGGCCTCGGAAGTTGGGAAAGAAAGTGGCGCGGGAGAGCAACTGACGGCCCACGTCGATGCGCCCGCGGGACTCTATGTCATGGAGATGGTGACCTCGCGAGCCCTCGTTGAGGGAAGCGCGCGCACGATGGCGATGATTCGCCCAGACCCTGCCGAACGCGTGCACTCCGTGCAGCTCTACGGCGTGAACCCGCAGGTCATGGCGCGCGCAACCCAGATCATGATCGAAGGCGAATACGCCGACCATATCGACCTCAACTTCGGCTGTCCCGTCCCCAAAGTGACGCGCAAGGGAGGGGGAGCAGCGCTACCGTGGAAACGGGACCTCTATACCGACCTGCTACGCGCGGTTGTTACGCAGGCGCGCGTGAGTGGGGATGCGCGTGGCCGCGAGATCCCGGTGACGGTAAAGATCCGCATGGGAATTGATAGCGAGCACGAAACCGGCCTCGAGGCCGCGCAGATCGCCCAGGAACTTGGTGCTGCGGCCGTAACCGTACACGCTCGCACCCAAACTCAGCACTACGCGGGCCAAGCGCATTGGGACTACATTGCGCGCGTCAAGGAAGCCCTGGATATTCCGGTCTTCGGTAATGGTGACGTTTTCGAGGCCGCGGATGCGATCGCGATGATGCACCAGACCGGGTGCGATGGCATTTCTGTTGGCCGAGGCGCGCAGGGGCGACCGTGGATTTTCCGCGATATCGTTGCCGCCTACCACGGGCGGCCGGCTTTCCCAGCACCGTCCCTTCGCGAGGTTGCCTCCATCATCGAAACCCATGCGCGCTGGTGCGTGGAAGAAGAAGGCGACGAAGACCGCGCGATGCGCGAAATGCGCAAACACATCGGCTGGTACCTGCGTGGTTTCAAGGTGGGTGGGCCGCAGCGCCACGCGCTGGGGATGGTCTCTACGCTTGATGAACTGAGCGATCGCCTGGCTGATTTGGATCTCGATCAAGATTTTCCCGAGGCCGCGCGAGGGCCTCGTGGGCGCGCTGGGGGAGAGAAGACCCCGCACCTGCCTGACGGCTGGTTGGAACACCGTTATTTGACGGACGCCGAGCGGGCGTCGATTCATCATGCAGAAGTTGGCTACTAAGGATTGTTTGCCGGAGGGGACGTCATGGAACCTGTTGTTATTGGACGCAGTGATTTGGGCGAGGCCTACGGCGTTGCGCCTTCAGGTGTGGGCGCGGGATTGCTTGACCCCGTGAGTGCTATTCCTCCACGAGGCCGAGTGCTTCTGGGGGGCGGGCAGCCGGTAGTTTTCATCGTTCCTCTGATGGCGGGGGACGTGCGTGGAGTCGTTGAACAGATCGAGGCTGCTTCGGGTGAGCCGCACGATATGTTCGAGTGGCGCGTGGACTACTTAGACGTTCTAACGGGGCTTTCAGGTGAAGAACTGAGTGACCAGGCCCGCGAAGAGATTTCGAACTCTGCGGCAGAGATTTTGGGTGCTTCGGATGTGCCTGTTTTGGCTACTGTTCGAACGCGTGCTCAGGGTGGAAAGGCTGAAGTTTCAACGCCGGTTTATGGCCAGATCGTTGAGCTACTGGCCGAGTGTGGAATGGATGCGGTAGATGTGGAAATGGCTCCGGCTGCGCCAGCATTGACCGAGAAGGTACACGCCGCGGGTGCGAAGGTCGTCATGTCCTTCCATGACTTCGAGGTGACTCCCGAATCGGAGATCATGCGAGAGCTTCTGGAAACCATGGCAGCTTTGGGCGCAGACGTTGCAAAGCTTGCGGTTTTAGCCAATTCGGAGCGTGACGCGCTCAACGTTGAATTGGTCCAGAGGTGGGCGGCCGAGTACGTGTCGGCCCCGTCAATCGTCTTAGCGATGGGTGAGTTTGGCCGCCAGACGCGTGCGACTCAACCTGAAGATGGGGGAGTCGCCTCTTTCGTTGCCGTGAGCGGATGCGAGAGCGCGCCCGGTCAATGGGGTGCACGGGAATTGGCGGCGAGGCTCGGGCGGAGCTGAGGTTGCCTGTGGCTAGATTGCGCTTCCGTAGATCAGGTCTCCCAGCGCAAGGACAATGAAGATCCAGAAGACTTCAATCAGTCCAAGCACTGCTGCAAGCCAGGAGCGTCGATAAATTGCCCACGCAAGTGTCGGGACGCCCAAGATACACACCCAGATGACGGTTGCTGTGCCGGTAATCATCGAAAAGATGACGAGCGAGGCCGCAATGACGAAGGAGATCGCAGTCCCGATGTGGGTTGTTGTCTTTGATTTCGTGGAAGGAATTGTGGACATAGCGAGCCTCCATTGAGCTCGGGGAATCACGGTACTCGATAGTTTAGTTTTTTCGTGTCTCAAGGGGAATAGACCTCAAGAGACAAAAGTGGGGGCGCCTCCGAAGAGGCGCCCCCCACAGTTGAAGCCAGACTCAATTAATTAGTTGAGATCCTTGGTTGCTGCGCGCAGCATCCAGGCCTGCTTCTCCAGGCCGGTTGCAATGCCGGTCAGCAGGTCGTTGGACAGGTGATCGTGCTCGTCCACCGGATCCAGGGTTGCCTTGATGCGCTCGGCAACGCCCAGCAGGCGCTCCTCGTACTGACGAGCGGTCTTATCGGTGGGCAGGAAGCCGGGCTCCATCGGGTCAACCAGCGAGGTTGCTGCGACGGTCGCTGCGCGGCCATCGGGGGCAACTTCAATTGCTGCCATGCGCTCGGCGACATCATCAGCAGCAAGGCGAACCTCGTCGATGATCTCGTCCAGGTGCAGGTGGAGCGAACGGAAGCCGGGGCCTTCGATGTTCCAGTGTGCCTGCTTGCCCTGAAGTGACAGATCGGTCAAATCAACGAGAGCCTGCTGAAGAGCTGCTGCAACAACGGGGTGTGCCTGAGTCATATTGTTCTCCTAAAACCTATCTGTAGATGCGCCCATGAGGGACGCGCCATTGCCATCACTTCTGACAACTCCATTTTTGTCGATTTCATTCCCTTTCGCATCGTAAGGTGAAAAATCCGACAGGGGTTGTGACAGGTCGTCGATAAAGTGTCGAGAAATGCCCGAAATCTCTGAATCTATTTGAAAAGCGTTCCCAGAATCGAACGAGTGAGTGAACGAGCAGCGGTCGTTCCCACGGTCTTCACCGTGGACTCGATCACGCGTTGCGTTGCCCGCTGACGGCGCTCTTCGGCCTTCTCAGCCTCGCGCTGACGACGCAAGGCTTCCTTTTCCAACTCGCGCTGACGGCGCTCTTCAGCCTTTTCAACCTCACGCTGCAGGCGCTCGAGTTCCTTCTGGCGCGCAGCTTCTTCCTTCGCCGCCTGTTTTTCAGCTTCTTTACGAGCCTTGGCCTCGTCAAGCGCACGCTGGGCTTCAGCGGCTGCCTGCTCGGCGGCCTGAGCTGCTGCGGCAAGTCGCGCTTCCATTAGCTCAAACGCCGACTCATTGTCGACGGCATCGCGGTAGCGCGCGAGCAAGGGGGACGAGCTCACGATCGAGGACACGACCGAGGCCTCGGCCGGTCCCATGACCGCGGCGGGCGCATCCAGCATGGTGGGCGCGACCGGGGTCGGGCGGCCTTTCTCATCCAAAACCGTCACAACAGCCTGACCGGTGCCCAGAGAAGTTAGGACTTCAGCCAAATCCAGGGGCGAGGTTGGGAAAGTAGACACTGCCTTCTTGAGGTTCGCTGCATCATTCGGGGTGTGTGCGCGCAGTGCGTGCTGAACGCGCGAGCCAAGCTGAGCAAGAACCTCGTCGGGGACGTCGGTGGGGGACTGTGTCACAAAGACAATGCCCACGCCCTTGGAACGGATCAGACGAACCGTCTGCACAACCGCCTGCAGGAACTGCTTGGAAGCGTCGGTGAAGAGCAGGTGGGCCTCATCGAAGAAGAAGACCAACTTGGGCTTATCCGGATTGCCCACCTCGGGCAGCGTCTGGAAAAGCTCAGCCAAAAGCCACATGAGGAAGGTCGAGAACAATGCGCCCTGGCTGCCCAAGTCGGGCAACTCAAGGGAGGAAATGACGCCGCGACCATCCGTGGATACGCGCATAAGGTCGGAAATATCAAAGGCGGGTTCACCGAAGAAAACATCGCCGCCCGAGGCCTCCAAAGCAGCCAGTTCACGCAAAATCACGCCAGCGGTCGCCGGAGAAACCCCGCCGATTCCCTTGAGTTCTTCCTTGCCTTCGTCGTTATTCGTCAGGTAGTCGATGACGGCGCGCAGGTCTTTCAAATCAATGAGCGCAAGGTTTTGGCTATCGGCCCAGTGGAAGATCAACTGCAGCGCTGAGGACTGTGTATCGTTCAATCCCAGCACGCGCGAGAGCAAGAGTGGCCCGAACTCAGTGATGGTGGTGCGGATCGGAACGCCTTCACCGCGTCCGCCCAGAGTGAGCAGTTCCGTGGGGAAGGCCTTTCCTTCCCAGTTCTGTCCGATGCTTGCGCAACGAGCAAGGAGTTTTTCGGAAGAGCTTCCCGCCTGTGCTAGACCCGTCAGGTCTCCCTTGATATCGGTGACAAAAACGGGGACACCGGCCTCGGAGAGGCGTTCTGCCATGAGCTGGAGGGTACGCGTCTTACCCGTACCTGTTGCACCCGCAACCAGGCAGTGACGGTTCATCAAGCCCAGGGGAATCCCCACGGGCGCGCCGGGAACCGGGGTATCGCCATCCAAGAAAGCTCCCAGTCGCATCGAAGGCGCGGTGAAGGAGTATCCCGCGCGGACCTGCTCCGCGTATCCTTGCAGTTCCCCTTCGCTTGCCGAGGCCTCGGCAGGGGTAGTGGGTGCGCTTTCCATAGGCACTGCAGGAGTTTCAACGGGAGCCGCCTGCTGGGTTGCTGCCTCGGTTGCAGTGGCTTGGGGGGCGGCCTCGCTCTGGTTGCCCTGACTAGCCTGCGTGGCAAGAGCAGCATCGAGTGCGGCCTGTGCGGCTTGTGCCTTAGCGGCAGCAGCTTCGGCGGCGGCCTGTGCGGCCTCGGCCTTCAGGCGAGCAATTTCAGCGGAATCAGTCATGGTTCGTCCTCGCAGTGTTATGGGGAGAAAACTTAGGCATTCCAGTGTGCGCGCAAGGCATCGCACACTGCGTTATAGGTCGAGTGATCGACGGTTGCACCTTCGCGGCGAACATCTGCTGGGTCGACGAGGAGGAGGCGGTCCAAGCGCACCTGGCTGGGACGTCCCTGCGAATCCCACGCGCCGGTGCCGATGGGGAACCAATAGCGTCCCCAATGTGCCTCTTGCTCGGCGTCCTTGCGGTGGTCCTTCGAGGTAAGTTGAGCGACGACAAGGCCTTGAGATACTCGCGCAAGGACAACGACGGGGCGATCCTTGCCTTGGCTGGGGTCATCTTCGTAGGAGACCCAGGTCCACACGACTTCGCCCGGATCCGCGTCGCCATCGGGATTGGGTGCGTATTGGAAAGGTGGCAAGCCGAGCGTGCGCACGTCCCAGACCTTGTTTTCTTTTCCCGCGGCCGTGCGAGCCTTGGGTGAATGAGCATGAGTTCCTGCGCTGCGGGAAGAAGATGAGCGCTTGCGGCGCTTCGATGAGCGCATTTCGTCTTGGACGCTCTGGCCGGCGGCCTGGATAAAGATCGCGAGAAGTCGCTTAATGAAGTCCACGTGGTCTCCAGGTGTGATGGAACAGTGATTTAAGTGTACGGGCAGTTCAATGCTTATTCCGTGGCAAACGCGCGCGGGTGAATGCGTGCGGTTTCGAACCAGGCGCACTGGCCAGGGGCTAGTGGAGTATCAGACGCAAAGGAAGTTGGCAGAACTCCCGTTGACACCAACGGACGGTGTTCGGAAGGAACAACAACGGTGGTATCTGATGTGTTAAAAACAACCAAAACCTGAGCACTCATATGAACCAAGCAATCCGGACCAGCCCAGGGCAGGCCTCGTACATGGGCAAGAGAACCCGTTCCCATCCCGTGCTCTTCGCGCGTACGCAAAGCTTGCTGGACCATCAACACAAAGGGACTAGAAATGGCGTCTTTTGACGGCGAATCGAAATAAGTAGCTCCCGGAAGGGCCAGGGCGAAAAGAGCGCGTGCACGATGAATCTCACTCTCATCGTAGGGAAGCGCAGGCCAAGCGGCGACGTGCCCTACGGGGTCGCGGTTGGCAAAAGTGTTGGCGATGGCATCGCACAGCTGCGGGTTCTTCCACTCGATGTCGAGAAGAGTGTCATTACGTAGGTGATGGAACCAGGATTCTTGAAGAATCTCTTGCAAATCCGAGTCGTCCATGTGGGGCAAACTTGAAGTCAGAATAGGCAAGGTATCAGTGTTGGCCACCTCGGCCATGACCACGCGCAAGAGATGCATGAACTCTCGGCGCTCAGGTGAATCCGGCCCATAGTGCATGAACGGCAGAGTCCCAAGGTCGATCCCGTCGACGCCTGCATCTACGCATGCTCGCACGCGGCCAAGCAGAGTCGTCACCGTCTCATCGGCGGAGTAAGGACCGTTGAAATCGCGCGTATCCCAGTCAGCTGAACCAGGAAGATGGACGATGATCTTGACACCGACCCTGTGAAAACGCTTGACCAGCGAAATAAGTTCTGGATTGACGCCCCAGATCATTTGGGGAATCGGAGAAAGCAGGAGGGCATCAACGCCCCCTTGAGCAAAGCGGATTGCCTCTTCGCTGAGTTGTTGCGCAAGATCGTGGTCAACACGACGGGGAATGCGGCAAATGGCCGGCGAATGCCACCACGGATGAGTACCTTTCCGGGCAGCATGGACGAGGGTAGTCACCACCTGCGTTCCGTTCGTTGAATGCACAACACCATCTTATGCAATAAAAGCCTTCAACAAGCAGTTAGGCTTATCATGTGAACACTTCCCCTGCCTACGTGCCCAACGATTGCGAGCGTTTCGTCCCAGAGACAGCGAAATCCAGATCGCGCACGGATTTCGAACGCGACCGTGCGCGAGTACTCCATTCGTCGGCTTTGCGGCGTCTTGGGGAGAAAACACAGGTTCTGGGGCCCACATCGGATGATTTTGTCCGAACCCGCCTCACTCACTCTCTCGAAGTCGCCCAAGTCGGGCGCGAATTAGGCAAAGAACTGGGAGCGGACCCCGATGTGGTGGACGCAGCCTGTCTTTCCCACGATTTGGGCCACCCGCCCTTTGGGCACAACGGGGAGCTCGCACTCAACGAGTTGGCACGCGAGATCGGTGGCTTTGAAGGAAACGCGCAAACCTTGCGAATCGTCGCGCGTCTGGAACCCAAAGTTATTGGCCAAGATGGCCCGGCGGGCCTGAACCTGACGCGTGCCACCTTGGATGCGATCTGCAAATACCCGTGGGCGCGGGGTGAAGGCCCAGACCCGGTGAAGTCTCAACGTAAATTCTCCGTCTACGAGGACGACCGTCCGACTTTTGATTGGATGCGTCAAGGAATCCCAGCGGGCAAGCGCTGCCTCGAAGCCCAAATCATGGACCTTTCTGACGACATCGCATACTCGGTTCATGACATGGAAGACGCTGTTGCAACGGGGAAGATGGACCTTGAATGCCTACGCAGCGATTCCCATACCCAAGGGGTCATTGAATCCACCATGAAGTGGTATGGCACATCGATTTGCGAAGACGATCTCTACCGCGCTTTCGAGCGTTTAGTGACCATGCCCGAATGGATGGCGTCTTTCAGTGGCTCCTACGCTGATTTGGCTGCGCTGAAGGACTTGACTAGCGAGCTGATTGGCCGTTTCTCCAACGCAACGGTTTCGGCGACCCGCGAGGTCGCAGGAGACCAGCCCCTGGGGCGCTACCTCACCGAGCTCGTCGTCCCGGCCAATACTCGCGCGGAAATCCAAGTCCTCAAGGGCATGGCGGTCCACTACGTCATGAGTCCGCGCGAAAGCGAACCCGTTTACTACCAGCAGCGCACGCTCCTCAACGACCTGGTTGATGCTCTTGTCAACGCCGGTCCCGAATATCTCGAGCCGCCTTTTGCCGCTCAATGGCGCTCAACCACGGACGAGGGACAGCGCCTACGTGTCGTCATCGACCAAGTCTCCTCGTTGACCGATATCTCTGCATCGCGCTGGCACGCGCGCATGTGCGGCATGCTCTCCTCGCAGTTGTGAGAAAGCGGATCGGGGTGGCCGATGCCATCCACATCTTTCTGCTAGAAAAGTGTCCACTCGCTAAACTGAACTCATGGCCGGCCTGATTCTCAAAGAAGACATCGCCGCCGTACGTGATGCTTCGCGCATTGAAGAAATCGTCGGCGAGCGAGTTGCCCTGCGTCCAGCAGGCGTCGATTCTTTGAAAGGATTGTGCCCTTTCCACGACGAGCGTACGCCCTCGTTCCACGTCCGCCCCTCCCAAGGTTTTTGGCACTGCTTTGGCTGCGGTGAAGGTGGGGACGTCATCAGTTTCGTCCAAAAAGTCGATTCTCTTTCCTTCACCGAGGCCGTGGAAGCCCTTGCCCTCAAGGCCGGAATTACTTTGCGTTACGAGGCCGCAGGAAGCGGGACCCTTCGCCGCGAGGAACCCGGTCGCCGCCAGCGCCTCCTTGACGCACACCGCGTTGCTGAAGAGTTCTACCAGGCGCAGCTCTCTTCTCCAGAAGCTCACGAAGGACGTCGTTTCCTTGGCCAGAGAGGCTTCGATGAGGCGACTTGTCGTCACTTCGGAATTGGCTATTCGCCCAGTTCATGGGATGCACTCACCCGGCACTTGCGCTCCAAGGGATTTACCGATCAAGAAATTGAGATTGCGGGCCTTGCAACTCGCGGAAACCGCGGCCTCTACGATCGTTTCCGCGGCAGGCTCATGTGGCCAATCCGCGATATTACGGGAGCGACGATTGGATTTGGCGCCAGGCGTTTGAACGACGACGACAAAGATTCTCCGAAGTACCTCAACACCCCGGAAACCCCGATCTATCACAAGTCCCAAGTCCTCTACGGCCTCGATCTTGCGAAGAAAGAAATTACACGAAACCGTAAGGTCGTTATCGTCGAAGGCTACACGGACGTCATGGCTGCCCACGCCGCCGGTGTCGGCTACGCGGTCGCAAGTTGCGGTACCGCTTTTGGTGAAGACCACGTCAAAATTGTCCGCCGGCTTTTGGGAGACAGTGCGGACAGTGCCGCTGGGGTTGTCCTCAGCAATGGGAAAACCCACGGCGGAGAAGTGATCTTCACCTTCGATGGTGACGCGGCGGGGCAGAAGGCTGCGCTTCGCGCCTTCGAAATGGACCAGAACTTCGCAGCCCAGACCTTCGTTGCGGTTGAACCCAATGGCATGGACCCCTGTGAACTCCGCATGGCTCAAGGAGAGCGCGCCGTTGTGGAATTGGTGAACTCTCGGACGCCACTTTTTGAGTTCGTGATCCGTTCCGTTCTGCGTCAACTTGATTTGCGCACCGCAGAAGGGCGCGTGAAAGCTTTGCGTGCGGCGGCTCCCGTCGTTGCTCGCATCCGCGACCACGCGCTCCAACGCGAGTACACGCGTTCGCTTGCGGGGTGGATCGGCATGGATATTTCCGAGGTCTCGCGTGCGGTTCGTTCAAGCGCGCACTCGCGCCCGGCCTCGTACGCGGGAAGGGGAGCGCCCGCGGAAACTCCGCAGCCTGCCCCAGTGAGGCGAGGCCCCGAGGACCCGGTTTCTCGCGTCGAGCGGCAAGCCCTCGAAGCACTCATTCAATACCCCATGTACGTGGTGGGATCGGGCTTTGAAGAACTCGGGGGAGAGGCGTTTTCTGTTCCTTCCTACCGCGCGGTTCACGACGCGATCCGAGCGGCAGGCGGCTTGGATGCTTTCGTGAAAGTCCTTCGCCAAGCAGAAGAACACTTTGGGACTGGCGCCAAGGCTGTCCAGGCGGCAACGCGGGCCTTCGTCGACGATGTCCGTGCGCTCATGATTCCCGAAGTGGCAGCCGTGTTGCTGGAATTGGCGGTTGCTCCGCTTCCTCAAGACCGCGAGGACCAGCTTCGCGCGTACTGCAGGGGAGCGATGGGTGCAATGGTCCGCCTCGATGTGACAAGGCGACTGGCGGATGCAAATGCGAACCTTCAACGCCTGAGCGAAGACGATCCCCAATACACTGAGGCCTTCCGAGAGCTGATGCGTCTAGAAGAAGTACGCCAGCGCTTCACCGAGCGCGCACAGTAGCTTGTGGGCTACTCCAAACCGACGCTTTCGCGCAGCTGCTTTTCAAGGGAATGCGCAAGCTCCATCGCCTCGTCATCAAGCCTTCCGCGTGCTGCAAGAACAGAAAACAATTCTCCATCCTCGCGCTTGCGGATCTGTGCGGTAATCACCGCACCATTTGGAGCTTTTATGCTGCGAACGAGAACCTGAGTGCGATTGACCTTCTCGCTGATGTCTTCCATAAAAGGACGCATGGGAGCGTGCGAGGAACGAACAACTAAAGGGGAGCGGGCCGGATCAACCCAATTCACGCTCAACTCCTGTTTTTCACCCTTCCAGCGGGCACTCTGAACCTCGTACCACATCGCCGAATCAGCGACTTCACTTTCGCGGATCATGATCAAGGCATAGCGTCCCGCAACGAGGATTGCCCCGTCATCGAGCTCAATGTGGAGCGCATCCGCATCCCCGCGGGGGAGCAGATCGCGATAATTGGCAAGTCCTGAACTCATTGAAGAGTCACCACCGCTGGGAAAGTAACAGTCGGAGCACCAGCCCAGAGGCGAAGATCGTCAAGGGCCGCTTGAACGCCAAAGAGGCGAACATCTTGCGAGTCGGACTGGAGCAGATTGACATCGGCGCGAAGACTTGCCTGGGCAAGATCAGAAGGCGAGGTGTTTGTAAGAGAACAACGCAATTGGCGCGAATCTTTGCTTCCTCGTTCCAAAGAACGCGAGGCGCGATCAAGGAGAGCATTCTCAATGGTTTCGGCCTCGTAGAAGTCAGTGGTGTGGACCGCAGACTTCGGCAGGGTCTGTGCGATGCAGTCCCAGCTCGCGGTGGACGCGGCGGCCTCGTCGGAAGAAGAGAAAGCGGAAGTTGTTTGCGAGGGCTGGGGGAGAGTGAGGTCAGAGGAAGCTCCCTGACGGACGAGCCAATTGGGGGTGGCGCCTGTGGCCTGGGTGAATCGTTGGGCGAGGGCATCAACGCCTTGATCGCCCGCGTCAATGTCGATTGCGTATGCCTGAGCCAATTGCATTGCCGAGGCGTAGCGTCCCAGTGCGACTGCGCTCAGTTGGCGTGATTGCTCAGGAGAGGAAGTCGTGGGGTTGCTGGCTGCGCGCAGGTCACGGCGAGCCGAGATCACGAGCCACGAGACGAATTCTTCGATCGTGTAGGGGGCCTCGGCAACCTCTTCAGGCTGGGGAAGATCGGCAGAATTCTCTTGGTCCTTCCACGGATCCCACACTCCACCGAGGAAATCCAAGCGCTGCTGCGAACTCTGCGCAAGGGCCTCGAGAGAAGACGTACAGGAGGAACACTCGCTTGCAAGGGCCGCGAGGGAATGCGCGCGCTGGGCTGCTGCGGCCTCGGTCCTTGCCGAGGCATCACGGGAAAGAGCGAAACCGGTCAGTGCGGGCAAGTGCGTAGCGGAAGATTCCAGGTGGATTCCGCATGCCCCCAAGGACATGCTGAGGGCAGCTATACACGCAGTGAAGAGTTTCGGGTGTTTCACAACAACATCATCCCATGGTCAAAAGACGAGTACGATTGCCTAGAATACCGTGTCGCGTGAAGGAGTGAAGGTGGCACCCACACAGATTGAAGAACAGGTCCGTGCGCTGGTCGAAGGTATCGTCACCCAAGCGGGTGCACAGCTTGACGCGGTAACGATCCTCAAACAAAACGGGGACTTGGTGTGTCGTATCACCGTTGAAGAACCCCTTGGTGCGGAGCGTCTGTCTTCCGATGCTCTTGCTGAAATCTCGCGGGCAATCTCCAAAGCCATGGATTCAGCGGACCCGATCTCGGATGCCTACATGCTGGAAGTATCCACTCCCGGCCTTGAACGAGAGCTGAAGAAGCCTGAACACTGGATGCGTCAGATTGGCGGACTTGTCAGCGTGAAATTGCGCAACGGTGACAAGGTCGTGGGACGAGTCAGCCAGGCGGACGAGAAAAGCGCTACTGTAGATACCGGCGCTGAAAGCCACACAATTGCATATGACGAGATCAAGAAGGCGCGTTCGCGCGTCGACTTCGGCTCGTGGGAATGAGGGACGCTATGGAAATCGATATGACCGCCCTGCGGATGGTCGAACACGAAAAGGGGGTATCGCTCGATACCCTGGTTGACGCCATCGAAGAAGCGCTGCTCAAGGCCTACCACAACATCCCCGGTGCGATTTCAAAGGCTCGCATCGAAATTGATAAGCGCACCGGCCGTGTCACCGTGATGGCCACCGAAGAAGACGATGATGGCAACCCCATCGGAGAATTTGACGACACCCCGAAGAACTTTGGCCGCATCGCCCAGTCCACTGCGCGTTCGGTCATTATGCAGCGCCTGCGTGACGCCGACGATCAACGCGTCCTGGGTGACTTTGCTGGCAAGACCGGCCAGATTGTTACCGGCGTCGTTCAGCAGTCCCGTGACTCACGTATGACGATCGTGAAGCTGGCTGATGATTTCGAGGCCGTTCTTCCCGATTCAGAAAAGGTTCCCGGCGAGGATTACTCCCACGGCACCCGCCTGCGTGCGCTCATCGTTTCCGTCGAGCGCACTGACCGCGGTGCTCGCATCACCCTGTCGCGTACCCACCCCGGCCTCGTCAAGGGTCTTTTTGAGCGCGAGGTTCCCGAAATCCAAGAGGGACTGGTCCGCATTAAGGCAATCGCCCGCGAAGCTGGACACCGCTCGAAGATCGCTGTTTTGGCAACCCGCGAGGGCGTCAACGCCAAGGGCGCTTGCATTGGCCCCATGGGTTCGCGTGTGCGTGCAGTCATGAACGAACTGGGTGGAGAAAAGATCGACATCGTCGACTGGTCAGAAGACCCGGCGCGTTTCGTCGCTAACTCTTTGTCTCCGGCTCGCGTGTCCCGCGTGGTTGTTCACTCTGTTGAACAGCGCACTGCCACCGCGATTGTCCCTGACTTCCAGCTCTCGCTGGCAATCGGTAAAGAAGGCCAGAACGCACGCCTCGCCGCACGTCTGACGGACTTCCACATCGACATTCACTCGGACACCGAAAACGGTGAAGAAGCACTGGCGTCGCGTTCGTCCACTCCCGATGACGTGATCAGTCGCTCACAATCCGATGACTTGGATGAGGACTGAACCAGCTAAGCTTGAAGGCGTGTCTCAATCCACCTCTATGCTTCGCACCTGTGTGGGTTGTGGAATACGCGCGCAACGCTCGGAGTTAATCCGTGTCGTTGCCTCTACCGACGGACATCTCCACGTTGATGACCGTCGTCAACTTCCCGGTCGGGGAGCGTGGTTTCATCCCGAAACTCGCTGCCTAGACCTTGCCCGCACCAGGCGGGCGATAGGGCGTTCACTGCGCAGGACGGTCGACATGACCGACCAGCAGTGGAAGGCCTTGGGGGAGGCCATTCTGTCAGCGGCGCACAGGGCGCCGGACAACGAGTAGCGAAAGCGGGTTGAAAGCCCATGGGCACCCGATGAGTACCCAGCGATGAGCTGCCTGCAATATCAGTGATACGTCTCCGTTTCGGGGACGTTCCCGAACAAGGAGAAAAGTGGCAAAACTGCGTGTCCACGAGCTCGCGAAAGAGCTCGGAATCCCCAGCAAGGAATTGCTGGCCTACCTAAGAGACAAGGGCGAATACGTCAAGGCTTCGTCCTCCGCACTTGAACCCCCTGTCGCGCGTGACGCGCGTGAACATTTCGAAAAGCTCTCCGGATCAGCCGCATCGGGCGATGCCGCCAAGAGCACGTCCAAGAAGCCCGCTGCCCCCAAGCCTCGTGCGAATGCCAGCGCTGAGAATCCGGCAGAGTCCGCTCAGGCTTCAGTGAAGGACGAAACCCCCACTCCCGAGGCCCCCAAGCCCGCCTCGCGCAAGCCTGCGCCTCGCGCACCTAAGGCTGAGGCTCCGAAGGGCGAAGCAGTCGAAAGCGCGAAGGAAAGTCGCGCGCCCAAGCCGGGTGCTCGCCCTGCAAGTGATACTCACGCCGCTGCCCCCAAGCCGGGTGCAGCTCCCAAGCCGGGCGCGCCTCGTGCACCCCGTCCCGCAGGCGGCGCAGCACCTAAGCCGGGTGCGCCTCGCCCCGGAGCACCTCGTCCCGGCGGTCCGCGCCCCGGAAACAACCCCTACGCATCCAGCCAGGGCATGCCTCGTCCCGGTGGTAGCCAGGGTGGCCGCGGGGGAGCACGTCCCGCTCGCGGCGGCGCTCAGGTTGGCGAACGTCCCCCGCGTCCTGCAGGCGCACAGGGCGGGCGTTCCGGTGGCCCTCGTCCGCAGCGAGGTGGCGCACCAACAGGTGGCGGTCCGCGTCCGAACCCGGGAATGATGCCCGGACAGGCGAATTTCGCTCGCTCGGATGGTCCCGCACCTTCTTCTGATCGTCCTCGTGGTGGCCGAGGCCGCGGTACCCGTCCCGGTGGCGGTAACGGCGGCGGTCAGGGCGCTCCCGGAGCAAATGCCGGTGGCGGTTTCGCTCCGCCTCGCGGTGGTCGCGGTGGCGGCCGCGGCGCAACGCCGGGCGCGTTCGGTCGCGGTGGCGGCAAGAGCTCGCGCGGACGTAAGTCGAAGCGCGCGAAGCGTCAAGAGTTTGAACAGCAGAACGCACCCGTCATTGGCGGCGTGTCGATTCCTCGCGGCGATGGACAGCAGATCCGCATTCGCCAGGGTGCCTCTCTTGCTGACTTCGCTGAGAAGATCAACGTTAATCCCGCAGCGCTGGTTACCGTCCTCTTCCACTTGGGAGAGATGGCAACCGCCACGCAGTCGCTGGATCAAGACACCTTCGAAGCACTGGGCGCAGAGCTCGGCTACGACGTCAAGGTTGTCTCTCCTGAAGACGAAGATCGCGAACTGCTCGAGTCCTTCGACATCGACCTCGAAGCCGAAGAACTCGACGACGCAGAGAACATGCAACCGCGTCCCCCGGTCGTCACGGTCATGGGCCACGTCGACCACGGTAAGACCAAGCTGCTCGACGCGATCCGTCACACCGACGTCGTCGATTCTGAGCACGGTGGCATTACTCAGCACATCGGTGCCTACCAGGTGAAGGTCACCGCAGAGGACGGTACGCGCCGCCCGATCACCTTCATCGATACCCCCGGTCACGAGGCCTTTACCGCTATGCGTGCCCGTGGTGCGCAGGTTACCGACATTGCGATCCTCGTGGTTGCAGCCGATGACGGTGTCATGCCTCAGACCGTTGAAGCAATTAACCACGCGCAGGCCGCTGGCGTGCCGATCGTTGTTGCCGTTAACAAGGTCGATAAGGAAGAGGCGAACCCGGAGAAGATCCGTGCACAGCTCACTGAGTACGGCCTCGTTGCCGAAGAATACGGCGGCGACGTCATGTTCGTCGACATCTCGGCCAAGCAGCGCAAGGGCATCCATGAACTTCTCGAGGCCGTGTTGCTGACCGCTGATGCGGCACTGACCCTGGAAGCGAACCCGGATACGGACGCACGCGGTGTGGCCATTGAAGCGAACCTGGATAAGGGGCGCGGTGCTGTGGCAACCATGCTGGTTCAGCGCGGTACCCTGCGCGTCGGCGACTCCCTGGTCGTCGGTTCCTCGCACGGCCGTGTTCGTGCGATGTTCGACGACAGCGGTAATGACGTGTCCGAGGCCGGACCTTCGACGCCGGTTGCAGTGCTGGGCCTGACCTCGGTCCCGCGTGCAGGTGACTCCTTCTTGGTTGCTGCCGATGACCGTACCGCTCGCCAGATCGCTGACAAGCGTGAGGCTGCGGAGCGTCAGGCCATGCTGGCCAAGCGCCGTAAGCGTGTCTCCCTTGAAGACTTCGATAAGGTCCTCAAGGAAGGCGAGGTTGATACCCTCAACCTGGTCATCAAGGGTGACGTTTCAGGTGCTGTTGAAGCCTTGGAAGATTCGCTGCTGCGTATCGACGTGGGCGAAGAAGTTGCTCTGCGTATCATCCACCGTGGTGTCGGTGCGATTACCCAGAACGACGTCAACCTGGCGACCGTGGACAACGCAGTCATCATTGGCTTCAACGTCCGCCCGGCAGAGCGCGTTCAGGAACTTGCCGATGCCGAGGGCGTCGAGATCAAGTACTACAACGTCATCTACTCGGCGATCGACGATGTCGAGGCCGCGATGAAGGGCATGCTCAAGCCGATCTACGAAGAGGTCGCATTGGGCAGCGCGGAGATTCGTCAGGTCTTCCGTTCCGGCAAGTTCGGCAACATTGCGGGTTCGATTGTCCGCTCGGGCACCATCAAGCGTGGAACCAAGGCTCGCCTGGTTCGCGATGGCGTCGTTGTCGCAGAGAACCTGGAAATCGCATCGCTTCGCCGCGAGAAGGACGATGTCACCGAAGTCCGCGAGGGCTACGAATGCGGTATCACCTTGGGCTACAAGGATATCCAAGAAGGCGACATCATCGAGACCTGGGAAATGCGCGAAAAGCCGCGTGACTGAGGTCTGAGTTGAGTGAAAGCTTGTGGGCCCCGCACCAACAGGTGCGGGGCCCACAAGCTTTGAGCACTCAGAGTGATTACATGCCACCCATGATCTGTGCGACGAGGATCTTGCCGATCATGGCAACGGGGTAGACCAGCGCGTAGCCCAAGGAAACGCGTGGATCCATATTCGTTCGAGAGTTTGCGAAGGCAAGGACTGCAGGCTGTGTTTGTGCACCAGCGAGCAGACCGGAGAGCTTTGTTCCCCCCATCTTGAACAACCAGCGCATGACGACGTACAGGCCAATGGCCATGATCGAGGTCATGATGACGCCCAGCAACAGGATCT
>ERZ772962.777-NODE-777-length-17497-cov-8.113462_pt1 | contig 17497 bp, 20 predicted proteins | sample MGYA00580676_ERZ772962 | MGnify/ENA primary metagenome ERZ772962 (study PRJEB29015, sample SAMEA2738049) | human oral metagenome | biome: human oral; feature: human-associated habitat; material: saliva | place: China | collected 2230 ...
GCTCGACAATCCAAAGACAATTGAGAGGCTAGGACTTTTGTCCCAGCCTCTTTTAAATTTCAGTTTTAACTGCTTGATTGAACTAGCCACGAAAAATATTTTCTCAAAGATAAGGCTGCAGAGCCTTTGACAGCGTCGCATAGCCAGCAATAGTCAAGTGCAAGCCATCCGTCGTAAAATCCTCCCGCAGCTGACCGTTCTCATCCAAGAAGTTATCATAAAGGTCGATAAAATGGACATTGGTATAGATGCTTGCTAGGTCTTGGTAGGCACGATTGAGGGCTTGGATTTTCTCGTTCGTCCGGATATAAACCGTTCCTTTGTACTGCTCCTGCTCATTCACAGGCAGGACGGACAGCAACTGGATCTGAGCTAGAGGATAGTCGCGGGAAATCTCCTGAACAACCGCTTCCAGATTGGCCAGCGTCTCAGCCTGAGGCATCTCCTTGCCAATGTCGTTGGTTCCAATCAGGAGAAAGACCTTGTCCAGAGCCTGCCCAAAGAGATGGGCATCCAAGTTTTCTAAAAGCAAATCAGTCTTGTAGCCACGAATGCCACGATTGACCAAGGTTTTAGGACTTTGCAATAGCTCATGCAGCGGGAAATATTCCACAATCGAATCACCGATAAAAATAATCGCTGGCTCTTTGACCGCAAGCTGATTCAGATCCCGATAATTTTTCTGGGTCTTTGCCTGCTCATTCAAAAGCCACTGTTCTAATAGTTGAACTGCCATTTAGACTCCTTTTTCTAAGTATTGCTCAATCACCTGCAAAACACCGGCCTCTGAATTGGCTGGTGCCAGGCGACTGGCAATGCGCTTAATCTTCTCATCCCCATTTTCCATAGCATAGGAGAAATCCGCTAGTTCTAGCATTTCCAAGTCATTTTCGCTGTCACCAAAAGCCATGATTTCCTTGCTTTTGATTTGCCACCGATCCATGAGCTGACGAAGCCCCCAAGCCTTGTGAAGACCTTCTTGGATAATGTCAATCGCACCATAACCGCTGGTCACAGCACTCAATCGTCCAGCAAATGCTGTATTGATCTGTCGCGTAATCTCTGCCGCTTGCGCTTCATCGACCATAACGCTCATCTTCAGCACTTCTTCAAACGGATGCTCTTGCAGATTAGGCACGAAATTCATTCGTTTGTAGAAATGAACCGCCATTTCCTCTGTCATAATCTTGCTAATCATCGGAAAATCCGTACCGTCCTGAACAAAGCCACCTGTAGTGGAAGTGACCACCAGATGCACCTCTCGTTCTTGACCCTGAAAATAAGCCAGCGTGTCCGCAATCAAATCAGGCTGCCAGAAAGTGCCTAGCAACATTTCATTTTTTTCAAAGATTCTAGCGCCGTTGGCAACAATCAGGGTCATACGCTCTGTCAAATCGCCCAACAATAAGCGCATTCGTTGGATTTCATTGCCCGTCGCAATGACAAACTTAATGTCCCGCTCCTCCAGCTGGTCTAAAACTGCTGTCAGGCGTGGCAAATCCAGCTCTCCTCTCGGATCCAAAAGAGTACCATCCATATCCGTAGCGATCATTTTAATTGGCATCTTCCCACCTCATTTCTATAATCTCAGATATTTATTTTTCACTTTATTCCATAAATATTTGAGATAATCTTTCCCTTTTAACTTTTCGACTAATGATTTTTCAAAATCTTTTACTTGGGCATCAACTTGACTTTTAGTGCTTTTCCCCGCAATCGCATAGTGACTCTTAGTCGTATGGTAACCAGCCAAACCGCGATTATTTTGAGGGGCTTTGAAGGCTTGCCCGCCATTTCGAAGCGCTCGCCTGCGAAACTGGGGATCCCACTGGGCTGGACTTTTGACATCGTAGTAATAATGGGAACTATGATTGAACAGGGAGGGTTTCTCCCCGTAATTAAAACTAGCTCCATTGACTAGCCCATTTTGACTGCTCTTTTCTGGATCTAGGATATTGAGAAACCGACCTTCCCTATCCAGAATAAACTCGGTATAAAAACGATGGAGGATCTTGATATTGGCCTGATAGGGCTGCTGGTCTGGGTAGGTCACCTTGTCCTTATCGACAAAGGCTTTATTGTGCAGCCGCGAAGATTCCCAGAGCTGGCAGTCCAGGTCAGGATGCGCCTGAAAATAGGCTACGAGAGCCTGGCCATCTGTCATCCCTGGCTTACGAAAATGCTCTCTAACCCATTGGGCTTGCTGACTGGAAATAAGGTAGCGAAACTGGTGCAACTTACCTTTTAACCTTTGATTGCCACTGTCTGCAATAAAGTCTGCTGGAGAAAAAGCCTGCCGAATCGTTTGAGAAAACTGGCGCCAAAAGGGAGTGTGAGGCGATAAGTTCGGATGCATACGCAAGAGCAGTTTGGTAATTTCTGCTGCCTCTCCGCTCAATTCATCAGGCATATCCATATAGAGCATAGCTAGCTCTAACAACTTCTCAGCTTGCTGGGGCTGGGCTACTCGGCATTCAAAAGACCATAGCTTCTGAAAGAGGGGACTGCCAAATAGAAAGGCCTCCTCAAAAAGACTCTGGCGGGTTGATTCATACGGTAATGACACCATTTCTGCTAGAAAAACTGTATCGAGAGTAGCTTGAGACCAGCCGAGCGCTTGTAATTCTGTATAGCATTGCTCTATTTCTACTTTCATCACCATCCACATCCATCATATAAAATATCTTCAACACCGTTCTGGGCTTCGCTAGCAGGCTCATGCAGCCTTCGATAGCTCTCCTATTTACCTCTAAATATGCCAAAAATTCAGCTAAAAGTCAATGTGCAAAGGAACATTCAAGCTCAAATTGTATTCTTTCGACATTTTTTGCTATACTAGTCTTAGGAAAACAACGAGGACTGAAAATGACGCCAAATAAAGAAGACTACTTAAAATGTATTTACGAAATTGGCACGCGCCAGGATAAAATCACCAATAAAGAAATTGCCCAGCACATGCAGGTTTCCCCGCCAGCTGTGACGGAGATGATGAAGAAAATGCTGGCTGAAGAACTCCTAATCAAGGACAAAAAGGCGGGCTATCTGCTAACCGACCTAGGCCTACAGCTGGTCTCCGACCTCTACCGCAAGCACCGATTGATCGAGGTATTTCTGGTTCAAAGGCTGGGCTACACCACAGACGAAATCCATCAGGAAGCTGAAATTCTGGAACATACCGTTTCTGAACGCTTTGTTGCAGGCTTGGAAAAAATGCTGGATTTCCCTGAGACCTGCCCTCATGGTGGCACAATCCCAGCCAAACACCAGCTGCTGAGAGAAAAATACCATCAAACTCTGGCTTCCGCTCAAGAACCTGGTAGCTACCTCATCCGCCGTGTCCACGATGACTTTGAGCTTCTGGCCTTTCTGGAAAAATACGATCTGAACATCAACCAAGAAATCCGTTTCCTCCAGTATGACGACTACAGCCAGCTCTATCAACTAGAAGTAGACGGCCAAGAAATTCAAGTCAGCCCTATGATTGCCCAGCAGATTTATGTGGAGAAAATATAAACAGAACCCAGTTCGGACTTTTTAGTCTAAACTGGGTTTTTATTGACAAAAACAAGATGTCGGATTATAATAAGTACACTTACAAAAAATCTAGAGGGAAAGCTAATGGAAAAATCGCAGTTTAACTCCATCTACAAGGATGAATACAAAAAATCAACCGGTCTGCTCTTTATCCGTGCCTACCACAAGTGGCATGGGCTGATAAAAAACAAACTGAGAACGATTGATTTGACCCATCCCCAGTTTGTCGTTCTAACCGCTCTTGCAGCGCTTCTGCGTCAGCAAGAATGGGTAAGTCAGACCGATATTGCCCGATTTTCTGACATGGATGTCATGACCGTATCCCAAATCATCCGCCTCTTGGTCAAGAAAGAATTGATCAGGCGGGAAGTCCATCCCAAGGACAGCCGCGCCAACATCATACTTCTAACGGATACGGGGCTGCAAAAGGTTAACCAAGCCCTTCCTCTAGTAGAAAGCATTGATCAGGCATTCTTTGGAAAATTAGGAAATAAAACAGAAATATTAAACCAACTCTTAATAGCACTGGAGGCAGAAAATGACTAGATTTTGGATTGGTGTCGTATCAAAAGAACACGTCCTAAGAGGTGTAGAGGGAGGCTTTTGCCAAGTCTGCCATGGAAAGGAAGCACCGCTGAACCGAATGAAAAAAGGAGATTACCTTTTGTACTACAGCCCCAAGTATCAGCTGAATGGTCAGGAAAAGCTGCAGGCCTTTACAGCAGTTGGCAAGATTCTAGATGACACAGCTTATCAAGTAGAGATGTTTGAAGGTTTCTTCCCTTTTCGACGTGACGTCAGCTACTACCAGCCTGTCAAAGACTGCCCCATTGAGCAAGTCCGACAGCATCCTCAGTGGCGCCAATATGCTTCTCAGATAAGATACGGACATTTCGAAGTTTCGAAAGACTTCTTCCTTTATGTTTTTGAGCAAATGAAACTGGACATCCCTGCAAATCAGTAGAAGCAGCTTCGTTTGACTTACACCTAAACCTTGCTCACCTGTCATTAAATCTAAAGTTCCGATTCTCAAGGAAAAACGGAACTTTTTGATTTGAAGTGAAATTATCGATTTATTAAATCAGCATAAATGCCGATAAACTACCCGTAATCACATTTGCTAGAGCATGCATGGTCCAGCTGGCTAAAATGGAGCCATCAGATTTCTTTTCATTGACAAAGCCCATATAGGCCGCGATGCCACCCGTACACAAAATGATGAGCAGGGTTTGCTGCCAAGAGAGCACTGTTATAAACATCAGGCCATGCAGTAGACCAAAAAGAGCAGCTTGTATGGTGTTGGCTACCACAAAGGATAAGCGGCTAGCCAATCTATTTAAAAGAAAACCTCTGAATAGCAGTTCTTCTGGCAGAGCAGTTTGAAACAGACTATAAATCAGAACAGCTGGCAAGGCTTTGAAGCCGAGGCCTGAGAAGTTTGAAGTCGCTGTCTTAAGACCTTTTACAGTCGTATATAGTAGCAAAAACGAAAGAAGCAAGAAAGATAGCGAACCCAACAAAATCCACAGCCAGATCTTCCAGCTGCCAGTGTCTTTTAGTGGTTTTAAGCCAAGCCATTCTAAAAATGGACTTTTTCTTCTAGCACTTATCAACCACCAAACAAAAGGAAGCAAAGCAAACAAAGCGATTTGAATCAGAGCATTCATCATCTGTTGAACTAGATTTCCCATGGTAAAGAGACTCCTTTCTTTTCTTTAATATGATTATACAATACAAACTTCAAGAATTTATAAAGTAATTCTAAAATATTTCTAAAGAATGATAGGAATCATAAACATAAACAAATCAAGGATTATTGCTACTTTCACTTACTTGCTATGCTTCTCATTTTTGGACTAAACGATGTCAAAAAACATTAAAAGCCTATCTCAAAAATCTAAGAAAGGTTGCAGATAAAAATAAGGCGATGAGTTTAAAAAAATAGAAAATTGACAAAGCGTTAAAAGAGGAAAAAACTCCTAAAATTTTATTACACAAAGTCAAATTTTCAGCCTATCTATCCTAGATGATTTTCTTTTTAATCCAGTACTTCCTGCTCCTGCTCATCCATTTCATCCCCTTCAGAGTTTCAATTTTATAGGCTTGGTACCATGCCAAAAACTTTTTTCCTTCTTGCCAACCCGCTTACATTTTGCTAAAATGATGTCAAAAATCAGTAAGGAAAAATTATGCCACAACAACTTTTTAAAGAATTTGCCCAGCTAGATCAAGTGGAAGCTATTGTTCTCGGTGGCTCTCGTGCTGGACAGCATTTTGACAAAGACTCAGACTATGATGTTTATATCTACTTGACAGATTCCATTGCTCCCACGACTCGACGCGATATCCTCAGCAAGTACTGCTCCTACATGGAAATCGGCAATCAGTTTTGGGAACTAGAGGATGACTGTGTGCTAAAGAGCAAGATCGAAATTGAGCTCATTTACCGTACACTGGACAGCTTTGATAAAGACCTACAGACTGTAGTCCTAGACCACCAAGCCCAGAATGCCTATACCACCTGTATGTGGCACAATCTGCTCCACAGCAAAATCATCTACGACCGAAATGGTCGCTATGAAGCACTTCAAAACAAGTACAGACGACCTTATCCAGCTGAGCTGAAAAAGAATATTATTAAGAAGCAGCTCCTCTTACTCGATCAAGCCATGCCAGCTTTCTCCAAACAAATAGAAAAAGCGCTCAAGCGTCAGGACTTGCTCAGTATCAATCACCGTAGCAGTGAATTTTTTGCTTCCTATTTTGACTTGATCTTCGCCCTAAACGAACAGACGCACCCTGGAGAAAAGAGAATGCTAGAGTTTGCAAAAATCAACTGCATGCTATTGCCCCAGCGTTTAGAAGAAAATATACAGACCTATTTTCAAAAAATCTACACAGAACCCGCTGAAGCCATAAACCTTATCAATCAACTAGTGACGACCATCAAACAAGTCATTCCTCAAGAAATTATTGATTGTTTTTAGTAATGTTGTCGGAAACTATACATTCATTGCTGCAGAAGCTAAAAAATTAGGAGTTTGAACACTAGTGTTCAAACTCCTTTTCATACTTCTTCTCAGCGATTCTTCGTATCCAAGATAATGGTTACTGGACCATCATTAACTAGTTCTACCTGCATGTCTGCCCCAAAAATCCCCGTCCGAGTCAGCACCTCCTGCTGCAAGGCAAGATTGAAGGCATCATAAAAATTGCTGGCCATCTCTGGCGGAGCAGCCTTGACAAAGGCTGGCCGATTACCCTTTTTGGTATCTGCATGCAGAGTGAACTGGGAAATGGACAAAATTTCTCCGGCAATGTCCTTGATAGACAGGTTCATCTTGCCCTCAGCATCGGAAAAAATCCGCATATTGACAATCTTCCTGACTGCATAATCCATATCCTCTTGACTATCGTCAGGCCCTACGCCTACTAGGAGCAGAAGACCTTTTCCAATACTGCTGTGAAGCTGCTGGTCAATACTGACCTGAGCACGTTTCACGCGCTGAATCACTATTTTCATATCTTTTCCTTTGATTTAAGCAAGTCACCAAGGGTAACTTACAGCTTGATAATGATTTCCGAAATGGATCAACCATTGGTCCGCTTGACCGAGTAAACTTCCGGCACGCTTTTGATTTTATCCACCACCGTCGTCAACATGGATAGGTTCGCAATACCAAAAGAAACGTGGATATTGGCAAATTTCATATCCTTGGTCGGCTGGGCATTAACTGTTGAAATATTTTTAGTGGTATTAGACAGAACCTGCAATACATCGTTGAGGAGGCCAGACCGGTTGAGACCGTAAATATCAATGTGAGCCGTGTACTCTTTGGTCGTGTTGTTGTCTTCCCATTCCACATCAATCAGCCGCTGCTCGTAATTTTCCTGAGCCTTGAGATTCATGCAGTCCTGCCGGTGAATGGCTACACCGCGTCCTTTGGTAATATAGCCGACAATATCATCACCTGGCACAGGATTACAGCACTTGGCAATCCGGATGAGAAGACCAGACGCACCCTGAATAACCACACCGCCTTCGTGCTTAACCTTGAGGGTGTCTTTTTTGTTTTCGACCTTGACCTCGCCGCCCTTAACCAATTCCTCCGCTTCTGCTCTGGCCTTGGCCCGTTCTTCCTCACGGCGCTCTTTTTCTGTCAAACGGTTGAAAATACTAATGGCACCAATCTCACCGAAGCCAATCGCCGCAAAAAGCGCCTCTTCAGTCTTATAACTGGTCTTCTGCAGCACTTCTTCCATGTGCTTCTTGTCCATGTACTTATTAGCTACATAGCCATGCTCCTGAAATTGAGCCTGCAAGAGCTCCCGCCCTTTGGAGATAGATAGCTCCTTGTCTTGATTTTTAAAGAACTGACGGATTTTATTTCTGGCCTTGCTGGTCTTGACAATATTGAGCCAGTCGCGGCTCGGTCCGAAGGAGTTAGCATTGGTGATGATTTCCACCTGATCACCTGTCCTAAGCTTGGTTGTCAGGGGCACCATGCGGCCATTGACCTTGGCTCCTGTGGCTTTCTCGCCGACCTTAGTGTGAATCTCATAGGCAAAGTCAATCGGGCCCGAGTCCTTAGGCAGAGAGCGCACTGCTCCATCCGGTGTGAAGACGTAGATTTCCTCAGCCAGATAGCTTTCCTTGACCGAGTCAACGAAATCCTTGGCATTGTTAGACTGGTCTTGCAGCTCCATCAGCTCCTTGATCCAGTTCATCCCGATGGCTGATTCTTTGCTGTCTACCTGTCCTTTAACACCTTTTTTATAAGCCCAGTGAGCCGCAACCCCATACTCAGCGACCTCATGCATTTCCTTGGTCCGAATCTGAAACTCAATCGGACCTTTGGGTCCATAAACGGTCGTATGGATAGACTGGTAGCCATTGGCCTTGCGGTTGGCAATATAATCCTTGAACCGCCCTGGCATAGGACGCCAAAGCTCATGAATATAGCCCAGCATGGCATAAACATCACTTTGAGTATCCAAGATACAGCGAATAGCAATCAGATCATAAATCTCATCAAAACGCTTCTTCTTGTCCTGCATCTTACGATAGATCGAGTAGATATGCTTGGGCCGGCCATAAATTTTACCGTGCAGATTGCGTTCGCCAGCATAGGTCTCAATCTTCTGAACCACCTCTTCTACCAGTTCTTCACGCTCCCGACGCTTCTCCTTCATCATGTGGGAAATTTTGTAAAATTCCACTTCATTGAGATAACGGAAAGACAAATCTTCCAGCTCCCACTTGACACTGGAAATCCCCAAGCGATGAGCCAAGGGTGCGTAAATTTCCATTGTTTCTCGAGAAATCCGCTCTTGCTTATCCTTGCGCAGATGCTTGAGCGTCCGCATATTGTGGAGACGGTCTGCCAGTTTGACCAAAATAACCCGGATATCCTCTGACATGGCCATCAGCATCTTACGGTGATTTTCTGCCAGCTGCTCCTCGTGGGATTTGTACTTGACCTTACCCAGCTTGGTAACTCCATCTACAATCACGCGCACATCCGTCCCAAACTCTCTTTCCAAATCATCCAGCGTCGCACGGGTATCCTCGACCACATCATGAAGAAAGCCGCAGGCAACCGTTACCGCATCCAGCTTGAGCGTGGCCAAAATCCCTGCCACCTGAATAGGATGCACAATATAAGGCTCCCCCGACCTGCGAAACTGCCCGCTATGACAGTCAATCGCATAGATCAAAGCTTTCTGTACAAAGGCCACATCCTCCGCAGCCAGATATTTTCTCGTAAGGGCCAATACCTGATCGCCCGTCAAATTCACTTCTTTTGGCATCTCGTCTCTCCAATTCCTGCCTACTATTTTATCACTTTTAGCCCGATATGAAAACCTAGAAGACGGTTCATATAAAAACCCGCCTTAAACGGGCGGGAGTTATCCGGTGTGAGGCTGGTAAAAACAAAGCCTTACTTATTATCCTGCAATTCCTGAATGCCACTTCTCTTTTGCTGGGCACTTTCTTTGACTTGATTAGAAAATTGACCGACCAAAACTTGATTTAAGCCACCTATAATCTGACCCACAGACCGATCCCAGTCTGTCGCAACAGTAGAGACGTTTTTTTTGACATCATCTCTTTCCTTCTGAACTTCCGCCAATGCTGCCTTACCTAATGTCTTAATCGTCCCTAAAGCCAAAGTTTTAAGGTAAGCGTCTATATCAAGTTTAGCAGCTATTTTACTTTTCCCCATAGATATCTCTCCTTATATGAGCTAATTCTTCATCATATTTATCTGACCTTTTACGAAATCGTTTATCCAAAAGTGAACATTCCTCTTCAACCCCTTCGCGTTCTTTACGGTATTCTATCTCAAGATTATCTTGTACTTGAAAAACTTTATCATAAAATTCATGGATAAGCTGAGCACCTTCTGTGGAACGTCTCAAGCAAGAAACTGTATAATCTTCCATATCTTGTATTTGCTGCCTTGCAGAATGATAGAGGTCATCCGTTTCAGTTATCACTTCTTCGAAATTTCGCTTCTCATCTAAATATTTATCATACTCCGCATTATAGCATTCTTGAGTACTCCTGAGCTGTTCATAAAGCTTATCCTTCTTATTCTCTATATGTTGCCCCATCTTTTGTACTCCCCAGCAAGCCCCTCGTCCTTTTTCACTAATTCTTGGATTCCATTAAGAAGTTTAGAACTTAGTCCATCAAATTCTTCTTTAGTCTTGACGGCTTTGTTCCGTATATCTTTCAGCTCAGTTATGATACTAGTTTCAACGGTATCCTTTGTAGCTCCTACTTGAGCAAGAGCATCTATCACCTCTGCTTCACTTAACAGTCTAGAGACATTCGGCATCGCCTGAGCTTGAGCTAACAGAGCATCCCACCTTCCACTGACTTTAGATACACCATAATCACAAAAAGCCATAATTGCTTCAGTCGAAATAGCTGCCAAGTTTTGCAAACTGGATGCAAAAGTCGTAGCCTGCTCACTATCTAGGTAAATCATTTCAGATCTAGTATAACCAGCAGCAACCATTTTCTGGTAGCGTTCACTCAATGCTTTTTTCTTAATATCAAGCTGCTCCATAGCTTGCTTGGCGCGGGCAAGGCGGTAATCCTGAAGATCTGACTCACTCACATTTAAATAACCTGAGTCATATTCATAACCACCCCACATATGTTGGGTGCCTATATTTTTTCGATCTTTACTATTAATATTAACAACAGTTCCGACAGCTCCTTCACTTCCCTTTTCTGGGTAACCAATAGTAACTATATCTTTTCGATCTATATAATTAAAAATTTTATACTTAATTTTATCAACTTGTCGTCTCTCCTTATCAGTTAAAATATGATAAGTATTTGGTCCCTCATAGAGATAGGCCCCGTCAATTCGCTGTAAATAACTGTCTTCAAGACTCGCCAAGGCAACCTGTCCATCCATTGATCCCAGAGAGTGAGCATAGAGACTAACCCGAGCATTAGGATATTTATCCATTATTTCTTTCAACTTATCCCCAGCTAGTGCTAACTGTTTAGGCTTCGCCCCTCTTATTCCTGCCCATTGTCCCATCCAAATCTTCGCTGCCATTTGAGCATCTGTTCTTCCCCAATCATTTAAAGTTCCTGTCATATTATGCTCCGGATCAACAAGTGAACCCTCAAATAGCACCGTGATTTCCTTAACATCTTCTGGAGAATCAGATTCCGACATCCATCTATCTGTCAACACATAGCCATCCAAACCAACTTCATTATCCTTGACCCTTTGCTTCTGTGTTGGAAATACAGATAAATCTCCCACCTCAATCTTCTTGCCAAAAATATCAGAAACATAGCCAACAGTAATATCAGAACCATCACTTGATTTTATCTTGACGTCCTCACCAAGTGATAAATTGCTGTACTCTTCCCAGGCAATTTCATTTCTTTCTTGTTCATTATAATAAATCATTAATATCACTCACTTAACAATGCTTGCAAACCTGGTGATTCATTCATACCAACCGTACGAATTTTCCCATTCTCACCATCCATTCGAAGACCAGACTTCCCAACCATACTTATACTATCATTAATGATAACATTAAACATAATCCCCCCCATCGGATTATGTTTAATGGAGCTATCATCTATTTTATAAGAACGAATTTTCCCTTTCTCCGTTAAAGCATTCGGGTCCTTTCTTTTTAAATCTTCTTCAATCAGCTTCCGCACTTCCTCACTATGGACAATTCTTGTCATCTCATTATGGAATTCTTGATTTTTGTGAGCCATATACATTCCTCCTCCCAGACAAATAGCTACAAACAAACTGACGATAATTAGTATAATTTTATGTTTTTTTTTCATGAGACACCCCCTGTTGCTCTTATAATCTATTATATAATATAAACGTTACAACTTCAAATTAAAATAAGAAATTTTGCTATAACAAGATTATTGGATTACTCATCATCTCTCCCCTACCAAAGCTTGCAAACCTGCTGATTCATCCATACCAACTGAACTTAATTGCTCACTTCCGCCATCTTTTTGAATTCCCATTTTCCCAACCATACTTATACTATCATTAATGATAATATGAAACATAATTCCCCCCATCGGATTATGCTTAATGGAGCTATCATCTATTTTATAAGAGCGAATTTTCCCTTTGTCTGTTAACGCATTAGGATCCTTTCTTTTTAAATCTTCTTCAATCAACTCCCTCACTTCCTCACTGTGAACAATTCTGAACATTTCATTCTGGAATTCTTGGTTTTTGTGAGCTAGGTAGAGACCTACTCCTATGCAAGCAGCCACAAACAAGCTGATAATCGATAAGATAATTTTATGTTTTTTCTTCATGTATTCACCTCTAAAAAAAGAAATCTCCTTATGACTATTTGGCCATCACTCCTCTAGTAACTTCTGAAGACCTTTTGACCTATCCATACCAACAGTTCGTATGTCCTCATTCTCTCCATATTTTCTAAGGCCTGTTGACCCAACAATATCAGGGTCATCATTAATGACAATATCAAACATAATGCCTCCCATTGGATTGTGACGAATGCTCCTATCATCAATTTTATAGGATTGAATTTTCCCCTTATCCGTTAAAGCATGAGGATCTAATTTTTTTAATTTCTTTTCTATTAGATTCTTCACTTTCTTACTGTGAACAATCCTGAACATCTCATTTTGAAATTCATAATTTTTATGAGCTAGGTAGAGGCCAACTCCCAGCAATATCAATACAGTTAGGCCAATAAGCCCCATAATCCTATTTCTTCTCTTAAACATATAAACATTCCTCAATCTTTGTCAGTTTCATTATATAATATATTTTCCCAAAAGCAAAAACCCGCCTTAAACGGGCGGGTTGTGGCGAAGAAAGTGATGAACTTCTTCCTTGATAAATTGACAATAAGCGTAGACAAGGTAGCAAGTAGATGCCACACCTAAAAGGGCGACAAACAACTCAAATAAGGCAGACATAGTCATGGCGAACCTCCTCTCCTTATCAAGCAAAATGCAGATACGCTTCCCAGCTTAGGCAGTCTGATTGTTTCCGTTTTATTTTCCTTTCCGACTTACCCAAGTGAGCTCATCTTTATTATACCAAAATACGAAAGCGGATACAAGGCAGTGAGACAGTTGTTCCTAACAATGATTTTATCAAAATAGATAACATGCTAAATTTGAAGCATCTAACGTAGGAATGTCACTGTTAACAATTTTTTATCTCCTTTTAATTTGACACGGTTTCTCTAAATGAATAAACATTGTCGTAGTTGACAGTTACTGAATAATAGTAATAATCGTCGTTTCGGTTTGAGCTTCCAAAACCTAAAATTGCCTGCTCTCTTTCATTTTTGTGAAAATACTGATTGATAGTTTGATTTTGAACAGAATAATCAATATCGAACGCCCCGTTGTTGCCATTATAACTTTTGGATTTCATAGATAAAGAAGATAGAAAAGACTGATTAATCGTTAACTTTTGAAATAAGAATCCATCAAAAGGCCATAATTCTTTCGCTTTCTCCTCATCAGAAAAGACAAAGTTGCCGTCTATATAATCAACTCTTATTGTTTCTTCTGGCTTTTCAGTAATATCATCAGAAGCCCGTGTCTTGGTTAGCACTCCAGAAATTATGTTATTGCTACTGTCCCCTTGTAAAGTTATTTCGATAAGATAAGTCCCACGTTTGATATACACTTGCTCTACTTTAAACCCATCCGGAAATTGCTTAAACAAATCAAATAGATTTTCAGTGGGATAGACGCGACTCACTTCAGCTACCTGATTCTCAATCCAATCTCGGCTGCTCCTCTTTTCTCCACATCCTATTAATCCTATCATCACTCCCCCTAAAAGTAATATTTTGAGAAAAATTCTCTTTTTCATGATATTCTCCTTGTTTATTATTCTTAACAAAGTAACTTATTTCAGTCACAGTATAGTGTACCATAAATTTTAAAACTCTATTTTATTCTACCTCCATCCAATCATTCACTTATCCGCCGATCTCTTCATTCAGCATTTTCAAACCAATATTAGAAAGCATGAAAGCTCTAAACTGGAAATTTCTTCTTGATGATAGCGTTTTAATATAGTATAATATAAGTCTGAAATTCATTTTAACAAAGGAGATATTATGTCTAAATCATCCCTTCAAAAAACGGTTGCGCTTTTGAGCGCAGCTGCATTTGCGGCAGCTGTAAATGCTGTTCAGGCTGATGAGAATACTCCAGCAGTCACTGCTAATCCTGCTCAAGTAGAAAGCAGCGCAGCGGAAGCAAAACCAACGACTGCTGCAAGTCCTACTGAAGCTACTGCGACACCAGAGAGCACGGATCCTAGCTCTGCTATTTCCCCGGAAAATGCCAGTGGAAATACTGATGCTCTGATGGCTATGGCTCGCAATGTAGCAGCTACTGAGGATACTAAGCCCGTGGAGGGACAGACTGTCGATGTTCGTATCTTGGCAACGACCGACCTCCATACCAACTTGGTCAACTACGACTACTATCAGGACAAGCCAGTGGAGACCTTGGGACTGGCTAAGACTGCCGTGCTGATCGAGAAGGCCAAGAAAGAAAATCCAAACGTCCTCTTGGTCGACAATGGCGACACCATCCAAGGAACGCCGCTGGGAACTTACAAGGCCATTGTGGATCCTGTGGAGAAGGGCGAGCAGCACCCTATGTACGCTGCCCTGCAAGCTCTGGGCTTTGAAGCTGGTACGCTAGGCAACCATGAGTTCAACTACGGTCTGGACTATCTGAACCGCGTAATCGAGACAGCAGGCATGCCTCTTGTCAATGCCAATGTGCTGGATCCAGCGACTGGTAAATTCATCTATCAACCTTACAAAATCATCGAAAAAACCTTTACGGATACTCAAGGCCGCTTGACGACTGTCAAAATCGGTGTGACCGGGATTGTCCCGCCGCAGATTCTCAACTGGGATAAGGCAAACCTAGAAGGAAAAGTGGTCGTTCGCGATTCTGTCGAGGCTATTCGAGACATCATTCCTGAGATGCGCAAGGCAGGTGCAGACATCACTTTGGTGCTTTCTCACTCTGGTATCGGAGATGACAAGTATGAAAAAGGTGAAGAAAACGAAGGCTACCAAATCGCTAGCCTCCCAGGTGTTGACGCTGTCGTAACAGGTCACTCACACGCAGAATTCCCAAGTGGAAATGGAACTGGCTTCTACGAAAAATATGCTGGCGTTGACGGGGTAAACGGTAAAATCAACGGAACACCCGTTACCATGGCAGGAAAATACGGAGACCACCTCGGAGTTATCGATCTCAACCTTCGCTACACAGACGGTAAATGGTCTGTTGTTGGAAGCAAGGCTGCCATCCGCAAGATTGACACCAAATCACAAGCAGCCGACGAGCGCATTACAGCGATCGCGAAGGAATCCCACGAAGGAACAGTCAAATATGTCCGCCAACAAGTCGGAACTACTTCTGCTCCAATCACCAGCTACTTTGCCCTTGTGAAAGATGATCCATCTGTCCAAATCGTGAACAACGCACAAATTTGGTATGCTAAGAAGGAATTGGCAGGAACTCCTGAAGCTAACCTTCCAATCCTCTCTGCTGCGGCACCATTTAAGGCGGGTACACGTGGAGATGCTACTGCCTATACGGATATCCCTGCTGGACCAATCGCCATCAAGAACGTCGCTGACCTTTATCTCTATGATAATGTCACTGCCATCCTCAAGGTGACTGGTGCGCAACTCAAGGAATGGTTGGAAATGTCCGCTGGACAATTCAACACGATTGACCCAACGAGCAAAGAGCCTCAACAGCTTGTCAACCCTAGCTACCGGACCTACAACTTTGACGTCATCGACGGGGTGACCTACGAGTTTGACGTGACCCAGCCAAATAAATACGACCGCGAAGGAAAAACGGTTAACCCAGATGCTAGCCGTGTCCGCAACTTGAAATACCAAGGCAAGGAAGTAACTGCGGATCAAGAATTTATCGTTGTGACCAACAACTACCGGGCAAACGGAAAATTCCCAGGCGTTCGCGATGCTAGCCTGAACCAACTCCTTGGATTGGAAAACCGCCAAGCTATCATCAACTACATCTTGGAAGAAAAGAACATCAACCCAAGTGCAGACGGTAACTGGCACTTTACAAGCAGCATCAAGGATGCAGATGTCCGCTTCTTAACCGCTGACAAAGCCAAGGATCTGATTGGCAAAGACGGAGATATAGTCTATCTTGAACCATCCAATCAAGAAGGATTTGGAGAATTCCGCTTCGTTTATGTGGAACCTAAAACGACTCCAGTAGATCAAAACAATCCAGCTAACTTGGTATCTAACCAAACAAACCAAGCACAGGATGAAATCATTACCCTTGCCCATAACCAACAAACCATCACTCTACCTGCACCTACTAAATCTGTAGTCAAAGCAGAAAGTCTACCAGAAACTGGCCAACGTGCTTCTATCTTGGCCCTTGTCGGATTGGTGATGACAGGACTTGGCTTCCTTCTCCCATCTCGTAAGAAAGAAGAAAATTAATTCTTTCCTAGTCTAAAAAATGAACGCGTGAAGATGACCTTCACGCGTTTTTCATTAATTCTGTGACAACACTCACTGCGCTGAGAGCGTAGAGTGGGGCTGTTTCTGCTCGCAAGATTCGAGGGCCAAGGCCTGCAAGGACTGCTCCCTTGGCTGTAAAACTTTCAATTTCTGCAGGTGAAAGACCACCTTCTGGTCCAAAGATAAAGAGCAACTTCGCTCCTTTTTCAAGACCAGCAACTGCCTGTATAAGTGCAGCGCTTTCGCCTTCTTTGGCCGACTCTTCATAGGCCACCACGATGCGGTCAAACTGGTCGAGTTGGGCTAGAAAGTCTGCCTTTTTCTCAAAAAGGGTAATGGTTGGGACAAAATTTCGCTTACTTTGTTCAGCTGCTCCAAGGGCAATTTTTTCTAGTTTCTCGACCTTTTTCCCCAATTTCTTGCCATCCCACTTAGCGACTGACCAGTCGGCAGGGAAGGCCCAGATCTGGCTGGCACCCAGCTCTGTCACCTTTTGAGTGATAAACTCCAGCTTGTCTCCCTTGGGAAAACCTGATGCGATGGTCACTTGGACTGGTAGTTCCACATTGTCAGCCAATTCCTCAACTAGTTCCAACTGACGAGTTTCCACATTTACCACGCGCGCCAAGCGCTTGATGCCATCATCAAAGACTAAAGTCACCTGGTCATCTTCTTTCAAGCGCATAACTTGAAACATATGCTTGCTGGTTTCCTTGTCCTCGATCGTGACAGGGGAGATGGCGCGACCCTTGACAAAATATTGCTGCATGCTAACCTCCAATCACACCAGAGATATCCTTGGTCTTCTTGAAGACGCAGGCATTCCACTCCCCTTGGATCATGTGGGTTTCAAGGAAAAATCCAGCTGACTCAGCCGACTCACGCACCATGTCCCACTTGT
>ERZ772962.782-NODE-782-length-17483-cov-4.589855_pt1 | contig 17483 bp, 12 predicted proteins | sample MGYA00580676_ERZ772962 | MGnify/ENA primary metagenome ERZ772962 (study PRJEB29015, sample SAMEA2738049) | human oral metagenome | biome: human oral; feature: human-associated habitat; material: saliva | place: China | collected 2230 ...
ACTTTAGCCCTAACTCGGTGGTAAGGTGGCTTTTAGGCTTGCCGGTGGAGATAGCACACTCAGCTGTTTTCAGGCGCTACTCATCGCTGTATTTGGTAGCGGGATTGTTTGTTACCTGTAGTCCTTTCGGTCGACTTGTCTTGCAGTTAAGAGGAGCCTCATAATTCCTCAAGCTGCACTGTCCGAAAAAATGATACAGGTCACAGGCCCGCCGCGGGGGTGCCCCAAGGCACTGGAGTGCCTGGTCGCCGGGTTTAAGGACACAATTGGAAGTCATGGCCCTCCCGCAGGTGCAGGTGCACCAGGACCTCGAAGGCTCAACGCCGAGGTGAAGCGCGCCCAGAAGCTCATCGCTATATTCCCGAGCGAGGACTTACTCATCAAGCTCGTGGGGACCTACCTTATCGAGGAGAACGACAGATGGGTGGCAAAGAGCAAGCAGTACTTGCCTGCCAGCGGTCGAAGAGCTATGAGAGGAGGAAGGAAGCGCTCGCAAAGATAGCCCGCGCGCAGCGGCAGATGAGGCTTGATTCGTGATGGCTTGCAGGTAGCGGTTGCTTATGAGCTAATTTACAAGTCATCTGCACAATTAAATGCACAGATTCAGAGGACTGTACCGTTGACGCATTGCCGTGCAATAGGTTGACGGCTTTGGGGCACAATATAATACTGTGCGTTTTTGAGTTTGTATATTCATGCACTGATAAATTCAGTGCACCGCGGAAGGATATAAAAGATATTCATGAGCGAGGCCCTAACAAACAAGCAGCAGAAAGCGTTGCAAAATGATTCGGTATTCCGGAAGGAACAGGAGAAGCTCTCCGAAACCTACAAGAAGCTGCTGGAGCTTAGGGATGAGTTGAACCACCGCCTTGAGGTGACCCACAAAGAGGCTGCCCAGGACCTACACGATATGTCTGAGGAAATCACCCAAGACTACGGTTCAGACGATGAGACGATGGAGACCTTGGCCGCAATCGAGACTTTGAACTCTGTTATCGACTCCTACAACCAGGCTCACGATTTCGATGTCGAGAAGCTGCGCCGCGTGATGGTGCTCTTGCGTCAGCCCTACTTTGCGAAGGTCACACTCAAGATGCATCCCGACCATCCCCCACGCGACATCTACATCGGGGTCGCCGGCGTGATGGACAAGGACTCCCGTCCGCTGATCGTCGACTGGCGCTCACCGGTTGCGGAGACCTACTACAACCAGGAAAACGGCAAGACGAGCTATGAGGTCAACGGGAAGCGCCACGATGTGGAGCTGCTACTGCGCCGACAGTTCGATCTCACCGAAGACAAGCTCAATATGTACTTCGACACGACGGTCGCAATTGAAGATGCCCTTCTGCTCAAGGCACTCAAGTCCCATCACACCGAGAAGCTGCAGGCGATCACCGCCACAATTCAGAAAGAGCAGAATGCGGTCGTGCGCCACAGCGACATTCCGGCCTTGATCGTTGACGGTATCGCCGGCTCCGGCAAAACCTCCGTGATGCTGCAGCGCATCGCCTATCTCTTCTACCAGCAACGTGAGACACTGAAGGCGGACCAGGTCTACCTCTTTACGCCGAACAACGTATTCCAAAGCTACATCGACACGGTGCTCCCCTCGTTGGGTGAGTCCAACCCGCAGAGCTTCACCTGGCGCAACTTTATAGAGTCGCAAGGCATCGCTGACCGTGCGAACGGCCGGGACACCGACCCTGCAGAGCTCAAGAAGATGGAAACCACAGTCAAAGGCCTCACGCTTGAACCAGATGATCTGCGCGGTATCAGTGTGGGTGACGTACAGCTGATCAAAGCATCACAGGTAAAGAACGCCTTTGCGAAGTTCCCGCGCACCCCGTTGGGACCGAGGCTGATTGCGATGGTGAAGGATGTGCTGCACGAACGCCTTGAGACCCGCCTCACCAACCTCTCACGCGACGAAGGCGTCCACGAAGAGATGCTGGGAGCTGATATCGAGGACCAGATTGCGGTCTTCGGTGAACCGATCAACCCCGTCGATGAGGCAGACACCACTCGCTTAGCCAGGCTCTACGTGGACCACAAGTATTCAGACGTCCACGATCTGATTGAAACCGCAGGCTGGCTCAGAATCGACCGCATCGGACAGCGCCTGCTCGGCCACCAGCTCAATGCCGCAGAGTACCTCTACCTGAGGTCCCTGATCACCGGCGCCGGTGACCGCAACGCCCGTTACGTTATGGTCGATGAGGTACAGGATTACTCACCCGCTCAACTCATGGTGATGGCGAGATACTTCAGCAACGCCCACTTTATGCTCTTAGGTGACGCCCGCCAGTCAATCTTCGAAGGTTCCGTATCCTTTGACCAGTTAGAGCAAATCCTCAAGGATGCAGGTATCACAAAGAAGGACGCCGACATAAAGCGCCTGAAATTGCTCACGAGCTACCGCTCCACCCCGGAGATCACCAACCTCTTTATGAGCCTCTACGAGCGCAACGAAGCCATTCAGACCCACTCAGTACAGTGTAAAGGTGTCGCCGCCAAGCTCTTGGTAACCAAGGACGCTGATACCTACCTCGACCGTCTGCGCAAGCTTGTCGAGGGGCAGCGCGAGGAAGACGGCCTCACCGCAATCGTGACTGATGACCGCGCCCGCGCACACTGGATCGGCAAGCAGCTTGGCAAATCAGTACGCGTCCTGGAGGACAAAGATATCCTCCCACTCTCCGGGGTGGTCGTAATGGATTTGGCAATGGCGAAAGGGTTGGAGTTCGACACGGTGATTGTGCCGGACGTCCAGGCAAGTGTCTATGAGGCTACGCCGAGATATCGTCGTCGCCTCTATACCGCGATCAGCCGTGCGATGCACAAAGTAGTGCTGGTGAGCCAAGGTGAGCCCACCTCGATGCTCGAAGGCTCCCCCGTTGAGAAAGAGAACCTGTAGATGGCCAACCCCTTCAAGAACGCTCAATTTGTCGCCTCGTTCGGCACTGTGGAACAGTTGCCACCCTCGACAGAGCCGGAGGTCTCCTTCGTCGGGCGCTCCAATGTGGGCAAGTCTTCACTGATCAATGCACTGCTCGGCAGAAAGGCGCTCGCAAAGGTCTCCGGAAAACCCGGCAAGACCCAAACGATCAACTTCTTCGAAGCGAGTGGGATCCATTTCGTCGATCTGCCGGGCTATGGCTTTGCCCATCGCAGTAAGCAGGACAGGCAGCGTTGGGCAGAGCTGATCTCTGCCTACTTTGAAAGCGAGCGCTCCCGCAACTTAGTCATTTCCCTGATCGATATCCGTCTCGATCCGCAGACGCTCGATGCACGAATGATCGACTATCTCAAGAGCGCTGAACTACCCTTCATCGTCGCCTTAACCAAGGCCGACAAGTTGAAAAGCCACGCTAAGCAGCAGGCGAGTCTCACGAAGCTCTCGAATGCCTTCGGACTCGATCCCCTCGCCTGTGTGGTCACCTCTGCTGAAAAGAAACAGGGCATCGACACCCTTGCCCACTACATTGAGCAAGCCTGCTTCGAGTAAATCAGTGCTTCAAGATATTGAGCAGTTGCGCGTGCAACAGCTCCTGATCTCCAGGCACATGCGAGGAGACGATCAGTGTTCTCCCCTGCAGATGTTTTCTGATAAAGGCTGCCGCAGCATAGTGGCTCTGCACGTCGAGCGAAGCAAAGGGCTCATCGAGCAACACCAGCGCTGAGGGATGTGCGAGGGCCCGTACCAACTCGACACGCCGCTTCTGTCCCCCGGAGAGCTCTGAGACCGGACGGGACAAAACGTCTTCGGACAACAGTTCACACAGGAGTTCCTTAGCCCCCTGTTCAGTCAGTACCGAGGTCAATTGAACATTCTCTGAGGCAGTGAGCGCGCTTACCAGGCGCGGTTCCTGGCACACTAGAGCGATATCTACCGGGGCCTCGATCCTGCCCTGGAGAGGTCTCAGAAGCCCACAGATGGTCATGAGGCAGGTGGTCTTCCCCGAACCTGAAGCGTCCTGAAGGATCCAGGAGCCTCCCTCTAACTCCCCCGTCAATTCCTTAGAGACCGTGACCGGTGCCGCATGGTCTGAGGTTGCCGGATAACCCAGCACGGTATGCACAAAACGTATGGTACCGGGGACCTTCGAGGTCTGTGGCCGCAGTCGGTTCTGGTTGCGCAAGGCACGCTTGAGTGCCCAGGGACCCGTAGCAGTAAGCGCCTTCAGAAAGAGTCGCTCACACACCCAGGAAAGTAGGACGATCGTGATGGTCCAGGAGAAGAGGTTCGCAGTGTTGAGCAAAAGCCGCGCTTGGTAGACCCCCTCCCCGATCGTGCCCCGTGGAGAAGCCAATACCTCGGCAGCCACGCCTGCCTTCCACGCCATTCCGCACATATTGCGGCAAGTCGCAACCAGGAAAGGCAACAATTGCTGGTAGGTATCTACCTGAAAGCGTACATGGGGCTTGACGCCCATCACTTTGAGCTCGTCGATCACCTCATGATCCTGTGAGTCCAGCCCCTCCAGCACCGAAAAATAGAGCGCCGGAAAGATGAGGATCACCACGGTGATGATGCTCACCCGTTTGGGTCCGACCCACATGAGCAGCAACATTATGAAGCAGACTACCGGGATGGACTTCAGCGCGTCCATGGCAGGCTCCAAGAGCCGTCGCAGCCAAGGGAGGCGGTAGGCGGCAAACCCGAGCACCACTGCCAAGGCGAAGCCGATCAGAAACCCCACCGCGATATGGCAGAAGGAACGCAGGACAGCAGTCCAAAACACTGGCGTCACGATCTGTGACGCCAGTGTCACCGCAGTATCAACTGGACTTGCGAGCAGCAGATGGTTTCCCACTGCCACGCTTGCCAACTGCCACACACCAATCCAGATGAGTGCAGCCAGTACTGTTTTTATATGCGATTTCTGCGAAGCTCTCCGCATCTATCCCTATCCCTTGTAGTAAAAATCATCGCCGGGGAGGGCACCACCGACGGAGTCCGGATTCGCATCACTCATCACCTGCAGGAAGCCGCGTTGGGCATCCTCCATCTCATCGCCCGTGATGCACACCACATTGCACTTGGGGATCGCGGCTTGCGCAATCGGTTTCTTTGCGATGATGCCCGCCTGGACGACCAGATCTGCGGTGCCGTCCGGGTCGTCATTGCACTTCTGCACTGACTCCTGATGCTTCTGGAGGAAGTCCGCCACGGCCTGAGGATGCTGCTCGACAAAGTCCTTGCGGGCAATTGTAGAGCCGAGCACAAACTTGGATCCGGAGTCGCCGGCATAGCGATCCCAAACATCGTTCAGGTTGATCACGGAGTGGACGCCACTGTTCTGAGTCTCCACCACAGTCGTGAAAGGCTGCGGCAAGATTGCGATCACCGCAGGATCGGAGGCGAGTTCAGTCGCTACCTGCTGGTGCTCACTCTCGTAGGTAACCTCAACACGGTCAGCGATGCCCGCCTGATCGAGCAGGTACTCAATCACGTACTCAGGGGTGGAGCCTTGGCCTGAGGTCACTACAGTGTGCCCCGCCAGGTCTTCCCACTGCTGGATCGAAGAGTCACCGGTCACGACCGAGAGCACGCCGAGCGTGTTGATATCGATAAGCTCAACATTCCCTTCGGTACGGTCGTAGAGGATCGAGGCTGCGTTGGAAGGGACAAAGCAGATGTCGCAGGTCCCCTGTGCCACCATCGGCGTCACCTCGTCCGGTGCGCTCGAGATCTGATAGGCATAGGTGATGCCGGAGCCTTCCTCAGGATCCCCTACAGAGCTCAAATCTCCCCCATCCCCAGGGATACCGGAAGTGTCGTTCATCATGTTGACCAAACCGATCGAGGAGGGACCTCTAAGTGTCGCCACCCTAACCACTACGTCTTCGGTTTGCTGCTGTCGATTATTCTGATTGTCGGGAGATTGTGAATTTCCGCACGCGACAAGAACGCTTGAAAATCCGAGGCCTGCCAAGGTAGCAAGCGCTTCACGCCGGGTGAGATTGACACTCATGATACTTATCCCTTCCTGTCATGCGCCTATGGAGCTTAGGGACGCCTTGTAATCGGGTATAACCATTATATGTGGCGCATACGCTTTAAGCTATGCACACAAACCAACGATCGTTCAGCAGTTAGGAGCGCCATGAAAACACGCGTCGCCGTGATCGGTATCATTGTGGAAAATCCGGACTCGGTCGATCCTCTCAATAAAATCTTGCACGAGTACTCTCAATACATTATCGGCAGGATGGGCATCCCCTACCGTCAGCACCACATGGACGTAATCTCGATCGTCCTCGACGCAACCGACAATACGATCTCCTCACTCGCCGGCAAGATCGGCGCCCTCGATGGGATCAGCGCCAAGGCTGCCTACTCGAGCGCCTTCACAGGAGAAGAGGACTGACACTGTCAGAACAACTTACCTGTATAAGTTAAAGGACTTCGGAGGGACCACCTGCGGAGTCTTTTTTTGTACCGTTCGTACCTAGCTACCGAAAAAGGCCGGAAGCCACGGATGGCTTCCGGCCCTCACTGTCTGTGCGAAGCTAGTCGCTCGCTGAGGTATCGTTACGCCTTGGCATACATTTCCTTGAGCTGGACAAGGTGAGCATAGCGCTCCATTGCGGCTTCCTCGTTCTCAGCGAACAGAGTATCCGCACGGTCCGGGAAGAAGCTCTTCAGGGATGCATAGCGAGACTCGTTCATCAGGAACTCCTGATAGCCGCCCTTCGGCTCCTTGGAGTCGAGGCTGAATCTCTTGCCAGCCGGCTTTGCCGGGTTGTAACGGAAGAGGTTCCAGTAGCCACAGTCGACCGCACGCTTCATTTCCTCCATGCAGTGCATGAGACCACCCTTCTTGATGGAGTGCATCTCGCACGGGCAGTAGCCGATGACCAGAGACGGCCCGTCATAGGCCTCAGCCTCAGTGAGAGCTCTGAGCGTCTGGACCGGGTTAGCGCCGACAGCGATCTGTGCGACGTAGACGTAGCCGTAGTCCATCTGCATCTCAGCCAGGGACTTCTTCTTGGTGGCCTTACCGGCAGCTGCAAACTGTGCGACCTGGCCCAAGTTAGAAGCCTTGGATGCTTGTCCACCGGTGTTGGAATAGACCTCAGTATCGAAGACGAGGACGTTCACGTTGTTGCCAGAAGCAAGGACGTGGTCGAGCCCGCCGTAGCCAATATCGTAGGCCCAGCCGTCGCCGCCGAAGATCCAGAAGGACTTCTTGGACAGGAAGCTCTTATTCTTGAGGATCTCCTCAGCGATGCTGTTGATGTCGTTCGCCTCGAGCTGTGCGATGTAGGCATCAGAAGCTGCACGGGACTTTGCGCCGTCGTTGCGGCTCTCGAGCCATGCAGTTGCAGCATCGTTGAGGCTGTCATCAACGTCGTCCATTGCGATCAGCTGCCGGGTCAGTGCGACCAGGCGGTTCTGCTCTGCCTGATAGCCGATCTCGAGACCCAGACCATGCTCTGCGTTGTCCTCAAAGAGCGAGTTGTTCCAAGCGGGGCCGTGGCCAGCTGCGTCAGTTGCAAACGGGCTGATGCCTGCCGGATTGCCCCAAATGGAGGAGCAGCCAGTTGCGTTGGAGATGAACATGTTGTCACCGAAGAGCTGCGCAGCCAGACGGCCGTAGACAGTCTCAGCACAGCCGGCACAGGAGCCGGAGAACTCAAGCAGTGGCTTCTTGAACTGCGTGTTTCTCGGGGTCTTGAAGTCGATGAGCTCAGACTTCTCGGTGACCTTGTTGACCGCGTAGTTCCAAACCTCAGCCTGCGCAGCTTCCTCTTCCTGAGGAACCATGGTCAGCGCGCCGCCATTCTGAACGTCGGACTTCGGGCAGACGTACAGGCAGTTGTAGCAGCCCATGCAGTCAAGCGGGGATACCGCGATCGTATAGGTGTAACCGGTGTTCTTCGGAAGCTTGAGGTCAGACTTCTTCATAGCAGCCGGTGCGTTGTCTGCTTCCTGCTGATCCATCACAATCGGGCGGATCGTGGCGTGCGGGCAGATGAAGGCGCAGCTGTTGCACTGGATGCACTCGTCAGGATTCCAACGAGGAACCATGACTGCGGTACCGCGCTTCTCGTACTGGGAAGCACCGAGCTCCCACTGGCCATCTGGGTTGTCCTTGAATGAGGAGACAGGCAGGGAGTCACCCTCCATGCGGTTGATCGGCTGCATGATCTCCTTGACCTGCTTGACGATCTCTTCACGGCCCTCAAGGGTAATCTCGTGCTCTTCGTCCTGAGCGTTCACCCAGCAGGCAGGAACCTTGAACTCACGGAATGCAGAAGCGCCGGCGTCGATAGCCTTCCAGTTGGCCTCAACGATATTCTGGCCCTTCTTTGCATAGGACTTCTGTGCAGCGTCCTTCATAAACTTCTTCGCGTCATCCAGCGGCAGGATCTTTGCCAGTGCGAAGAACGCGGACTGAAGCACAGTGTTGGTGCGCTTGCCCATACCGACCTTCTGTGCAAGGTCGATAGCGTCGATCAGGTAGACCTTGATGTTGTTCTTTGCGACGTAGCGCTTGGCTTCCGCAGGCATACGGTCTGCGAATTCCTCATCGCTCCACTGGCAGTTCACCAGATAGGTGCCACCCGGCTTGACGTCGCGAACCATCTTGAAGCCCTTGACGATGTAGCTCGGGTTGTGGCAAGCGACGAAGTCGGCCTTGGTCACATAGTACGGTGAGCGGATCGGGGCATCGCCGAAGCGAAGGTGAGAGATCGTCACACCGCCGGTCTTCTTGGAGTCGTACTGGAAGTAGGCCTGAACGTACTTGTCGGTGTGGTCGCCAATGATCTTGATGGAGTTCTTGTTTGCGCCGACAGTACCGTCGCCGCCGAGACCCCAGAATTTACACTCGATGGTGCTCGGGTCTGCAGTGTTCGGAGCATCCGGATCCATCGGAAGGGACAGGTGCGTAACATCGTCGTCGATGCCGATCGTGAACTCACGCTTCGGCTGATCCTTCTTGAGTTCCTCATATACTGCGAAGGCTGCCGCAGGAGGCTCGTCTTTGGAACCTAAGCCGTAACGGCCACCGGTGACAACGAGGTCAGAGCGGCCTGCCTCATAGAGGGCAGCCACAACATCCTCGTAGAGCGGCTCGCCGATGGAACCCGGCTCCTTGGTGCGATCAAGGACAGCGATCTTGTTGACCGTGGACGGAAGTGCCTTGACGAAGGCGTCAACGTCGAACGGACGATACAGGCGGACCTTGACCAGGCCGACCTTCTCGCCGTGTGCATTGAGGTAGTCGATGACCTCTTCGAGGGTATCACAGAAGGAACCCATGCAGACGACGACGCGGTCTGCATCGTCGGCGCCGTAGTAATCAAACAGATGATAGTGGGTACCGATCTTCGCATTGATCTTGTCCATGTAGCTCTGGACGATCTCAGGGATCTTGTTGTAACGCTCGTTGCAAGCCTCACGGTGTTGGAAGAAGATGTCGCCGTTCTCGTGAGAGCCACGGGCATGCGGGTGCTCTGGGTTCAGTGCGTGGTCACGGAAGCGCTGGACAGCGCCCATGTCGAGCATATCCTTCAGATCATCGAAGTCCCAGGTAGCAACTTTCTGGATCTCGTGTGAGGTGCGGAAACCGTCGAAGAAGTTCAGGAACGGAGTGCTGCCCTCGATTGCAGCGAGGTGCGCAACCGGTGCGAGGTCCATAACTTCCTGTACGTTGCCCTCAGCGAGCATAGCAAAGCCGGTCTGACGGCATGCCATAACGTCGGAGTGGTCACCGAAGATGTTGAGCGCCTGCGTTGCGACGGTACGTGCGCTGACGTGGAAGACGCCAGGAAGACCCTCAGCAGCGATCTTGTACATATTCGGGATCATGAGGAGCAGGCCCTGTGAAGCGGTGTACGTCGTGGTGAGTGCACCAGCGCCCAGAGAACCGTGAACAGTGCCAGAAGCACCGCCCTCAGACTCCATCTCAATTACCTTGACAGGCGTTCCGAACACATTCTTCAGGCCTTGTGCCGCCCACTGATCGACGTGGTCTGCCATAGGGCTGGAAGGAGTGATCGGGTAAATGCCCGCCACCTCGGTGAATGCGTAGGAGACCCAAGCAGCGGCCTCGTTACCATCCATCGACTTGAACTTTCTTGCCATATCCTCTCCTTTGAAGTGATACGGTCCGTCCCATATTGGACGGAAATGAACCTGCTCTTTCGCCCACAATAAGCGAAGTCACAGAGCACGTTCGTGACACAATTTCCCCTGCGCCACAATACATACTGCTCATATAGTAACGCATCTGAAACGTAATTCCACATATTACCACCAACAGAAAACCTTTAGTATTTAAACATTTTGCAACCTATGGTGAGGGCCTCTATCGGACTCAATAATGAAACTCCTGTTAGTGTTCCATATCTGTCGAGATGCACCTCGGTAGACATCAATTGTGATACTGAAAGATCTGAACACGACCGAGAGCCAACGTTCAAAAAGGGAACACAAGTTCCTCACGTTCTGAGTCCAGGACAGATATGCCTCGCATCCTCCCTGAACTCAACAGCATCCCCTACAGCGAGGCAACGCTTTTTCGGTATCGATTCTCTCCCGGCAGGCCATCCTTTCGCGGGCGCTTCTGCTCCGCTGCCCGAACAGCTCAACTGCGACGACCGATAACCTAGACTTCTCTGTATGAGAGTAAGTATTGGTCTACCTATTGAATGAAGTGCCACCGCAATTCATCCTGAAGTATGGTTCTTAAGACATCTGTCTCATACCGGTGAGGCGAGCCATAGACACAACGTCATCTATACTCTGCGATGCGCTGTGGCTCCTCTACCTTATCGATATGATCTTGGGACACTATGTAGCAGCGTTCACGCTGATGTCAGTCATGGGAGCCATCTATCCGCTTCAAGCTTCTGCACGCAGTGACACTGCCACAGAAGTGAGCAATGCCACTCTCAACAAGAAACGCTTTTTAGAGGTACTGCTCATCGCCGGCTCAGGTATCCCCGTAGCTGTGAGAGCCCTGAGACAGGACGCTTCATTGTGTCCACTATGGAGACAGATGGCTTTGCCTTTGCAATCACTGCCACAGCCCATCCCATAACTTTGTGGATACCACAGAGCTCCACCATGTCCGACCGAGCGTTTATGCTAGGTTGTGAGCGAACATAACTGCAAAGGGATCTCTCTATGTCACATTCTCAGCAACCAATGTATCCGTACACCGCGCATACCCATACAAAGAAACACCACAGCAAGGCGGTTGAGCCGATCACCCCACGCCCAACGCGCGATCACTTTCTGCCAGTCAGCAAAGAAGATATGAAGCATCGCAGTTGGGACCGGTGCGATTTCGTCTATGTTATCGGCGACGCCTATGTCGACCACCCCTCCTTCGGGCCTGCGATCATCAGCCGGGTCCTGGAGTCCCAGGGCTACAAGGTCGGCATCATTCCCCAACCGAACTGGCACGATCCCAAGAGTATCACGGCCTTGGGTGAGCCGCGTCTGGCATTCTTGGTGTGCGGCGGCAACATGGACTCGATGGTGTTGCACTACACCGTAGCAAAGCATCGCCGCTCCAAGGACTTCTATTCTCCGGGCGGTAAGACCAATCTGCGCCCAGATCACGCGACCACCGTCTACGGAAACTTAATCAGGCGGACCTACAAGCACACCCCGATCATTATCGGCGGTATCGAAGCCTCCTTGAGACGCCTCGCCCACTACGACTACTGGTCCGACTCGCTCAAGCGCTCGATCCTTCTGGATTCCGGCGCCGACCTCATCTCCTATGGCATGGGTGAGCGCTCCATCGTCGAGATCGCCGATGCCCTCAACTCCGGCATCGATGTCCACGATATCACCTGGATCCAAGGGACGGTCTACCGGGCAAAGAGCACCGAGCAGTGCGACCACCCGGTGACGCTTCCCTCTTGGAATGAACTTCAGAGAAGTAAGCGTACCTACGCTGAAAGCTTCGGGCTGCAGTGTCGAAACCTGAATCCATACCTGAGCCACTCACTGGTCGAGCCCTATCCTGACGACCATCTTTACGTGATTCAGAATCCTCCTGCAAAGCCGCTCTCCACCCCGGACCTCGATGAGGTGTACGAGCTGCCCTACACCCGTACCTATCACCCGATGTATGAAAACCGAGGTGGTATCCCTGCACTTTCTGAGGTCAAGTTCTCCCTTACGAGCAACCGTGGGTGCTTAGGTGAGTGCGCTTTCTGCGCGCTGAACTTCCACCAGGGCCGCATCATCCAGGCCAGAAGCGAGGAGAGCTTGGTGCGTGAGGCGACGGCGATGACGCACGATCCGGACTTCAAGGGTTACATTAACGACGTCGGCGGGCCGACTGCCCAATTCATGATCCCGGCCTGCGCAAAGCAGGAGACGCTGGGCGCCTGCACAAACAAGCGCTGCCTTGCCCCAACCCCCTGCAAGAGCCTGAGAGTAGACCACACGAAGTATGTGCATCTCTTACGCAGGCTCCGTCAGATCCCCGGCGTAAAGAAAGTCTTCATCCGCTCAGGCATCCGCTTCGACTATGCGATGCTCGACTCCGACCACACCTTTATCAAGGAGCTCGCAGAATACCACACTTCCGGGCAGCTCCGCCTGGCGCCAGAGCATGTCTGCCCTGAGGTCTTAAACGTCATGGGCAAACCACCCCACAAGCTCTATGAGAAGTTCTGTAAAGAGTTTGAGCGTTACAGCAAAGAGGCAGGTAAAGAGCAGTACGTGGTCCCCTACCTGATGAGCAGCCACCCAGGCTCCACAATGGAGGTTGCGGTCAAGCTTGCAGAGTTCTGCCGCGATCTGGGTTACATGCCAGAGCAAGTCTCTGACTTCTATCCCACCCCGTCTACCGTTTCCACCTGTATCTTCTATACCGGATTAGACCCAAGGACGATGAAGCACGTCTACTGTCCCACCAACCCACATGAGAAAGCAATGCAGCGCGCCCTGATCCAATACCGCGATCCCAAGAAGTATGATCTAGTCGTTGAAGCGCTCCATCGGGCACACCGGGAGGACCTGATCGGCTACGGACCCAAGTGCCTCGTACGGCCGATGTGTCCCCACTCCCATCAAGGGAAGCGACGCCACACCAATCCTTATCGGAAGCACAGCAAATGACGCTACAACCGTAAAGACACAGCGGAAGAAGACCACGATCGATCCTCTTCCGCTTTTCTGTCAGATAGCGCGGTGATATCTATTCGAGCTCCAACGCGCCGGTCTCGAGCTCCCAGTACACACCCTTCTGCGCCATGAGCTCCTCACGCGTACCGCGCCCCACGATGCGTCCGTGTTCCAGCACCATGATCGCATCCGCGTTCTGTACCGTTGAGAGCCGATGAGCGATCACAAAGACGGTCCTCCCTTTCATCAGCGTATCCATACCGCGCTCGATCAAAGCCTCAGTACGGGTATCAACGGAAGAGGTCGCCTCATCCAGAATCAGCACCGGCGGGTCGGCAACGGCAGCACGGGCGATCGCTAAGAGCTGCCGTTGCCCCTGGCTCAGGTTTGATCCATCCGCAGTAATCCGTGTGTTGTAGCCTTCAGGCAACCTAGAGATGAAGGAGTCGGCGTTTGCGATCGATGCCGCCTTCCTCACTTCTTCATCAGTGGCATCCAACTTACCGAAGCGGATGTTATCCGCCACAGTCCCCTCAAAGAGGTGTGTTTCCTGCAGGACCATACCCAACGATCCCCGCAGATCCTTAAGGCCGATCTCTTCGATGTTGATCCCGTCGCAGGTGATCTCACCTGAATCGATCTCATAGAAACGGTTGATCAGGTTGGTAATCGTCGTCTTACCTGCACCGGTCGAACCAACAAAGGCGATCTTCTGACCGGGTTTGGCGTAGAGCGTCAGATCTTTGAGCACCGTGGTGCCCGGCACGTAGCCAAAGGTCACATCGTCGAGGCGCACATCGCCCGCCAGCGGAGTCCGGGATCCGTCAGGCTTGTTCCACGCCCAGGTATTCTTACCGGTGCGGATCAGCTGCACCTTCCCCTCATCCTTCTCAACCGGTATCTCCATCACTAAAAAGATGCGCTCCGCTCCTGCCAAGGCAGTCAGAATGAAGCTGCCGAGCTGCGTGATTTGGTTGATCGGCATGGCTGATTGACGTACGAGGACAAGGTAGCTCGCAAGCGCTCCGACATCTGCCATATTGTTCAGCGTCAAGAGGGAACCGACGACGGCTACCACCGCGTAGTTGAGGTAGCTCATCGCAACTGTCACCGGCACCATCGAGAGAGCATAGGAGGTTGCATAGGTGCCGGTCTTCTGCAATCTCCTGTTGAGGTGATCAAACCCGTGCAGGTTCTGCTTCTCGTGATTGAAAACTTTGACGACTTTCTGGCCAGCGACCATCTCTTCGATATAGCCGTCCAAGGCACCCAGGATCTTTTGCTGCCCGGAGAAGAGCCGCTGGGAGCGGGCTCCGGAATAGCGCACATAGAGCACGATCACGAAGTCGCAGGCAACGGTGATAAGCGTCAGGCGCCAGTTCAGCACAACGAGCAGTATCAAGGTGCCGATCGTTTGGATGATCGACTGTATGATATTCGCAAAGCTGTTGTTGAGCGCCTCGGAGATCGTATCCACGTCGTTGGTGAAGTAACTCATTGCGTCGCCGGTGCGCGTCTTATCGAACCAGGAGAGCGGCAGATGCTCCATGTGGGAGAAAAGGTCGTGGCGGATATCGAAGACGATCTTCTGCGCCGCTCTCACCATCACCTGCGTATAGCCGATACAAGAGGTGATCGCGATCGCATAAATGAGTGCGGTCAGGGCAACCAGATGCACAAAGTGCGGGATATCCCCGGTACCGACGGCGTTGACTACCGGCCGAATCATGTAGGTACCGATGAGGTTTCCGACGCCGGCAATCGTGACTAGGATCGCAACGAGCAAGAGCTGCCAACGCGCATGGCCCAAGTACGTGAGGAACCGCCGTACGGTGTGCCACAAATTCTGAGGGCGGTTCGCAGCTTCCCCTTTAGCGGGCATCTTCGACCGCCTTTGCATCAACGACGTTCTGTGAGACGCAGAGCTCCCGGTAGATCGGATCGTGGGCCAGGAGCTCTTGGTGCGTCCCGATCCCTTCGATCTTTCCGTCGTCCAAGATCACGATCTGATCCGCATCCTGTACGGAAGTCACACGCTGTGCGACGATCACTTTCGTCACGTCAGTCAGTTTGGACAGCCGCGAGCGGATCAAGGCATCCGTCTTCATATCGCAGGCACTCGTCGCGTCGTCGAAGATGAGGATCTTGGGATGCTTGAGGAGCGCGCGGGCGATGCAGAGCCGCTGGCGTTGGCCGCCGGAGAGGTTGGCTCCCCCGTGGCCTAAGTCCGCATCCAACCCACCGATGCAGTCCAGAAACTCATCGACGCAGGCAACGTAGCAGGCCCAGGTGAGTTCTTTGGTATTGTTGGCATGGGGATTACCCCATGCCAGGTTCTGCCGGACTGTGCCGGTAAAGAGCACGTTCTTCTGCAGGACAATGCCCACCGCTTCACGCAGAGACTCGATATCGTAGTCCCTGACATCGTGGCCAGAAACCACCACGGAGCCTTTGCTCACGTCGTAGAGCCGAGCCAAGAGTTGCACCATTGAGCTCTTGCCTGAACCGGTTCCGCCGAGGATCCCCAGCGTGCTACCTGCGGGAACTGAAAGCGTGATGTCGCTCAAGACCGGTTTCTCTGCGTGCTTCGTATATTGGAAGCTGACGTGGTCGTAGCTGAAGGAGCTGGTCTTCACGTGCTTGATTGCCTGCTTCGCGGAAGGCTCTTTGAGCTCCGGCTCCTCACACAGGACATCTCCCACGCGGTGGATACTGGTAAGCGAGCGCACAAGCAGCAGGAATACATTGGAGATCATACGCAGTGAGTTGTTGATCAGAAGCACGTAGCTCATAAAGCCCGTCAGGGCACCGATACCGAGAGTCCCATTCAGGATCATCTGCCCACCGAACCACAGCAGGCACACGCTCGTGACGTTCATCGAGGCCTGGAAGATCGGCATGTTGAGCACGCTTGTCGAGAAGGTTGTGGTCGCGATATCGGCCCGCTTCCTGTTGACTCCCTCAAAGCGCTCCGCAGCCCAGGGTTCACGCACGTAGGCTTTGACTGCATGGATCGCAACGAGATTCTCCTGCAGCACTGCATTCAGGCGATCCATCGCCTGCTGCAACACTGAGAAGTACGGTGCCACGTGGTGCACGATCAGAAAGAGTGCCAGCGCCAGGCAAGGTAGGGTGACTGCAAAGACCAGCGTGAGCTGTGGACTCATCGTAAACGACAAAATGAGCCCCATAACGAGCATGATGGGACCACGCAGAAGCGGGCGGAAGCCTTGCACCAGAGCGTCCTGAATGACTGTGACGTCACTCGTGAGGCGTGTCACGAGTGAGGAGGAGTCAAAGTGGTCGAGGTTGGAGAAGGAGAGCCGCTGTACATGCGCATAGGCGCTACGGCGCAAGTTTGTCCCAAAGCCCATCGCAGCTTCCGCTGCGAAATGAGCATACCCCATCCCGGAGACACCCGCGACAAGCGCCAGCAAAAGCATCCTGATTCCGATCTGCACGATCAGCTCTGCATCGCCTGAAGGGATCGCAGCATCGACCATCTGTGCCATCGTAAACGGGATAACGAGCTCCATCGTCGCCTCGATGCAGGCACAGATCGCCGCGAGCACAAAGGACCGCTTGTAGGGTCCAAAGGCTGACCCGACAATCGCAAGGTCACTCAGTTCTGTTTGCTTATCGTTTGCTTTCACGGCTACCTCCTCCCTGGTCAGCGTTAATCAGGTTGTGGTGGGCGGTCTGAAGACAGCGCTTAAAGCAAGCAATGTCCTGGTCGCTCAGCCCCTTGAGCATGGCGCGCACCTCGTCGTCGCAGACCTGCTCCCATTTGGCAAGTATCTGTTTTCCCACCTCAATCAGGGAGACCAGCTTGGTTCGGCAGTCGGTACCCTTGCGGATCGTTACAAATCCGTTCTCTCTGAGTGCGTTCAGCATACGTGAGACTGCCGCGGCATCGAGCCCGAAGCATTCAGCCGTACTCGACTGCGTCGAGGGGCCAAAGGCCTGCAGGTAGCTCAAGAGCTTAGGCTGCTCCGGACCTAACTTGATCGGTTTCATGCACGGATAGAAATAGTTCTGCTGCGCATGGTGGGCTTGGGAAAGCAGAGTGTGTATATCGAACAGGGAGCGACCGGGCCCACCCGTCTGTTCTGGGCATTGTTCCACAGAACCACCTTCCTACCTTTCATTCACGTTCTAAAGAGTTGATATATCAACACTTGATATGCCAACTAATTTTCAGCGCAAACATTAAACCGATTAGGGATCTTAGACACATCCCTCACTGCATTTTCATAGAAATGGCTAAGCACTTCCGGCACAGTCCCAACACTTCCGGTCACCCCTGCACTGTACGATATGGATGCAAAGTGATACATCCGTCAAAGCAGAGAAAGACATAGCCAAAGGGCATACA
>ERZ772962.784-NODE-784-length-17471-cov-9.013206_pt1 | contig 17471 bp, 10 predicted proteins | sample MGYA00580676_ERZ772962 | MGnify/ENA primary metagenome ERZ772962 (study PRJEB29015, sample SAMEA2738049) | human oral metagenome | biome: human oral; feature: human-associated habitat; material: saliva | place: China | collected 2230 ...
CGGCAAAGCCCTCGATGGCGAACTTGCGCGCCTTGTCCAGCTCTTCCTTGCTGCGGCGGCGGACGTTTTCCGTCTCGGCACTGGCGCGCACGAAGTGCTCGTGGTTCTCGCCGGCCTTCTGCTCGGCCTCGGCCAGCTGGGCCTTCAGGGCCTCGATCTCGGCCTGCAGGGTGGCCACAACGACGTCGTCCTGCCCGGCCTCGGCATGCAGGGGGGCTTCCTGGCCAGCGGTCTGCCAGCCTTCCTGGCCCTGCGGGGCCGCCTGGCCAGGTTGGGCACCCTGCGGCTGGCCGTAGGCGGCCTGCTGACCCTGGCCCGGCTGTGCGGCGTGCTGCCCCTGTTGCTGCCAGCTCTGGCCTGCGTCGTAGTAGGGCTCGTCGGCATGCCCATGCCGCTGGCCAGCCCGCGGGTAGTCACGCGGATCGTTGGCGAACATCGGCCGCTCCCCCCCGTAGCCATGCTGCGACTGCGGATGCTGACCGGGGTGATGCGAATCGCCGTGCTTTCTGAAATCCTTCATGGCTTGGAATACCCCATTATCTTGAAAAGTCTGTCGAATCCGGCGACAGCGCAGCTGCCGCCCACCCCGGTGGCGGACATGGTTGCGTCCCCCCGCGGGCATGAACATCACCCCTACATAGGGGTGAAACAAGGATTCACAACCCGGATTTGACCACATCCCTGCCCAGGCGGCACGAACGGTCTTCCCCAGAGGACGGAAGATCCGCGCCAGGAGCGCGATACGGGCCAGTCCCGTCATGCCGGCCCCTCTGAAAACGCCACTGTGGCGCACGCCCCCATGGCATGGACAGGCCCGCCATGGGTTGCCAACATGGTCCACAATAGGTGTCTGGCCCCAGGCGCCCGTCCGGACGCCGGAGGCCGGGCAGCACGCGACCCATGGTGCCGCCCATCCCTCAACCATTCACAGGAGAAACCGCATGAGTCTGATGTCCTTCATGAAGGAAGCCGGCGAGAAGCTGTTTGGCGGCGGCACGGCCCAGGCCGCCACCCCGGCCAGCAACCCCGATGCGGCCAACCAGGCGGCGGCCGATGCGATCGTCACCTACATCCGCGCCCAGAACCTGGACGCCGAGAACCTGAGCGTGAAGTTCGACGGTGCCAGCAGCGCCGTCACGGTCTCGGGTCAGGCTTCCGACCAGGAAACCAAGGAAAAGATCCTGCTGTGCTGCGGCAACGTGGCCGGCGTGGAGCAGGTCAACGACGAGCTGACGGTGGCCACGTCCGCCCCCGAGGCCCGCTACTACACCGTGGTCAAGGGCGACACGCTCTCGAAGATCGCCAAGGAACACTACGGCAACGCCAACCTGTACAACAAGATCTTCGAGGCCAACCGGCCCATGCTGTCGCACCCCGACAAGATCTACCCGGGACAGAAGCTGCGCATTCCGCCGCAGTGATCCTGATGGCGGCGGCCATGCCCCGCTGGCGACAGATCCGGCCTCCGGGCCTGTCGCAGGCGGCGTCCTGATACGCCGCCCCGGATCGCCCCACGAAAAGGCCACGCTTTCGCGTGGCCTTTTTTTTACAGCATCCGGATCTGGCCCCCCCGGACAAACCATTTTCCACCGCTATTCCAGACAAACGCCTTTATATCCCGGGCGATATGGCAATAATCTGACGCCCTATCCATGATCACACGCGTCCCGAGAAGCCGTGATGCAACGCACGCCTTCACTCCCGGCCCGGAGACCCCTAGGGATTACCCCAAACCCATTCAGCCCTCCTTCTCCACATTTACCACCTGATTTAATTCCAAATCAAATCTTATCCCTGCCATCCGGCTCCACAAGCCGATTCATGCGTATTTTGACGCAGGGAACCCTTGTTTCCTGCAGCGCATCATCAAACACTGGGGATTACCCATCCCAAAACCCGCGACTGCATATTCAGCCCGGTTTCCTGTGCTACGTTTTTGGCATGCGCCCGTCCTGGCTCGTGCGTTCGACAGACCTGCCCGCGCCAGAATCATCGCTTCATTTCATGCGGTGATCGGTCAGTCCAATATTCATTCGATATAAGAATCACGATATGAAAGAGACCACGAACGCCCCCAACTACAGCTGCTCAGGCAAGCAGAAAAATACCGAGCAGCTCCAGGCCTCCCTGAAGACCCGTCACCTCACGATGATGTCGATTGCCGGCGTGATCGGTGCAGCGCTGTTCGTGGGCTCGGGCAAGATCATCTACACCACGGGCCCCGCCGTGGTGCTGGCCTACCTGGCCGGCGGCATCGTGGTCATGCTCATCATGCGCATGCTGGGCGAGATGGCCACCTCCTCGCCCGATACCGGCTCGTTCTCCACCTACGCCGACAAGGCCATCGGCCGCTGGGCCGGCTTCACCATCGGCTGGCTGTACTGGTGGTTCTGGGCCCTGCTGATGGCCTGGGAAGCCTATGTGGCCGGGATGATCCTGAACACCTGGTTCCCCGACATCTCGGTCAACGTGTTCACCCTGGTGGCCACATTCCTGCTGATCAGCATCAACTTCATGAACGTGCGCAACTACGGCGAATTCGAGTTCTGGTTCGCGCTGATCAAGGTCACGGCCATCGTCTGCTTCATCATCATCTGCCTGCTGGCAGTCCTCAACATCTGGCAGGGTGGCACGGTGCATGGCATCGCCAACCTCACGGCCCATGGCGGCTTCATGCCCAACGGCTGGTCATCGGTCATCGTGGCCATGCTGGGGGTGATGTTCGCCTTCCTGGGCGCCGAGATCGTCACCATTGCGGCCTCGGAATCGGCCAACCCGGCCGAGCAGATCGTCAAGGCCACCAACTCGGTGGTCTGGCGGATCTGCCTCTTCTACATCGGCTCGATCTTCCTGATCGTCTGCCTGGTGCCCTGGAACGACCCGCATCTGGGCGAGTCCGGCTACGGCTCCTATCGCCGCACCCTGGAACTGCTGGGCGTGCCCGGTGCCCAGTACCTGATGAACTTCGTGGTGCTCACCTCGGTCAGCAGCTGCCTGATCTCGGCCCACTACACTGCCTCGCGCATGCTGTTCTCGCTGGCCAAGCGCGGCGATGCCCACCCCATCTTCAAGCAGACCTCCACCCGCGGCATCCCCGTGTACTCGGTCATCGCCTCGTGCTCCATTGCCGTGTTCATCGCGGTGCTGAACTTCTTCGAGTCGCTGCGCCCGAAGGACATCCTGGACCTGCTGATGAACACCACAGGCATGATCGCCATGCTGGTCTACCTGGTCATTGCCTTCTCGCAGCTGAAGATGCGCCGCAAGCTGGAGGCCGAAGGCCGTGAGATCCGCCTGAAGATGTGGCTGTTCCCCTGGCTCACCTATGGCGTCATCGCTTTCATCATCGGCTCGCTCATCGTCATGATGTTCATCGACGAGTACCGTCACATGGTGCTGGCCACGGCCGTGGCCGCCATCCTGGTGATGCTGGGCGGCTTCGTGGTGCATGCCCGCGAGAACGCCAGGGCGCGTGCCGAACAGAAGGCCCGACAGGCCACCACAGCCCCTCACAGCAACCTGCGCGACCGAGAGTCCACACGTGGCAGCCGTCAGCGCTACAGCCGTCTGGGTGGCGCCACCAACGGCGTGCGCAACCGGCTGGAGGCCGAGTCCTGAAACCCGCCGGCGAAGGCATCGCTGCCGCCTTCGCCGGCCCCCTCCCCCGCAGGAAAAGGAAAGCCCCCGCATCCGTCACGGAGCGGGGGCTTTCTTCAGGACAGGAACAGCTTCAGCGCAAAGGCCAGCAGCAGCACGCCCATGATGCGCTCGAACCAGTGGCCATAGGCCAAGAAGCGCTGCCGCACGGCCTGCCGCGAGAACAGCAGCGACACCACCACAAACCAGGCTGCCGTGGCTGCGCACATCCAGAGCCCGTAGAGGCCCTGCACCCACAGCGGCGTGGCCGGGCTGACCACGGTGGTGAACACGGCCAGAAAGAACAGCGTGGCCTTGGGATTGGTGGCGTTGGTCATGAAACCCACCCAGAAGGCACGGCGGGCGGATGGTTCAGGCATCGGGACTGACGCGGCTTCCGGCATCATCCCCGCGGGCGCATCTCCGACCGGAGCACCCTGCGTCAGCCCCTGCACGGCCACATCCTGCGGCGTCGGAGGCGCGCTGCGCACGAAGCGGATGCCCAGCCACAGCAGGTAGGCCGCACCGGCCCAGCGGGCGGCCGTCATCGCCCACGGTGTGGCACGCAGCAGCGCGCTGATGCCCACCAGCGTGTAGAGCACATGGATCGAGATGCCGGCCCCGATGCCCAGCGCCGTCCAGATGCCGACCCGACGCCCATGACGCACGCTCTGGCGGATGGCCACCGCAAAATCCGGCCCCGGCGAGATGACCGCCAGGAAGTGGATGAGGACGATGCCGAGGAATTCCGATCCGTATTGCGTCACCAATCGCGCTCCTTGCGCAAGGTCTGCCTGGTCAGCACCAGCCGGCCCCTCACCCCTTGCGCCGCCCCTGCTCTGCCTCCAGCGTCTTCCACCCCGCCAGCTCGTTGCCCACGATGTCGGCCAGGGCATGGATCCACAGCGGGGCGTCGTTGAGGCAATGGATGTAGCGGAAGCGCTTGCCGCCGGCGCCCACGAAGGCGTTGTGCACCTCCATGTCGATCTCTTCCAGCGTCTCGATGCAGTCGGACACGAACCCCGGGCACACCACGTCCACGGTCTTGACGCCCTTCCTGGCCAGTGCCTCCACGGTGGGCTGAGTGTAGGGCTTGACCCATTCCGCGCGGCCAAAGCGTGACTGGAAAGTCAGCAGCCAGTCTTCCTTGGCCAGCCCCAAGGCGCCGGCGATGAGGGCGGCGCTTTCCTGGCACTGCTTCACGTAGGGGTCGCCCTGGTCCACACAGCTCTGCGGCAGGCCATGGAAACTGAAGATGAGCTTCTCGGGCTTGCCGGCCTCGGACTGGCGCCAGGAGTGGCGGATGCTCTCGGCCACGGCAGCAATGTAGCCGGGGTCGTCGTGAAAGCTCTGCAGGAAGCGCAGCGCCGGAATGCTGCGCCACTGGAGGAACTCGCGGGCGATCACGTCGAACACGGTGCCGCTGGTGGCGGCCGAGTACTGCGGGTACATCGGCAGCACGACGATGCGCGAGAAACCCCGGTCACGCAGGTCGCGCAGGGCGTCGACCATCGACGGGTTGCCATAGCGCATGGCCCAGACCACCTCCACCTGCCGGCCCCGCTTGTTCAGCTCGTCCTGCAGCGCCTCGGCCACCAGCTTCGTGTTGACCAGCAGCGGCGAGCCGGCCTTGGTCCAGATGGAGCGGTACTTCTCGGCCGACTCCTTGGGTCGGCGGGTCAGCACCACGGAGTACAGGATGGGCCACCAGATGAGGGGCGACTGCTCGACCACCCGCCGGTCGGAGAGGAACTCACGCAAGTAGCGGCGCACCTCCGGCACCTCCGGCTTGTCGGGCGTGCCCAGCTGGACCAGCAGGATGGCGGCGCGGGAGGGTGGGACGGTATCGTTCATGGCAGGCGTCGGTCATGTGGACAACGGGGTCCATCGTCAGTGATCAGCGCTGATTGTAGGGGCTGGCTGACAATGCCGTTTCAGGCGTTGCACGGGGCACGACAGCGGGCCACGCCCAAGGGCCGGAACGTCCCGCTCACTCCCGCCCCACATCCAGCGCCGACGACACCAGGCGCGCCGTGATGTCCACCATGGGGATCATCCGCTGGTAGGCCATGCGGGTGGGGCCGATGACGCCCAGGGTGCCCACCACCTTGCCGTCGGCCTTGTAGGGCGCAATGACGATGGACAGTTCCTCCATCGGCACCAGCTCGGATTCGCCGCCAATGTAGATCTGCACGCCGCTGGCGCGGGCCGAGGCATCCATCAGCTGCAGCAGGTCGGTGCGCTGCTCGAAGAGGCTGAAGAGCTGCTTCAGGCGAGCCATGTCGTCGGCAAAGTCAGGAATGCCGACAAAGTTGCTGCTGCCGGCGATGAGCATCTTGTCGCTGTCATCTTCCACGGCCTCGCGGCCGGCATCGACGGCGCGCTGCATCAGGGCGCTGATGTCGCGGCGCAGCTCGGCCAGCTCGGTGCCCAGGCGGCGCTTGATCTCGTCGAAGCCGATGCCGGCGTAATGGGCATTGATGTAGTTGGCCGCTTCGTTGAGGGTGGATGGCGTGTAGTCGCGGTCAAGCTGCAGCATGCGGTTGTGCACATCCCCCTCGGGCGACACAAGAATGAGCAGCACGCGTCGGGCCGAGAGCCGCAGGAACTCGATGTGCCGGAAGGTGCCACTGCGGCGCTGGGTGGAGACCACGCCGGCAAAGGACGAAAGCTCCGAGAGCAGCCCCGCGGCCTTGGCCAGGACCTGGCGGGGCTCCTGGGCCACCAGGGCCCCTTGCATCTGGCTGGCCTCGCCGGCTTCCAGAGGCTGGACGGTGAGCAGCGAGTCGACAAACAGCCGGTAGCCACGCGGGGTGGGCACGCGGCCACTGGACGTGTGGCGGTGGGCAATCAGGCCATGCTCTTCCAGATTGGCCATGACGTTGCGGATGGTGGCCGGCGACAGGTCCAGGCGCGAGTACTGCGACAGCGTGCGCGAGCCCACGGGCTGGCCGTCGACGATGTAGTGTTCGATGAGGGACTTGAGCAGGATTCGGGCGCGTTCATCCATTCGGCTTACCCGGGATGACCCGGCAGGAGTCAATGACCATGACGCAATTATCCGGAATTATGGTTCAATCCGCCGCATGACTGCCCCTTTCAAGACCATCGCGCTGTTCGGTCGCCCGCAATCCGACGGGCTGCGTGAGCGCATCCTCGAGGAAATCGCCGACTGGCTGGCCCAGCGCGGCATCACGGTGCTGACCGAGATCAGCCGCAACATGCGGCTGGTGCAGTCACTGGGTCGCCGGGCCGATCTGGCCGTGGTGGTGGGGGGCGACGGCACCATGCTGGGGGTGGCCCGCGCGCTGGCCCCGCTGAAGGTCCCCATCGTCGGCATCAACCGCGGGCGGCTGGGCTTCATCACCGACATCCCGATGTCGGACTGGCAGAAGGGGCTGGACGAGATCCTGAACGGCCACTACGAGATCGAGGAACGGTCGCTGCTCGAAGCGAATATCTGGCGGGACGGCAAGGCACTCTTTCACGCCCGGGCGCTCAATGACGTGGTGATCAGCCGCAGCTCGCACACCGGACTGATCGAGATCGAGGTGAGCGTCAACGGGCTTTACATGTACAGCCCGCGCGCCGACGGCCTGATCGTGGCCACGCCCACGGGCTCCACGGCCTATGCGCTGTCGGTGGGCGGTCCGCTGATGCATCCGTCGCTGCACGGCTTCGTGCTGGCACCGGTGGCGCCGCAGTCGCTGTCGGCGCGCCCCATCATCCTGCCCGACCAGTGCGAGGTGGAACTGACCATCCGCCACGGACGGAACGCCCGGCTCAACTGCGACATGCAGTCCTTTGCATCCCTGCAGCTGGGCGACCGGGTGGTGCTGCACCGTTCGGCCGACTCCAGCCGCTTCCTGCATCCGCCCGGCTACAGCTACTACGCCACGCTGCGCACCAAGCTCAACTGGCACGAGATCCCGGGGCTGGAGCCGCGGCGGGGCTGACGGTTTCAATACGAAGTTCATACGAAGCGCTTTCCAGGACGAGAGGCTTTCCATCATGCTGCAATGGTTGCGACTCAGGGATTTCGTGATCGTCGAATCGGCCGAGATCGAATTCGGGCCGGGCTTCACGGTGCTGACCGGCGAGACCGGGGCCGGCAAGTCCATCCTGCTGGATGCCATGGGCCTGGTGCTGGGCGGGCGCGGTGATGCCACGCTGGTGCGCGAGGGGGCCGAGCGGGCCGACATCTCGGCGCTCTTCGGCATCGACGACACGCTGGCCGCCTGGCTGGCCGAACACGACCTGGCCGGTGACCCGGGCCAGCTGCTGCTGCGCCGCATCGTCGAGAAGGACGGCCGCTCGCGCGCACAGATCAATGGCCACCCCAGCACCATCGCCCGGCTGCGTGAGCTGGGCGAGCAGCTGGTGGACATCCACGGCCAGCATGAATCGCAGCACCTGCTGCGCCCTGGCGCCCAGCGCGAGCTGCTGGACCGGCTGGCCGGACAGGAACGACTGCTGGCCGACCTGGCCCAGGGCTGGCAGCGCTGGCAGCAGGCGTCCAGGGCGCTGGAGGCAGCACGCAGCGGCTCCCGCGAGGAAGCCATCCGCATCGAGCGGTTGCAATGGGAGATCGACGAGCTGACACAGCTTCGGCTGGCACCGGGCGAATGGGAGGCCCTGTCGGCCGAACAGCAGCGGCTGGCGCACGCCCATGACCTGCTGGCCGGGGCGGATGCGCTGGCCAATGCACTGGAGCGCGACGAGGACGCCATTGCCGGCCGCCTGGGCAGCCTGCAGGGGCGTCTGCGGGCCCTGGCCGAGATCGACCCTGCCCTGAAGAACGCTGCCGAGCTGGTGGATTCCGCCGTCATCCAGATCGACGAGGCCGCCAGCGAGCTGGCCGCCTACGCCGACCGGGTGGACCTGGATCCGGAACGCTTTGCCGAGGTGGAACAGCGGGTGGCAGCGCTCTTCAACACGGCCCGCAAGCTGCGCCTGCAGCCGCAGGATCTGGCCTCGCACCTGGAGGGCCTGCAGGCCGAGCTGGAACAGCTGGGCGCGGCGGTCGACATCGAGAAACTGGAAGCCGCGAGCGCGGAGGCCGAAGCCGCCTACCGCAAGCTGGCCGAGAAGGTGTCGGCGGCCCGCAAGAAGACGGCCGCGCGCCTGGCCGGCGAAGTCACCGAACAGATCGAGCGTCTGGGCATGCCCGGCACCCGACTGCTGATTGCCTGCACGCCGGCCACGCCCGGCCCGTCAGGCATCGACGCGGTGGAGTTCCAGATTGCCGCACACGAGGGCGCCACGCCCCGCCCCATCGCCCGGGTGGCCTCGGGCGGAGAGCTTTCCCGCATCGGGCTGGCCATTGCGGTGCTGGCGGCGCGCTCGGCCCCGGTGTCGATCCTGATCTTCGACGAGGCCGACACCGGTGTGGGCGGCGCGGTGGCGGCCGTCATCGGCGAGCTGATGCAGCGGCTGGCAGCCGAGTCGCAGGTGCTGTGCGTGACCCACCTGCCCCAGGTGGCGGCACGCGCCGACCATCACCTGAAGGTGCTGAAGACGCGCTCAACGAACTCGGTATCCAGCCGGGTGGAACGGCTGGATGAAGCCGCCCGGCAGGAAGAGATCGCCCGGATGCTGGGCGGCAAGAAGATCACCGGCACGACCCGGGCCCATGCGGCCGAGCTGCTGGAGGCCAGCCGGCGCTGATCACCGCAGCTGCCAGGATCCCCCCACGGCCGCCAGCAGGGTGACGTAGTTGTTCAGCCGCTCGGCCTGCAGCGACAGCAGCTGGCTTTGGGCACTGAGGCTCGTGCTCTCGGCAGAGGCCAGCTCGGCATAGTTCACCACCCCGCCCTGGTAGCGGTTGCGCACCACGCGCTCGGCTTCCTGCGCCAGCGCCACCAGGCGCTGCTGGTCGGTTTCCTGGTTGGCCAGCGTGCGGCGCGACAGCAGACCATCCTCGATCTCCTGCAAGGCGGTGAGCACCTGCAGGCGGTAGGCCGCCACCTTCTCGTCGTAGGCGGCTTCCTGGGTCTTCAGGGCGGCATTGCGGGTACCGCCATCGAACAGGGTCTGGGCCAACTGGGCACCGACCGACCAGGAACGCAGCGGCGATGACAGCAGATTGGCCACGGTGGCCGAGCTGAGGGTGCCGGTGGTGCTGAGCGTCAGGTCGGGCAACCAGGCGCCGCGGGCCACGCCCACGTCGGCATTGGCAGCCGCCACCTGACGTTCAGCCACGCGCACATCGGGGCGACGACGCAGCAGGTCGATGGAGAGCGTCTCGGGAATGGCGGGCACGGCCGGCAGCATGACGGGCGGTGCCGAGGCATCCTTGCCGCCCGGAACCGTGTTGGCCATGGCGGTGGGCGCCAGATCGGCGGCGCTCAGGGACGAGGGCGGCAGGCCCAGCAGCACGGCAATGGCGTGACGTTCGGTGTCACGGCTGCGTTCCAGCGCATGGCGCTGGGTGACGACCGACTGCAGGCTGGTCTCGGCCTGCACCACATCGGCCCGCGTCACCAGACCAGCCTGGTACTGATTGCGGGTGAGCTGCAGCGAACGCTCGGAGGTCGCTTCGGAGCGGGCCTGCAGGATGAGCTGCGCTTCGGCCAGACGCATGCGCCAGTAGGCCTGGATGAGACTGACCTGAGCCTGAAGCTCGGCAGCGCGGCGGTTGGCCTCGGCCGCCTGCACGGCGGCACGGCCCGATTCGACCTGGGCCGAAACCTTGCCCCACAGGTCCGGAGCCCAGCTGATGGTGGTGCCGGCCTGAACGTTGTTGGCTGCGCCCTTGCCGTTGCCCCCCAGCTGGGACAGCGTGTCCTGATCCAGTCCCAGGGCACTGAGCGCGCCGGCATTGCCGCCGGAACTGCTGCGGCCCGTGGTGCTGCCCTTGCTGCCCGAGCGCCCCCCCTGGACGTTGACGCCGACCTGCGGCAGGCGGGCTGCCCCCGCCCCCGACAGCGTGGCCTGGGCCTGGCGCAGCCGGGCCTCGGCCTGCACCATCGAGAGGTTGCCGGACTGCAGGCGCTGCAGCAGATCCTTCAGGACCGGATCCTGGAAGGCCGCACCATCGATCAGGCTGACGACGGCAATGCGGTCATCGGACTGGCGGCCGGCATCCCCCGCCGTGCCACCGGACGGCGCTCCCGCTGCGCTGACATCTGTGCCCCGGGGCGCAGCCTTGCCGGCCATACCCGTCTTCTGGCCAGCGGCCCCCTCCTGCCCGGCCTTCGCGGCATCTCCGGCCTGGCTCGCCGCCGTCTCGCGTTCGGTACTGGACGCCAGGTGCCAGCCGCTGTTCTGCTCCACCGGCGCTTCCAGCGCCGAGGAAGGTACCTTGTAGGGCGTCATCACGCTGCAGCCAGCCAGCGCCAGCAGCAGGCCGGTCGCCAGCGTGGTGCGGCGAAAGAGGGTCGTCACGGTCATCGGGGTCCGAGCGGTCATGTCAGGCATGAAAGCGAGCCAGGGATGTTGGTGAAAGGACAAGGTAGCGTCCAGTTTACGACGCGGGGAATGGTCCGGGTGCGGTTGTGGCGGATATTTCCCCTTTTTTGCAGGGGGACATCGGCCTCCGGACCGTCCGACAGCAGGTCAGACCGTCCGACCGCGCATCAGACCGTCCGCAAGCCCGGTCAGGCGCCCTTCCCGCCCGCTTCGTCCGAGCCTTCGTTGCCGTTGGGGCGGCTGGCAAACCACGTGGCCAGGATGGGGCCCGAGACGTTGTGCCAGAAGCTGAAGACGGCGCTGGGCACGGCGACGATGGGTGCGCTGGCAAAGTGCAGGCCGGCCAGGGTGGCGCCCAGGCCGGAGTTCTGCATGCCGACCTCGATGGCAAGGGCCTTGCCATCGTAGAACGGTAGCCTGAACAGACGCGCTGCCAGCAGCCCGCCCAGGTAGCCCAGACCGTTATGCAGCACCACCACGCCGAAGATCAGCAGGCCCGAATCGATGATGCGATCCTTGCTGCCGGCCACGACGGCACCGACGATCAGCACGATGGCAATGACCGAGATGAGCGGCATGGTCTCGGCCACGTGGTCGATGCGATGGCCCAGGATGGCCTTGATGATGAGGCCCACGATGATGGGCAGCAGCACGACCTGCACGACCGACAGGAACATGCCCGAGGCATCCACCTGCAGCCACTGCGAGGCAAACAGCCAGAACACCAGCGGAGTGAGCAGCGGCGCCAGCAGCGTGGCCACCGTGGTGCAGGCCACCGACAGCGCCGTGTTGCCACGGGCCAGATAGGTCATGACGTTGGACGCGGTGCCACCCGGGCAGGCCCCCACCAGAATGACGCCGACGGCCAGATCGGGCGGCAGGTCAAAGACCTTGCACAGCCCCCAGGCCAGCGCGGGCATGATGAGGAACTGGGCGCACACGCCCACCAGCACGGCTTTCGGGTAGCGCAGCACGCCGGTGAAGTCCTTCACCGACAGCGTGAGGCCCATGCCCAGCATGACGGCGGCCAGCAGGTAGGGAATCCAGCTGCGCAGATCCAGGAAAAGGCTTGGAAACACGAAGCCCAGGGCGCCGAACAGCAGCACCCACAGGGCGAAGGTCTTGTTGGTGAAGCGGACGATTCTCAGCAGGGTGTCCATGCGGATGATGCTCCGGGAGCGAATGGTTCAGTCAGGGAGGAAAGCGGGAAGCCATTCTAGCGCCGGCCCCGCCGCAGCCACTGCTGCAACCGCTCCAGCAGCAGGTACAGCGCCGGCGTGGTGTAGAGGGTGATGAGCTGGCTGACAGCCAAGCCGCCGATGATGACGAGCCCCATCGGGCGGCGCAGCTCGCCGCCATCGCCCAGACCCATGGCCAGCGGAATGGCACCGGCCAGTGCGGCCACGTTGGTCATCAGGATCGGACGCAGGCGCTGGCCGGCCGCCTGCAGGATGGCTACCTGCGGGGCCAGTCCTTCGTGGAGCTGCTTCTTCAGGGCCACATCGATCATCAGGATGCCGTTCTTCATCACCACGCCGATGAGCAGGAAGAGCCCCAGCAGCGCAATGAGGCTGAACGGTGTGTTGCTGGCCCACAGCGCCAGCAGCGCCCCCACGCCCGCCGAGGGAATGGTGGAGAGCACGGTGATCGGATGCAGCAGGTTCTCGTACAGGATGCCCAGCACCAGGTAGACGGCCAGCACCACGCCCAGGATCAGCCAGCCCTGGCCGTCGGCCTTGACCAGTGACTTGGGTCGGCCATCGTCGCCATCGATGTCGGCAATGACAGTGACCGGCATGCGCTCGGCGTCGATCACGTCACGCACAGCCGCCAGGGCCGCGGCGTCAGTCACGTCAGCCGCCACCGAGAAGCTGATGGTGGAAGCTGAGAACTGGTCCACGTGGCGCTCGCGGTCCTGCACCATGCCGAAGTGCCAGCGGGCCACCTCGGCCAGCGCCACCGACTTGCCCTCGCTGGTGATGATCTGCACGCGATCCAGCGCCAGCGGGTTCTCGGTGAAGCGCTCGGAAACCTCCATCACCACCCGGTACTGGTTGCGGTCCTGGTACAGCGTGGCCACCTGGCGCTGCGCGAACGAATTGCTGAGCGCCGCCGAGATGTCGGTCAGCTGCACGCCCAGTCGGCTGGCCGTGTTGCGGTCGATGTCCAGCACGATCTGGCGGGTGTCCTCACCCAGACTGTAGCTGACGTTCTCCAGCTCGGGGCGCTTCGACAGCGCCACGCCCAGCCGCTGGTTCCAGGTCTGCAGCAGATCCCGGTCACCCGACTTCAGCACGATCACGTGATCGGCGTCGTCCCCGAACTTCGGGGGCGACAGCTGCAGGTCCTGCTCCACACGGCCAAAGAACATGGTGCCCGCCATCTGCGGTGCGTTGCGGCGTAGACGGTCAACAACCTGGCGCGCCGACACCTTGCGTTCAGCCAGCGGCTTGAGGGTGATGACCAGGCGGGCGTTGGTGAGCCCACCGTTGCCACCGCTGATGCCGGCCACATCCTGCACGGCCGGATCGGACAGGATCCAGCGGCGGTAGCGCTCGATGCGCGGCTGCATGATCTGGAAGGAGAAGCCGTCATCGCCCCGGATGAAGGCGCCGATCACGCCCGTGTCCTGCTCGGGCAGATCCGAGCGTGGCAGGTTGGCAAACAGCCAGACACTGGCGGCGATCAATCCCGCCAGGACCACGATCCCATACCAGGCGTGGCGCAGCATCCGGGCCAGCGACTGCTCATAGGCTGCCTGCAGATGATGGAAATAGCTGGCATGAAGCCCAAGCAGGCGCCGATGCCATGGGGCGCGGGCCGCGTTGGCGTCATCCTGCACGGACTCCGATCCCGGCGTCCCCTGCCCTGCATCGTGGACCACATCCGGCATGTTCCCCGGCAAGGCGAGGGCCTGTGCAGCCCCCTGCTCGGCCGCCTTTTGCCGCCTTTCCCGCGGCAGAACATGCGCGCACAGCGCGGGCGTCAGGCTGATGGACACGACCAGCGAGATGACGATGGCCGCCGCCAGCGTGAGCGAGAACTCGCGGAACAGCCGCTCGATGATGCCGCCCATGAACAGCACGGCCACGAACACCACCACCAGCGCCACGTTCAGCGCCAGCAGCGTGAAGCTCACCTCGCCCGCGCCGCGCATCGCAGCCCGGTAAGGTGACAGCCCCCGCTCGGTGTGGCGGGTGATGTTCTCCAGCACGACGATGGCGTCATCGACCACCAGGCCGGCGGCCACCACCAGCGCCATGATGCTGAGGTTGTTGAGCGAGAAGCCCGCCAGCCAGATGACGGCAAAGGTGCCGATCAGCGAGACCGGGATCACCGCCACCGGAATGAGCGCGGTGCGCAGCCGTGCCACGAAGAGCCACACCACCGCCGCCACGATCAGGCACGAGAACACCAGCGTCCACTGGGCCTCGGCCAGACTGCCGCGGATGCCCAGCGAACGGTCCATCACTACCGTGAGGCTGGCCTGCGGCGGCAGGATGGCCTGCAGCTGCGGCAGCGTGGCCTTGATGGCATCGATGGTGGCCACCACGTTGGCATCGGGCTGACGGGTGACGAGCGCAATGATGGCGGGCTGATGGTTGTGGAAACCGCTGCTGTAGCGGTTCTCCACCGAATCGCTCACCTCGGCCACGTCCGACAGCCGCACGGCCTGGCCGTTCTTCCAGCGCAGCACCAGGTCCGAGAAGTCGGCCGCGTTCTTCAGCTTGCGGCCGGTGGCCACCAGCCAGCGGTTGCCTTCATCCTCCAGAAAGCCCTCGGGCGCCTCGGCGCTGGCGGCCACCACCACCTGGCGTGCGTCCTCCAGCGACATGCCCAGGGCAGCCAGCGCGCTGGGCTCGAAGCGGATGCGCACGGCTGGCAGCGATGCGCCGCCCAGCGAGACCTCGCCCACCCCCTGCACGCGCGAGATCTTCTGCAGCACGATGTTGTCGGCCAGGTCGTAGAGCTGGCTGGGCGGAAGCGTGGCCGACGACAGCGCCAGCGCCAGGATGGGCGACGTGGAGGAATTGAGCTTGCGGAAGGTGGGCCGTCCGGGCATGCCGGGCGGCAGCTGGTCGATGACGCCGTTGATGGCCGCCTGCACCTCGCGCGAGGCCTCGTTCAGGTCGCGGTCGATGTCGAAGAAGAGCCGCACCTCGGTGCTGCCGGTACTGCTGGACGACGAGATGGACGACAGCCCCGCAATGGAGCCCAGCGCCCGTTCCAGCGGCCCGGCCACGGTCGCCGCCATGCTGGTGGGGCTGGCCCCGGGCAGGCTGGCTGAGACCACCACCATCGGCGTATCGATCTGCGGCAGCGGCGCCACCGGCAGCTGTCGCCACGCCAGCCAGCCGGCCAGCAGGATGGCCAGCGCCAGCATGGTGCTGCCGATGGGTCGGCGGATGAAGGGACGGGACAGATTCATCGGCGTCGGGCAATCACGGCAGGGGCGAGCTCATGGGCAGCAGGTCAGCGGAAAGAACGGCTTCATCGGCCTCGGCGCTGCGCGATCCGCTCGAAGAACAGGTAGATGACGGGCGTGGTGTAGAGCGTGAGCACCTGGCTGACCAGCAGCCCGCCCACCATCACCAGACCCAGCGGCTGGCGCAGCTCGGCGCCCGACCCGCTGGCCAGCATCAGCGGCAGCGCGCCCAGCAGCGCGGCCAGCGTGGTCATCAGGATGGGTCGGAAACGCAGGATGGCAGCGCGGTGGATAGCGGCGCGCGCCGACAGCCGTTCATGACGCTCGGCCTCCAGCGCGAAGTCCACCATCATGATGCCGTTCTTCTTCACCAGGCCGATGAGCAGCACGATGCCGATGACGGCCACCATGTCCAGCGCCCGGCCGCTGACGAGCAGCGCCAGCAGCGCCCCCACCGTGGCCGAGGGCAGCGTGGACAGGATGGTGATGGGGTGAATGGCGCTCTCGTACAGGATGCCCAGCACCAGGTACATCACCACCACGGCGGCCAGCACCAGCCACAGCGTGTTCGACAGCGATGCCCGGAACGCCTCGGCAGCCCCCAGGAAGCGGCTCTCGATGGACAGCGGCCAGCCCAGCTGCTGCTGCACCTCTTCCACGGCCGCCACCGCATCCCCCAGCGAATGGCCGTTGCCCAGGTTGAAGGACAGCGTGGCCGCCGGGAACTGCGACTGATGGTTCACCACCACCGGCGCCTTGCGATTGCTCCAGTGCGCCAGAGCGGAAAGCGCCACCGGCGTGCCGTCGGACGCCGCCACGAACACGTGGTCCAGCGCCGCCATGCCCTGGGCCCGCGCCGGATCCTGCTCCAGCACCACGCGGTACTGGTTGGACTGCGTGAAGAGCGTGGCAATCTGCCGCTGCGCGAAGGCATTCTGCAGGGCCGTGGTGATGGTCTGCACCTGCACGCCCAGGCGGGCGGCGGCGGTGCGATCGATCTCCACGTAGGCCTGCCAGCCGTCGTTCTGCAGATCGCTGCCGATGTCGGCCAGCTCGGGACGTTGGGCCAGCGCGGCCTGCAGGCGCGGAACCCACTCGGCCAGCAGTTCCGTGTCGGGCGTGCTCAGCGTCATCTGGTACTGGGCGCGGCTGATGCGGTCCTCGATGGAGAGTTCCTGCACCGGCTGGAACCAGACGCCCATCGTCCGGCGCTCAGCCTCGGGCCGTTCGGCCATCCGGCGGCGCAGCCGGTCGATGATGGCCAGCACGTCGTCAGCACGGTCCTCATGCGACTTCAGGTTCAGCAGCATGCGCCCCGTGTTGAGCGCGGTGTTGCTGCCGTCCACGCCGATGAATGACGACAGGCTGGCCACGTCCGGATCCTCCAGCAGCTGGCGGGCCACCACCTCCTGCTGCTGCTTCATGGCCTCGAACGAGATGGTGCCAGGCGCCTGCGTCACCACCTGGATGACGCCACTATCCTGCACCGGGAAGAAGCCCTTGGGCACCAGCAGGTACAGCCAGACCGTCAGCCCCAGCGTGGCCAGCATGACCAGCAGCATCAGCCCCTGGTGATCCAGCACGCGGTCCAGGCTGCGGCCGTAGGCGGCAATCAGCCGGTCCAGCAGCGCGGGGCGCGCCGACGGCTCTGCTCCGCCGTGTCCTGTCTCGCCCTTCAGCATCCGCGCCGACATCATGGGCGTGAGCGTGAGCGACACCAGCAGCGAGATGCCGATGGCCACCGCCAGCGTGACGGCGAATTCATGAAAGAGCCGTCCCACCACGTCGCCCATGAAGAGCAGCGGAATCAGGACGGCCACCAGCGAGACGGTGAGCGACACCAGCGTGAAGCCGATCTCCTTCGCGCCGTCCAGGGCGGCCTGCAGCGCCGGCTTGCCCTGCTCCCGGTGGCGGGCGATGTTCTCCATCATCACGATGGCGTCATCGACCACGAAGCCGGTGGCGATGGTGAGCGCCATCAGGCTGAGGTTGTTGAGCG
>ERZ772962.786-NODE-786-length-17468-cov-13.215012_pt1 | contig 17468 bp, 8 predicted proteins | sample MGYA00580676_ERZ772962 | MGnify/ENA primary metagenome ERZ772962 (study PRJEB29015, sample SAMEA2738049) | human oral metagenome | biome: human oral; feature: human-associated habitat; material: saliva | place: China | collected 2230 ...
TAGTGGCTCGACCTTCGAAGAATTCCAGCACAGTGTCGAGTTTTTCCCGAGACACTTCTATAGCATGAAGTACGTGGGGTGGGTCGTAGTCGGCGTAGGCGAACCGGCTGTGGCGGTAGCGCAGGTTATCGTCTACGGTTTGTAGGTGTCGTGCCATCCATTTTGCTTCAAATTCTTCAGGACCGCTCCAGGGGGTGAAGAGAGCGTCATAGTCTTTGAGGATGACAAAGACTCCTTTGCTTAGGTCGAGCCAGTCGAGGTCTGAGATGATTTCTTGGGTCCAGCTCATGAAGTTGTCATCGGGGAGTTTGTGCGGGAGGTTGACGGCTCGGATGATTTCGAGGGCTCCTGCTTGTGGGTCTTGGGAGGCTGCTATATTTTTGCAGGATATTTCGATGATGGCCCATCCCTTATCACGCAGGGCTTGGGTTTGGCGTTCTAGCACCTTGTCTTCGGTGATGTAGATAGTGGGGAAGAAGCTATTGCCACGCCCATCGTCGTAGTAACCCATAAATTGTTTACTCCTTAATGAGAATAAAGGTTCGGTAGTGGTCCGGGGTGTAGTACATGGTTCCATTATTAGCTATGACTAAGCGATGTGTGCCAAATTTTTCTGTTGTTGCTTCGCCCGGTACTTTGATGGTCGCCTCATAGTATTTCAGATCCATAAACTCTGTGGCATCTTTATTGGTCATACGAGTCGGCAAAGGGACATATGTATGGGTAATCTCTTCAGGAGTACCCCTATTAAGTCTGTATTCTAATTCATTGTTAAAGCCTTGGAACCGTGCATCAGGATGCAGATTTCCGCCCTTTGTCCAGACCTCCTTTGCCATATCAAAGACCTCTTGTGGGATTTCTCCATCGTATTCACTGGGGCGGAGCACCAAATATTTGTTCACACCGGGATCCGTACCGTACATACCGGAAGTATAGTCGGGTACCATCTTCTCGCCCTTGCTGTCGACAAAGTCATCCCGGAACATCCGCAGCTTCGGCTCAGGAAGCATGGGCTTGAGCTCCTTAAGCTCATAGCCAGGAGAGCCAACCTCCACACCGTCTAGCTTAGCCTGCTTCCTAACAGCTTTGTTGTACTCCTTAATCTCTGCGTTCTCAGCCTTGATATGTGTTCTTTCAGCACGATAAGTATCAACTTTTTCCCCTAGATCACTTAAATCATCTACATAAATAACATCTGACCTATCAGGATATTGAACCCGTTTACCCTTCAACCCTTCCCAGTCAATACGAGACTTAAGATAGTCATCTGCCGGTGGTGCATTATTAAAACCCCTACTATAGGTACCGCCTCCGTTGGGTATTCCTCTCTCTGCCATCTCGGGTACAGCTTGACCGTGGGCAACGGGCACCAGGTGATCGTCGCCGAAGCCGTGAAAGGTGTGCCGTGGTTGGAGCTTGGGCACTACATGCTCGATGCCCAGCAGGCTGGTGCGCGTCCATGTGGCAATGCGGTCTTGGATTCCGTTGATGCGGGTTTTGACGGCATTAACGGTGTTTTGGGTTTTAATGACAACAGGGGACGTCTTAACCCGATCAACCGTTCTGGAGATAACGGGGACTTTCATCGCCTGGTTGCCGGTGGCGCGTGCTACGGGCGGCCCGGCTTTGAAGAGCATCCCTATGAGTGCGGCTGTGAGTGCTTCTTTCCCGCCTTCCTGAAGGGCGTAAGCCTGCACTTTATCCCAGTCGATATTGCCGTCGGGGGTGTGGAAATCCATGCCATCAGCGGCACCGTTGGCGGCACCAGAAATAAAACCAACACCGCCAGCCAAAAGGATACTTGTCGGTGCTATGAACACCGAACTAATAACACCTACAAGAGCCAGAAAGCGCAGACTCTGCTGCATGAAACGTTCGCCTTCTTGGCTCTGATACTTACGGTAATCTGCAACCGTCATGGGGCGCTCACCCCGAGGGTCCACATACTCCAGCGGATTATTGCCTGCATATGCGTAAACGTCAGCAAACCAGGATGAACCAGCTATTGCGGCCTTCGGGTCTGTTGAGAGGAAACGACGTGAAGGGCTGTCATAGACGCGAGCGCCTAGCATATCTAGACCGGCTACGCGTAGCGACCCTGCACCCGTGAACTCGAAACCGGTGGGCATCCCGGGCACCGGGGTAGCGCTTGTAGAGGGCACGCCCCAGTCTGTCGGCAGTCCGGGTGTGTTACCTAATGCCGAATCGAGGGCGTTGCCGGTCAATCCGGGGACGTTGAGGGTATGCCAAGGTGTCACTCCGCCGGGTATACCCGCCTGCGAAAAGCCGCCGTCAGAGCTGGGTGCGCTCGTTGCCCCAGCACCCAGAAGATGCGGAATATCCGACCTGGCATCCCACATGAGAGGCACTGTAATGCCCTCACCATCAGAAACAGCGGATACCTCACCCACCGCATCAGAAATCAGTGAAGTGTGTGAAATATCTACACGTGAGGAAATAGAGTCTGTTACCGATGTCAGACCGCCGTAGGCACCCCAGCTATATTCGCGAGAGTATGAGGTGCCGGTGAGCTTATCGGTCGTGACTTCACCACTACGTTCGCCTGCCAGGTTGTAGGAGTAATCCGTGATGGTATGAGCGGCAAGCTCCCCAGCGTCGCCCCGTGCACTTGCGTATGCGCGAGCCTCAACGGCGACTAACTGGTTCGCTTCGTTATGGGTGAAGATACGCTCACCCTCCAGAACACGAGAGCCTGCAGCCGTGCGTTCAGATCCGTTAGAACTATCGAGAGCAAAGACGCGCTCGCGTACCATGACTCCGGCTGTGTACTCCCACTCCCACACGTGGGATGCTGCACGGGCGCCCACAAGCTGCCCGGCATCGTCATAGGAGTACAGAACAAGACCATCCGGTGAAGTATCAGATCCCGTTGAGTCCAGCCCAATCACGCGGCCGTTATGGTCACGGATCACTTGTGTGCGTTCAAGAACCTTTGATTCTTCAAACCCTCGGACGTCGGTGAGTACTTGTTCCCGCACATAGTCTGAGATTAGCCCGGTAGTGCGCTCGTGCGTCCAGGAAGACACCATATCTCCCACCCGAATCCGCATGAGACGTCCCAGAGGATCGTAGGAGAATACTGAAGAGATAACATCATGAGCGGGCTGTCCCGTGGCGTGTGTTGTTACAGCTACCGTTCGACCGGCACCATCTACGGTGCGTGTAGATTTTGCGTAAGGGGTTACTGACGTGATCAGATAACCATCGGCATCATACGAGTACGTCAGCGTATATGCGCCGGTTTTGATAAAGGTATTCAAAGCGTGAAGACGCTCGTGTATATCATCGTCTGCATGAGCGTTGCTTTGCTCGTCCGATCTTAGGAATCCTGAACGGCTGCGAGAGATCAGACGGTCGGAGGAATCATAGACAAAACGATGCTCAAGGTACGGCTTTTCGATGCCAGCAAAGGCGGAAGAATCGCGGTCCCTGAGTGCAGAAGCTGAGGCGTAGTCACGCACCGTCACGGTCCGATGACCAATAGATGATGCTCCGGGGGAGTACGAATACTCCGCCGCGCACACACCATTGACGCTCAAAGACGCGAGCAGACCGCCACCCTGATAGTCGTAGGAGTATGCACGGGTTCGCTCACCATTATTTTCAGACAGCAGACGACCTGCGGCATCGTAGGTGTATGTAGATGTTATCTCTGCCGTAGAACCCGCGCCCTTAACGGTGCGGATAAGCTGACCTGCGGCGTCATAAATATACGTGGTGACCTGGCCGGTCGCATCCAGGGTGCGCACCATCTGCCCAGCAGCGTCATACTCGAAATGGGTGCGATACCCTAAGGCATCTACAGCAGTCACTAGCTGACCGGCTGCATCATAGATGAATCTGCGGTTACCAGCACTGTTATCACTCATGCGGATCAGGCGTGAGCACCGGTCGTATGCATACGTTGCTGTGCGAGCCCCATGCTGCACCCGTATAATCCGGCCAAGGGCATCGTACGTCGTATGCTCAGTTGTGCCGTCAGGATAGGTTCGGGCAATAATACGAGATGCGGCGTCGTAGGTTAGCGTTGTGTACGCCCAAGCGGTAGGCTCTTCCCACTCCATGTTCTCGCCCACCGTCGGCTTCTGTTCGGGCACGCTTAGCCCCACGCCCATACGCCGCAGCCGCCCGGCTTGATCATAGTCGAATGTTTGGGTACGTCCCGCCGCAGATACCTCGCGTATCAGCCGGTTTGCCGCATCGTAGGTGCGGCGGGTGAGCCCGCCATGAGCATCAAGAGTTTCAACAGGGTTGCCTGCGGCGTCATAGGTTGTAAACTCGGTGACAGTTTCGCTGTTTCTCGGGGATGCACTCGATGACTTTGAGTTTTGAGATGCACGTCTAACCGGCTGCGAAGAGGCGAAATTTTGGGTGTTGTTCTCGCCCTCAATAATCACCCGTCCCAGATAATCGACGTGACGGAATGAAGATCCGAGTATTCCGCCGGAGGACGTAGTTTCTTTGCCCGTTCTACGATTTACAGTGCGGTGCGTAACAACGCCAGTAGCATCCGTCATCTGGCTAATTTCGCCAGCCAAGTCGTAGTCAAACTCACTCCGGGCACCCAGAGGATCTGTTACCGCAATAAGTTGTGACAGGCCATCGTATTCATAGTTGGTTACGGCACCGAGGGCATTAATAGTCTTGACCATGTTGCCCCAGGCATCAAATACTGCACGGTTGGTACGACCCAGTGGATCGGTGACAGCGGTGATTTGGTTGCCGTTATTGTACTCAAAGTGTGTGACATGACCGTAAGGATCTGTCAAAGAAACGGGCAGCTGACCTATAGGCCGCGATGTATCGCGTACACGGTGAGTGTCGCTTTGGCGTACAAAAGCAGGAACATCCAGCTCTTCGGGAGCAAGTTCAGGGTACGTGAGGGACCAGCGTGAACCGGCAGCATCCGTAACCGAGGCGAGTTGCCCGGCGGAGTTCCAATGCGTAGCGGTTACGTGACCTAGAGCATCCCTAACCTGCACTATTCGACCGTGTTTGTCGTACTCTAGATGGGCTGTATCGCCAACGCCGTTTGTTATGCTGATCAGTTCTTGACGTGCGTTATAGGTGTATGTGGTACGTACACCGGTGGGGTCAGTAACGCTTAGAAGGTTGCCGTACTCATCCCAGCTATATTCTGTAGTATGCCCATTCCCATCAGTCATAGTGATGGGGTTTGGGTTTGCACCTGTTGGTTCGTAGGTATATGACACTACCACGGGATCACCGGGGTTGAGCCGATCACGGAAATCACATACAGAGGTCGTGAGCAGGCGGTTATGTTCGTCCCAGGTGTACTTAGACAGTGCGCCCTCGGGGGTAAGTTGTTTCGCTAAACGACTGTGAGAGTCGTAAGAACGGCTTATCGTAGAACCATCGCGTTCAGTAACGCTGATGCGGTTGCCGAACTTATCGTAGCGCATGACTTGGCGGCTGCCATCAGCAGCCGTCATGGAACTGAGACGTCCGCGTTCATCCGAGCGCCAAATATTAGAGCTGTCGCCGGTTATCGCGTCAGCAACAATCGTCATAATGCCTGGAGCATACACGAAAGATACTTCACGGGAATGTTCTGTCAGCTGGTGGACCACACGTCCTTGGCCGTCATAGGTATTAGTGACTTCACGGTGGCCGTTCACGTCCCAGACTTCTTCAATAAGGCGCTTAGCGTTATGGGTGTAACGACGAATACCGTCGGGACGGTTAACCGCTGCTAGCAGATCATCATCGTCGTAAATGTAGGTGACGGTATCAAGTATCTGCACATCATGATCTATAAGGTAGGTGCTGGCAGATTCAGGGCGAATACGGTTATCACGGGGTGAGTTGCCGTAGCGTATCTGAAGACCCCGACCTGAGGCCGGGTGAACAATGTCAGTTAACTCTAACGCACCCGTTGCGGAATCCGATGAGTAAAGAGGCAGTGTTAAGGTTGCATAATGCCCCTCCATCACGCCTGTCCAGGCACCAGAAGGATCGTAGAAGTATCGAACGTGCTTGGAATTGTAAACAACCCAATAATATGCGGGCGCGGTGGGTGCGCTGACCTTGAGCCCAGCATTCTCTGCCGTCTTGATTGCTTTTGTCGTCGCTGTGGAAACATAGCTGTAAAGCTCGTCGCCGGGAACAGTTTTGCTAAGCCAATACGATTCGGAAGGAACACGACCAAAACCGTCGCCCATACGAGGGAATGCAAGAGTCCGACCATCAGGCGTGTGCCATACAGCGCCCGTGTTACTCAACGTAAGCTGAGTATCAAGCGTAGAAGACCAACCGAGACCAAAGATGCCCGAAGGGGCTTCTTCGGGATAGGTAACGGCAACGCTGTTGTACATACGTTCAAGCTTGATGAGCGATGCCGCAGGAGCATGCTCGAAGGAGAGATCACACTCATGCTCAATGAAATTCCCTGTGGCAACATTCACAGGATCAAGCGCATATCCTGCTGAGTATACCGCGCCGGTTATTGTCGCACGAGAAACGTCAATACTCGGACGATCTGTAGAAATTTTCTGTTCCTTCAGATAATTCCGGATATACCCCGTATTAAGGTACTGCGGATAATCCAAAAAATCTGCTTCAGAATAAATAGGGCCTAACATTCCTTGAGAACCAGCCGTCGCGAAAGCTTCCGCAACAGTGAGAATCCAACGAACATCAGATTGGTTGGCATCAACCCATTTTGCGATCGAGTTAAAAAGGCTTACGGCATCAAAAACACCCCATGATGTATGCTCAGCGAAAGAGCTGTAGCTTTTCGTGATATTGGAGTAAAGCTCAGCAATTCTTTGATCTGACTTAGAGTTCTTTTGCGCAAATGTCACGAGGTTGCCGGGAATAGCCGAGGTAGTCTCGGTAGCATCCTGGGCGGCGTCCCGAGCTCTCTTTTCGGCGCGATGCGTACGGTTGCGCCCGATAACCTCTGCATTTCTGCCCGTATTACGGGATTTGATAATCGGGGCGCGTTCGTCGAACTTGGGACCTTCGCTATCTAGATTAGGCTGTGGTTGGGGAGGGTAATGAGCAGCGGGATCTTTCTGAAAACTTATAAATGTATTGCGATTATCATTTTCAATGTTATCTCTAATCTTCTTCTTTTCTTCCTCCCAGTTTGCCATAGCCTCACGGAATTTTTTACGATTCTCATTTTCTTGGTGTGCAGCATCAATATACTTCTGCAGGTCGGTAGCGGCATCGCCCAGGGCTGTAATCAGGTTTTTACATTCAGAGATGGAATACTTGCAGTTCTGATCAAAAACTCGTGCGAAATGTCCTTTAAACTCACGTTGGGCTATGCCAATATACCGCTGCCGTTCCGGAAGCTGTATTTCTAACTTTCTTTTTAAATACCTGAATATACTGAGCAGAATATCGGCATGATTAAAATCGAACTCAACATCACGCTCTAGAACGTGCATGTTGTCGTATTCGCCCATAGTTTATGTATCTTCCGTGATGCGTGGCTGGAAACTATGCTGAACCTAAGTGAAAGGTTGAAGCTCAACTTATGTTACCAGATGTGAACCCCCGATATGAGCACATCCTGTAGGGGTCTGAGGCGTTGCATGAGCCTGTCTAGTCATCTGGAATACTTGAGCCCCTCGAAAGGTTTCGAGGGGCTCAGAACTCTCGCACTTCCATGCGCATAGACCGCGAAAGTTCTGGTACTAATCAATAACCGGGCGGATGGTCTCAACCGAGACGATACCACCGTGCTCGGCGGTTGAGACCTGCAAGACTACCGCATCTCCTGGCTCCATATAGGGATCCTCGGCAGGAAGAATTTTCGCCGAACCCTTCATGAGGTGGCCTTTAAGAGCTTTAAAAACCAGCGGAAAAACGGGGCGATGCGTGCATAGCAGCGAAGGAACTTCCTTCACGAACAGCGATTCGGTCACTTTTGCCGTGCGTTTAGGATGCCCTGCCGCGCCGCTCTCTGAGAGGGACTTCTTCTCTTTGATCGCGATCGCATGGTCGTTCGCATAGGGCGCCACGGTCTGCATGCACCGCAGCCATGGAGACGAAAGCAAACGGATGGGGGAGTATGCCTCCAGCAGGCGGCTATGCGCAAGCGCTTGGCGTTTACCGGTTCCCGCGAGCGGACGCTCGTCGTCGGCGGCAGTCCAGTTAGACCGTGGTTTTGCCTTGGCGTGCCGCATAATGACGACCGGGCGGGTGTGCAGAGTGCCGGCTTTATGGTGAGCAACGAGCGCATCCAAAGGCTCGTGGTCGGTGCTGTTGCTCAAGAGCTTGCGTGCCTCTTTGGGGGTTACCCAGCGGATTTCATCAACTTCGCCTTCGTCAGCGCGGGGATGCTCACCCACGGGCAACTGTGCGGCCCAGTAGAACACATCCTTGGGGCGCCCCGAGACCATATAGTTGGTGACCGCCAGCGGCACGCCGAGGGTTATTCTGAGGGTGACTTCTTCGCCTACCTCACGAATGGCGGTTTCAACGAGTGATTCGCCCGCATCCTGTTTGCCTTTGGGCCAAGACCAGTCGTTATAGCGGGGCCGGTGAATCATGAGCACCTCAAGTTTTTCCCCGTGCAAGCGCCAGACGAGGGCACCTGCGGCAACGACAGGCGCTGTGTTTTCGCGGGTGCGGGTGATGGCGAGTGAATTATCGTATACGTGGGCGGAATAGTACGTTGATTCGGTGGTCACGGGATCCTCTATGAGCTGGTAGTGATGATGCGGTGTACTCCCATTCTAGGGGAAAAATCTTCAGAGGCGTCACCGTCCCGTAACCTTGTGTTCACCTTCGTAGTAAAAATCCGAATGTTACGTGGCTTGGCGCCCTGTGGAGCGCAATTATGGGCATATAGTGTGGCTTTCAGACCGAAAATTCGCATAGTGCTACTTTTCGGTCTGAAAGCCACCTGTATACAGAAGTTACGGAAAGGGAAAACCGCTAAATCTTGTCGTGGTTCTTCCGGGAGCGCGAGCGCAGGTAATAGGACTGCACATCGCGCAGCGGGTTGCCGTCGGCATCGGTATCGAAACGCTTCCACGTGCCGTCACCCGAGAGGTGCCAGGTGCGGGATTCATCGCTCATGTAGACCGTGAACATATCGAGCAGGTACTTGATATGGCGGGGGTCTTTGACCCTTACGAGCGCCTCGATGCGGCGGTCGAGGTTGCGGTGCATCATGTCTGCAGACCCGATATAGACGATGGGCTCACCCGCGTTCTCAAACGCGAAGACGCGCGAGTGCTCCAGGAAGCGCCCAAGTACCGAACGCACCCGGATATTCTCGCTGAGTCCGGGCACACCGGGGCGCAGGGCGCAAATACCGCGCACGACCACATCGACGGGAACTCCGGCCTGAGAGGCGCGGTAGAGAGAGTCGATAATCGCCTCGTCCACCATGGAGTTGCACTTGATCTGGATGCGCGCCTCCTTACCCGCCTTATGATTCTCAATTTCGCGGTTGATGCACTCGATGAGTCCGCTGCGCAGCGAACGCGGGGCGACGAGTAGCGATTTGTAAGTGGTTTTCGGTGCGTACCCGGAGAGCTGGTTGAACAGGCGCGAGACGTCCTCACAAATCTGCTCGTCACAGGTGATAATGCCGAGGTCTTCGTAGAACCGTGCGGTGGAAGGGTGGTAGTTGCCAGTGCCGATGTGCGCGTAACGGCGCAGCTGGTTGCCTTCGCGGCGCACTACCAAGGAGAGCTTGCAGTGGGTTTTCAGTCCGACCAGACCGTAGACCACGTGCACGCCCGCGCGTTCGAGTTTGCGCGCCCAGGAGATATTAGCTTCCTCGTCAAACCGCGCTTTAATCTCAACGAGTGCGACAACCTGTTTGCCTGCCTCAGCGGCTTCGATCAGCGCATCGACAATGGGGGAGTCGCCGCTGGTGCGGTAGAGGGTCTGCTTGATAGCCTGTACCTTCGGGTCGGCCGCCGCTTGCGCAAGAAACGCCTGCACACTGGTGGCGAAGGAATCGTAGGGGTGGTGCAAAAGTACATCGTGATCGCGGGTTGCGGCAAACACGTCCGCCTCTTTGGCGGTTTCGGCGGCGTTGAGCCAGCGGGAGGTATGCGCAATATGCTTGGGGTAGTGCAACGCGGGGCGGTTGGCGCGCACGATCGCGCCCATACCGCGCAAATCCAGCGGCGCGGGGAGCTTATATACTTCGGAGTCGTCGATATTGAGCTCAGAAATAAGCAGGTCAAGAATCGTGGGGTTGATCGTATCTTCAACCTCAAGACGCACGGGCGGACCGAAACGGCGGCGCAGCAGCTCCTTTTCGAGGGCCTGCAGCAGGTTCTCGGCATCGTCCTCTTCAACCTCAAGGTCTTCGTTACGGGTTACGCGGAAGACATGGTGCTCAACAACCTCCATGCCGGGGAAGAGCGTGTCAAGGTGCTCTGCAATGATAACCTCTAGCGGAATATAGCGGGATTCCTTGCCGGTCGTGTTGGCGGCGCGGGGACCATCCACCGAAATCATGCGGTCAAGCTGATCGGGCACCTTCACACGCGCGAAAAGTTCCTTGCCGGTCTGCGGGTTACGCACCAGCACCGCAAGATTCAGTGAAAGCCCCGAAATATAGGGGAAGGGGTGCGCCGGGTCTACCGCGAGCGGGGTGAGAATCGGGAAAATATCGCGCAGGAATTCTTGGCGCAAACGGGTTTTAGCGTCTGCATCCAAGTCATCCCAGCCCACAATATGAATGTTCTGTTTTTTCAGTTCGGGAAGTATCTGCTCATGGAATACCTGGGCATGGCGCTTCTGCAGGCTGTGAGCGGCGGTCGAGATCGCCTCCATCTGTTCGTCAGGGCTCAAACCTGCGGCGGAAGGTACCGCCAGCCCGGTAGCGATGCGGCGCTTGAGCCCCGCCACGCGCACCATAAAGAACTCGTCAAGGTTCGAGGCAACGATAGACAGAAAATTCAGGCGCTCCAGCAGGTATAAATCAGGGTCTTCGGCGAGCTCCAGCACCCGGGAATTAAAATCGAGCCAGCTGCTTTCACGGTCGAGAAAACGCTCGGCCCCAAAATCGCCTTCGATGCTGGGCAAATCGAGTTTTTCACCCGCCTCAATGCGGTCGGCACGGGTATCGGCACGCTCAATCTTCGAGATATCGTTTCCGATGTGAATCAACCCGGTCATCGGTGCCGGTTCGGTATTCTTTTTGGTATGCGGGTGGGGTGCCACAGGCTATTCCTTACTATGTTGAGGGACTAAGTTTACGATGCGCCGCTCGTCATCGAGCACAACGCAGAAAGAACGTTCGGTATGGGTGTGAGCCGGTAAAGGATCCGCGCCCCACCCCGAATAAACGCTAGATGCTGCCGGTCGAGATAACCGCCGTGGTAACAGCGGAGAGCACGCCCGCATCCACACCGTTAGACGAACTCTTGCCGGACCCGCGTTCGGGGGCATACATGCGATCCACGGTCGCAACTGCGAATCCTAACGACTCGTAGAGCTTCAACGCAGGGGCGTTATCGGCGTCCACATACAGCTCGATCGCGTGCAGAGGCTCGCCGTTTTCGTCGGATGCAAGCGCCAAATACGCCAGGGCACGCAGGGTCACAGTGCGCCCCAGACCGCTACCCTGGGCGTTTGGACTGACCCCCACCACATAAATCTCACCCGCAGGCACCAGATCATCGAGCGGCTGCCCCGGCTCGGTCTGAGCGGTGGGAATTTTTGTCCACGTAAACGCCGCAATATTATGCGGGTCTTCCCGCTCGGAGATGAGAAAGAACCCCTCCGGGCGGAACCAGTCGCTGCTGGTGCGCTCGCGTAAGTCCGCGAGAGTCAGGCGACCTTGTTCGGGGTGCTCGGCGAAGGCTTCCGCGTTAACGCGAAGCCAGGGGTTTTCGTCGGCGGGGGTGAAGGTGCGCAGCTCAAGCGAGTCGGGCAGGGTGCGCGCATCCGAGAGCTCGGCAAGATTCTCACGGGTTTGCTCGTCAAGCGGAAGTACCATTTTGTACAGCACGCGTACCGGGGTGAAACCTGCGGCTTCGGCGAGCTCATTGGCGGGACTCTCAATACCGGTGTCGGTTGCGCTTCCGTGTACCCAGAGATTGTAGTTGGCGACCTCGCTTCCTAAATCCTCAATAACGCGAGCGAAGAAGGCGGAACCGAGCCCCTGCCCGCGCATCTGCGGGTGAACGGCTGCCTCAAGTACACCGGGCTCGTTGGAGTCTTCGGGGGAGGGAACGGCAACGAGTACAGCCTGTAACTCGGAATTATCAGCGGCTGGAGTGAACGCGAAAACTTGCGGTTTAACCAGACTCTCACCGCGCACCGCTTTCGAGAGCTCCACCAGAGTTTGCTCGGAGAAAGCCGGGGTGCCGTCGTGCTTCTGTACGGCGCGTGCGAACTGCGTGAAATGCTCTAGAAGCTCAGCATTGAGGGGCATATTTTCGTAGTGCCCAGAGTCGAGGGTGAAGTTTTCGGGTGATGCCGCCATTCTCGCCTTCTTTCACATTGCCTACTGTTTAACTTTACCGGGTGAAAGCCTGCGTTTGAACCGGTTTGATGCAATAAGCGCAATCTTCGGTGCACCAGAAAAAGAAAAGTATTTCGCCGCGCCGCTAGTCTTCGGCAGAAGGATCATGATGCGTATTCTGCGCGTGGAACGAATACCCCACATTACGTACCGTGGTAATCATCTGTTCGTGCTCAGAACCGAGCTTTGAACGCAGTCGACGAACGTGTACATCGACCGTGCGAGTGCCGCCATAGTACGAGTCGTAGCCCCAGACCTCCGAGAGTAGCTGCGCCCGCGAAAATACTCGCCCGGGATGCTGGGCCACAAACTTCAAAAGCTCAAATTCCTTGAAGGTCAGGTTGAGTGCCGCTCCGTTCAGATGCGCCGAATAGGTTTGTGCATCAATGACCAGATTGCCGATGCGGATAATCTGCTGGCTGCGATCATCCGTATCTTTGAGCTCGGGCGCCGTAACCAACAGGCGCAGGCGCGCATCCATTTCGGAGGGCGAAGCCTGATCCAGCACAATATCGTCCACCTGCCACGAGGCGGAAACAGCCGCCATTCCGCCCTCGGTCAGGACAATCATGAGCGGGATGGTGATGCCCGCGGTCTTCAAAAGCTGGGCGGTATTGCGTGCTTTGAGCAGGTTTTGGCGCGCATCCAGAATAACAATATCGTGTTCCGTGCCGATAGTACTCAGGGGCGAATCGAGGGGAAGCTCAATCACACGGTGGCTGAGCAGGCTGAGGGCAGGAATGAGCTCTTGCGCTCGTGGCGCATCGCTCAGTAACGCAATGCGGTACATACACCCTCCTGAATCTGCAATCCTTACTCGCACGGTTTTGTACTATTTTACTCATGCCTTTGTGTGCTCTTCGGGCACAGTACCTTCAACGGTGCTAAAACACGCAGCAGCGGTGCGCGTTAAAGTTATTTTTACCCAGGAGAGAGCGCCGTGATCCGTGCTTTAGCTCAGCTATCTATGGTATTTTTAAGGCATGGACAACATCTTGTACTTAGAGATCTTCTTCATCTGTTTGATGGCTCTCATCTCGGTATGCATCGCCGTTGGTGCATACGCAGTACTTAAGGGTCTCTTCGCAGGGCAGAAGTAGAGCGTAAAATTTTTTGAGCCGAGGAAGGCTCACGGTGCCCCCGGTTAACGCTGAGGCACCCCGGCGGGGGTGCGCAGACAGTGCCGGGGGCTTTTGCATGCCCGGCTCTCGTGCATCCCAGCCTATGGCGAAATAGCCCACGTTTTGAACTGCTGGCCACAGAAAACCCCTAGAATAGGGGAATGGCAATTGAAATTCCAACCAACCTAACCCCTGAGCTCGTTCCCTTCGCGTGGCTTCTGGGTACCTGGGAAGGTACCGGAACCATGTGGTACGAAGGACAAGAGAACACCCCCTTCGGGCAGATTATTAACTTCACCCAAGACGGTCTGCCGTACCTTGAATACCGCGCCGAGTCTTTCCTGCTCGACGATAACGGGCAAAAGCTGCGTCCTATCACTATCGAAACCGGTTTTTGGCAGATCGACCGCCCCCTCACGGATGCCGACGGCGGGTTCGGGCTGGTACCCAAAGATATCGTCCCCGCTTTTGCCGATGCGGAATCGGTTGAAACTCTGCGCAACGAAGATGATGGGTTCAATCTGATCGCCACCATTGCGCACCCTGGCGGAATCAGTGAAAACTACGTAGGCATGATTAAGGGACCGGTTGTGCGCATGCAGACCGGTAACCTGCTGCGCGACGAAATATCGCACGACTACGCCGGATCCGTGCGCCTGTGGGGGCTGGTGAACGGCAACCTCATGTGGGATTGGGAGATCGCCGACCAGGAAGGCAACCTGCACAAGCACGCCTCGGCGGAACTGCGCAAAACCTCATCCATGAGCGGCGATTCGCTGGGCACAGGCATGTTCGGTTCCCTCGACGACGGTACAGAAGAAGGCTCAGCCGAAAACTAGGACTACTCCACGCAGAGTAAAACCCGCATACCCGCCGTTCCGCTGCGGTGTGCGGGTTTTGCAGACCGTCTGGCCGCCACTCACGATAAAAAACAGCACGAGAGGAACATCATGAGCACCGCCGAAAATACCGCCGCCGATGCGCCCGAATACACCCCCACACTCAGCCCCCTTATGCAAGTGCACGGTGCCTTCGCCGCAGACGGCCCGGATGCGGGCATCGCGGCGCATTACGGCAACCCCCTGGCCGAACAGCGCGCCCTAGCCCGCGACCGTGGAGCCACAACGGGGAAACCCGTAGTCGTGGACCGTTCCTCCCTCGGCGTCGTGAGGGTCGCAGGTCCCGACCGCGCCAGCTGGCTCACCTCCCTCGCATCCCAGATTTTGACCGACATGAACCCGGGGGACAGCCGCGAATTTTTGCTGCTTTCCCCGCAGGGACGCATCGAATATGCGCCCGCCGCCGTCGAGGACGGGCAGGCGCTCTGGCTCATCGTCGAAGGTGCACAGGCGGAGCCGCTGACCGACTACCTGAACCGCATGAAGTTCATGCTTCGCGTCGATATTGAGAATATGAGCGGAGAGTACGCCGTTATCGAGACTGCCCGAAACCCGCGCGGGGAACAGGGCGCTATCCATCCGGTCTTTGCGGATGCACTGATATGGCGCGACCCGTGGACGGCACTCGTCGAAGGCGGCTACCATTACAGCGCAACGCCTGATGCGCATCCCGGCACCGACTACGAACGGTACCTGAGCATTATTCCCCGCGAAAAGCTCGCCACCCTCACGGAAGGCGCTCAGCTGGCGGGCGTCTGGGCAGCGGAGGCACTGCGCATCGAAGCCTGGCGCCCGCGCGCAGGTACCGAAATCGACAATAAAACCATTCCGCAAGAGCTGGACTACACCCGCACCGCCGTGCACTTCGAGAAGGGATGCTACAAGGGACAAGAAACCGTCGCGCGTGTGCACAACCTGGGACACCCGCCGCGCCGCCTGGTCTTTCTCGACCTTGACGGCTCTGAGCACACCCTGCCCGCAGCGGGCAGCGAACTCTTCGTAGAGGGCAAACCCCGTGCGGTGGGGCGCATCACCTCGGTGGCGCTGCACCATGAGGCGGGTCCCATAGCGCTCGCCGTCATCAAGCGGGCCGTGGACCCTGCGGCACCTCTGCGTGCGGTAGCTACCGGTGAGGCTTCAACCGATGAATCTTCAGCCTCTGCGACCGAATATGCCGCAGCACAGACCCTCATCGTTTCTCCCGAGGCTGGTGAAATCGCCCGCAAATCCCTTGCGGGGCAAGACTTCCTCAAGCGCTAACGAACATGCGAGCACAGAAAACGCGGGTGCCCGGCCAGAAACACTCTGACCGGGCACCCGCTGCGTTCTGTCTGTGATAGGCGGACTACCGCCGAACCCTTAGCGGCCGAAGAGAACCGCAGCCTCGTCCCAGCGCTCGCGAGGTACCGCCTTGAGACCGTCCAGAGCTTCTTCAAGAGGTACGTACTTGATTTCGGTGCCCTGAACCGAGACCATCATGCCCCACTTCTTTTCGTGCACCATATCGACGGCGCCCATACCCAGACGGGTTGCCAGCACGCGGTCGTAGCCGGTGGGTGCGCCGCCGCGCTGAATGTGGCCCAGAATAGTGTTGCGGGTTTCGATACCGGTGCGTTCCTCAATCTCCTGGGTGAGGTATTCACCGATACCGCCTAGGCGGGGGCGACCGTCCTTTTCCGTGCCCTTATTGGCTAGAACTTCGTCAAAGCCTTCGGGAATAAAGCCCTCGGCAACCACGACAAGCGGGGAACGGCCACGATCGTGCACTTCTTTCACCCAGTGGCAGATCTCGTCCATTGAAACCTTGACTTCGGGAATCAGAATAGCGTGTGCGCCCGCAGCCATGCCGGAGTGCAGTGCGATCCAGCCTACGTGGCGGCCCATGACTTCAGCGACCATGCAGCGGTGATGCGATTCGCCGGTGGTACGAATGCGATCCATAGCCTCGGTCGCAATAGCAACAGCGGTGTCAAAACCGAAGGTGTAGTCGGTGGCGCGCAGATCGTTATCGATGGTCTTGGGGACACCGATGACGGGCAGACCCGCATCCGCCAGACGCTTAGCACCGGCAAGAGTGCCTTCACCGCCGATAGCAATAATGGCGTCAATCCCGTGGCGTTCCATCATAATTTCGATATTTTCGGGTCCACCGTTAGGTCCATCAAAGGGGTTGGTGCGCGAGGTGCCGATAATAGTGCCGCCGCGGGACGCCAAACCGCGTACCTTCTGCCGCGGAAGGTCCATGAAGTCGCCTTCGACTACGCCACGCCACCCGTCACGAAAACCGACGAATTCGTAGCCGTACTTCTTGACACCGTTGAGAACTGCGCCGCGGATAACGGCGTTGAGACCGGGGCAGTCGCCTCCGGAGGTAAGCAGACCGATTTTCATGATGGCTCCTTATGTCTGCGCGTGTTGGGTGTTCTGCGCGTGGGTAAAAATATGGTCTCCGCCAGCGTCGTGCAATGGATGCGCGAGCTCGGGAGACCATCCTCTTAGATACTATTTTAGCCGCGTTTGGGTTATGTGGGTAGCTGTGGAATTACTTGTGTTTTGCCACGAAACGGCATTAAAGTTCAGGTTTTAAATACTCAAAGCGCGGAAAAGCGTCTTATCGGGAGAGAACCATATGTGCGGTGGTAGCTCAATGCTGCCGAGAGAGTGTGTGGTATCTGGGGTGTAACCCAGAAAAGCAAGACATTAGGCAAGAAAGCCGTTTCTCAGTTCGCTCCATGGGATAACCAAAGCTCGGGTAATAATCTCGATCATGAGAAAACGTTCAGTAAAAGCCTTGAGCTCCTCACCCCGAACCTACAATGCATATGCGAGGCACCCGCCGGACTTTGCGTACAAGTCAGAACGGGTGCCTCTGCATGAGATGTATGCGGTGCGATCAGAAGCGCTTAACTACTCTCTTGAGGACCGCAAAAACGCCTAGGTTTAGCGTGCGGAACC
>ERZ772962.787-NODE-787-length-17465-cov-12.418782_pt1 | contig 17465 bp, 18 predicted proteins | sample MGYA00580676_ERZ772962 | MGnify/ENA primary metagenome ERZ772962 (study PRJEB29015, sample SAMEA2738049) | human oral metagenome | biome: human oral; feature: human-associated habitat; material: saliva | place: China | collected 2230 ...
CGAGGCCGGCGCCGTCGTCGTGCGAGCCGAGTCTGCAGCCTGACGCGCTCGCCAGTACGCGGATACCGACTCACACAAGCGGCACAGCCGCGTCCTGGGATCGTCCTTGCCTTAAGGTGATGTGCTAGCCACGTACGCAGACACCCGAGCGAGGCGCGCGACTGAGCGTGCCGGAGGGAACCACGATGAACCTGCCACGACGCACCATCCTTGCCGCCCTGCCCGCCACGGCGGGACTCCTGGGCCTGGGAGCCTGCTCCACCGGAGGAGCCACCGCGCAGGCCTCCTCCACGGCCTCGTCGCAGGCTCCCACCGATGCCAAGCTCGCCCTGGACCCCGCCGCCTGGCGCTACGACGCCGACCACAAGGTCTACTACCAGCTGGGTCTGCGCTACGTGGCCACGCCCCAGGCCTCGGACTACGAGACCCTGGGCATCTACGTGCCCGGTGCCTACTTCACCGGCAAGGACAACGGAAATGGCACCTACACGGTCACCGTCAACGCCTCGGGCGCCGTCGGCAGCTTCACCGCTGCCACCGCACCCACCGTCTTCCCGGTCAACACCCCGGGATACTCCGCCCAGAAGCCGCCCACCGAGTACTCCTACGACACCATCAAGGCCTACATGGAGGCCGGCTTCATCTACGTCCACGCCGGTCTGCGCGGCAAGGACTCCAACTCCCAGACCTACTCCGGCAACGCGCCCTGGGGCGTCGCCGACCTCAAGGCCGCCGTGCGCTACCGGCGCTACAACTCCGCCTCCGTGCCCGGCGACGCCGCGAAGGTCTACGTCTTCGGGCACAGCGGGGGAGGGGCGCAGAGCGCCGTCGCCGGAGCCTCCGGGGACAGTGAGCTGTTCGCCCCCTACCTGGCCGTCCTGGGGGCCGCCACCACTGACACCAGCGGCAAGGCCCTGTCCGACGCCGTCGCCGGAGCCATGTGCTGGTGCCCGATCACCAGCCTGGACAGCGCCAACGCTGCCTACGAGTGGAACATGGGGCAGTTCGCCTCCTCCGACACCCGGGCCGAGGGCACCTGGACGCGGGCCTACTCCCAGGACCTCGCGGCCGCCTTCCCCGCCTACCTCAACGGGCTGAAGCTCACCGACTCCCAGGGCAAGCCCCTGACCCTGGAGTCCTCCTCCCAGGGCACCTACCTGTCGGGCTCCTACTACGACCACCTCGTGTCGGTCATCCAGAAGTCCCTCAACGACTTCCTGGCGGCCACCACCTTCCCCTACACGCCCTCCTCCACCGAGATGGCGGGAATGGGCCCCGGCGGGGGCGGCGGGGCGCCGTCGGGAACCCCGCCCAGTGACGCCGGCGGCACTCCCCCCAAGGGTGGGACGCCCGGAGGCGGCGGTCAGGGCAGTGGCGAGTCCACCACCTACAAGACGGTGGAGGAGTACATCGCCTTCCTCAACTCCTCCTCCCAGTGGGTCACCTACGACGCCTCTAAGAAGACTGCGACGATCACCGGGCTGCAGGGCTTCGTCACCTCCCAGAAGAACGCCTCCAAGGACGTGGGGGCCTTCGACGGCGTGGGCCGCGCCCAGACCGAGAACCTCGTCATGGGCTCGGGGGAGAACAAGCAGCACTTCTCCTCCCTGAGTCGGGAGGTCATCGCCAAGGGACAGTCCAGGTACGCGAGCCTGTCGGGCTGGAACAAGGACTACGGCGTCGCCGGCTACGAGAAGGACCTGGGTGCCAAGGACTCGGTCGGCACCGACATGGTCACGCGCGTGGCGATGTACGACCCCCTGTACTACCTCACCCAGGACTCCAAGGGGCGGGGCAGCTCCACCATCGCCCCCGCCTGGCGCATCCGCACCGGCATCACCCAGGGCGACACGGCCTCCACCGTCGAGGTGAACCTCGCCCTGGCGCTCCAGCAGGCCGGAGCCGGCAGCGTCGACTTCGCCACCATCTGGGGGCAGGGGCACACGATGGCCGAGCTGACCGGCACCGGTGAGGAGAACTTCATCGCCTGGGTGACCAAGCAGGCGGCCTCCTGACCTCAGGAGGCGCCGGAGGCGTCCTGGGGAGCCTCGGGAATCCCGGGGAATAACGACGGCGTCGGGGTGGTTGAGGGGCCGGTTTCCATCTGTCTCATGAATCGAGTGTCCATGCTGACCGCCGCAATGGTCCTCGCCGTCCTGGCCGCCGCTCTCCATGTCCTCATCTTCTACATGGAGTCCATCGCCTGGGAGGGGCCCCTGGCCCGCAAGACCTTCGGAGGCACGCCCGAGGAGGCCAGGCCACACGCCTTCTACGCCTTCAACCAGGGCTTCTACAACCTCTTCCTGGCCCTCCAGACGCTGACCGGAGTCACCCTGGCGGCCCTGGGACACGTGGCGCTCGGCGCCGCCCTCATCCTGGCCGGAACCGGGGCCATGCTGGCCGCCGCCGTGGTCCTGGCCCTGGCCTCGGCGCCGCACCGTGGCGCAGCGGCCAAGCAGGGGCTCCTTCCGCTGTTGGCCATCGTCTGCACCCTCGCAGCACTGCTGGGCTAAGCCGCTCCGCTGCGACCCGGTCGTTCGCCGTTAGTCGCACAGGACGACATCAACCCCGACTCCCCGCAGCTCCTCGAGTGCCTCGGGGTCGATCTGGCTTGTTGTCAGCAGCGTGTCGAGGTCCTCGATACGCCCGAACCGGTAGGTGTTGGTCTGGGTGATCTTGCTCGGTGCGGTCGGCAGAACGCGTCGGGTGGAGGAGGCCATGATGGCGCGCTTGACCATCGCGTCGTCGGACTCCATGACGGTCAGGCCCTCATGGGTGGACACGGCGCAGGCGGACAGGACCGCGACGTCGGCGCGGAACGCGCGCACCGCCTCGACCGCCTCAGCGGAGAACAGGGAGAGGGACTCCGGATCCACCGGGCCGCCCGCGATGGTCACCGCGGCTCCACGCACGGAGGCCACTGCCGCCCCGGCTCCCAGCGACAGGCACAGAACCCGGATGTCGCGGCCGGCCAGCTGCTCAGCCACCATCTCGCAGGTGGTCCCCGAGTCGATGATGACCGCCTCCCCGTCCTCGATGAGCTCGGCAGTGGCCTGCGCCAGACGGCGCTTGATCTCCACATCCTGCCTGCGACGCATGGAGGCCGGTCGGGCGGCTCCACGGCGCGGTGCACGCAGAGCCCCGCCGTGGACCCGGGTCACCAGGCCCTCATGGGCCAGCTCTGCCAGGTCCCGGCGGATGGTGATGACCGAGACCCCGGTCAGCCGGGACAGCGCCTGCACACTGTGGACCGTGGTGGGGCTCAGGGCGCGCAGTATCGTGCGGCGCCTGTCGTGGGGACTCTCGCGCATGCTTCCTCCGCATCGGTAGCAACGAGGTGATCGTTTTGCTGGAGAACGAGCAATGACAATGATCGTATGGTCTTCTACTGTTGGTGTCAACGGATCGGAGTTTCGGAAATCCGTTGATTCAATGCCAAAAAATCGCTGCCTAGAAGAGTGATCGTACGATCATTTCTGGTTGTCGGTAGTGATTCTTCACCGTCAGGAAAGGAATGACCATGCCGTACCTCGACCACGTCGCCATCTGGGTCGCCGACCTCGACAGCGCCCGCGACTTCTACTCCCACTGGTTTGACGGGCATGCCAACGGTCTCTACGAGAACCCCAGGACCGGCCTGCGCACCCACATCCTCCACTTCGCCGAGACGCCCGCGGGCGAGCGGGGGACCCGCCTGGAGATCATGACCCGTCCGGAGCTGGCCGAGGGGCGTGAGGCCGCCGGGCTGGGGTGGGCTCACGTCTCTTTTGGCCTGCCGGGGCGCGAAGACGTCGACCGCCTGGCTTCCTACATGTCGGAAGCCGGTGTGCCGGTCGTCGACGGACCTCGCGAGACCGGCGACGGGTACTACGAGGCCACCGTGCTTGACCCCGAGGGCAACCGCGTCGAGCTCGTTGCCTCCGACTACTCCGACGACGTCGCCCTGCGCCCGGCCTTCTGATCCGGACCTTCTGATCCGGAAAGCCCGCCCGGGGTCGCAGCCTGGGCATGCAGTGCGGGAATGGTGCGCACCGCTGCGGTGTTGAGTGGGGGCAGCTCGTCGATACCTTCGACGTGTCGATGGTGAGCACCTGGGTGTTTGCTTTCAATCCTGCACCAATCGCCTTGGGAAAGGCTGCCACCTGGCAGATCGGCAGATGGTGGCTGGTACGGTGGCAATACGCCATCGGGCCGCGCCGCCTAAGGCCATGAGAGGACACCCGGCACCCGCAATGAGCAGCACCATTACCTTCGATGCCGTTACCAAGTCGTACCCGGCCGGGAGGGGCGCCGAATCAGGTTCCCCCGCCGTCGACTCCTTCACCGCCCGTATCGAGGCCGGCACCACCACCGTCCTGCTGGGATCGTCCGGCTGTGGCAAGACGACCCTGCTGCGCATGGTCAACCGCATGGTGGAGCCCTCCAGCGGACGGGTCCTCATCGATGACGAGGACGTCGCCACCCGCGATGCCGTGGCCCTGCGTCGCTCCATCGGCTACGTCATGCAGAACGCGGGGCTGCTGCCGCACCGGCGCGTCATCGACAACATCACCCTCGTACCCCGCCTCCAGGGCGCCGACCGCCACGACGCCCGGTGCCGGGCCCTCGAGCTCATGGACATGCTCGATCTCGACCGCGACCTGGCCGGGCGCTACCCCCACCAGCTCTCCGGCGGCCAGGCCCAGCGGGTCGGTGTGGCCCGGGCACTGGCCGCCGACCCCGAGGTGCTCCTCATGGACGAGCCCTTCGGCGCCGTCGACCCGCTCGTGCGCCGCGACCTCCAGCGCGAGATGGCCCGCATCCAGGCCGAGCTGGGTAAGACCATCATATTCGTCACCCACGACGTCGATGAGGCCCTCGCTCTGGGTGACGAGATCATCCTCCTGCGTGAAGGCGCCCAGGTCGCCCAGCGCGGCAGCGGCCCCCAGCTGCTGGCCGACCCGGCCGATGACTTCGTCGCCCGCTTCCTCGGCCTCGACGACGCCGCCCGCCAGCTTCAGCTCACGGACGTCGCCGAGTCCCGGATCGTCCTGGACCGGGCCGGCCGCGCCGTCGGGCGCCTGGCTGACGAAGCCTCCTCGGAGGCGGAGGAGCGGGCATGAGCTGGGTCCTGGCCAACCTGCCCACCATCGCCGGGCACCTCCTGGCCCACCTGCTCCAGGCGGTTCCTGCGATCATCGCCTCCTTCGTCCTGGCGATCCCCATCGCCCGGCTGGCCCGCGTGGCCCGGCCGTTGCGAGCCGTGCTGGTGACCGGCTCCTCGCTGCTCTACGCCGTCCCCTCCCTGGCCCTGTTCGTCATCCTCCCCATCATCCTGGCCACCGGCATCCGCGACCCGCTCAACGTCATCGTGGCCCTGACCCTCTACGGGCTGGCGCTCCTGGTGCCGGCCACCGCCGACGCACTCGACGCCGTTGACGCCCGCGTCCTGGACGCCGCCACCGCCATGGGCATGGGGCGCCTGCGCTGCTTCCTCACCGTCGAGCTGCCGCTGGCGGGCCCCGCCATTCTCACCGGCCTGCGCGTGGTGACGGTCTCGACGATCTCACTGACCACTGTCGGGGCGGTCCTCGGTGTGCGCAGCCTCGGCTGGCTGTTCACCGACGGCTTCCAGCGCGGCATCACCGCGGAGATCGTCACTGGGCTGGTCGCCACCGCGGCCCTGGCCCTCGTCCTGGACGGGCTCGTCCTCGCTCTGGGGCGGCTGTGCCTGCCCTGGACCTGGAAGCGCGCCGGCGACGCCGGGGCAGTCCCTGCCGGAGCCTGCGCAGCCGCCGCGAACAGTCAGGAGGGCAAGGCGTGAGGTTCGTTCTGGCCGCCCTGGCCTACATCGCCGATCCCGCTCACTGGAGCGGGGCCATGGGGATCGGCCCGCTGCTGGTCCAGCATGTCCTCTACTCCCTGGCCGGTGTCCTCATCGCCGCCCTCATCGGGGTCCCCGCCGGCTGGTGGGTGGGGCACACCGGACGCGGGCGCACCTGGGTGCAGCCGCTCAGCGGCATGGCCCGCTCCCTGCCCACCCTCGGCCTCATCACGCTGTTCGGCCTCGTTCTCGGGGTCGGCCTGAGCGCCCCCATGATCGCCTTCGTCATCCTGGCCCTGCCCAGTGTCCTGGCCGGAGCCATGAGCGGGGTGCGGGCGGCCTCAGTCATGGCCGTCGACGGCGCCCGGGCCAGCGGCATGAGCGAGCTGCAGGTGCTGGGCCGGGTCGAGATTCCCCTGGGAGCGCCGCTGCTCGTCGGCGGGCTGCGCTCGGCCAGCCTCCAGGTCATCTCCACCGCCACACTGGCCGCCTACACCGGCGCCGGCGGGCTCGGCCGACTCATGTTCCTGGGCCTCAAGACCCAGGACTACGTCATGATGCTCTCCTCGGCGCTCCTGGTCATCTCCCTGGCCCTGGCCTCCGAGGCCATCTTCGCCCTCATCCAATGGGGGGTCACGCCCCCAGGTGCCCGGCAGCACCGGAAGGAATCAGCATGACTGCACCGTCCCACTCGCGCCCCGGCAAGCAGCTGACGCGACGCGGCCTGCTGGCCGGCGTCGGTGCGACCACAGGCCTGCTCGCCCTGAGCGCCTGCTCCGACACCGACCCCTTCGCCGTCGACCAAGCCTCGGGAGGCTACTCCGGCGGCCCGATCATCATCGGCAGCCAGCAGTACTACTCCAACGAGATCATCGCCGAGCTCTACGCCCAGATGATGGAGAAGACGGGCCTGACCGTCACCCGCCAGTACCAGATCGGCCAGCGGGAGGTCTACCTGCCCGAGCTCGAGGCCGGCAAGATCCACGTCATCCCCGAGTACGGCGGCAACCTGCTGGAGTACTACAGCAAGACCTCCGCCTCAGGCAGTCCCACCGCCACCGCGACCCCCTCCCGTGCCGCCGGCGATACCGCCTCCATCCAGGACACCCTGCTGAGGACCCTGCCGCACTCGCTGACCGTCCTGAACCCGGCCGAGGCGACGGATCAGGACTCCCTGACCGTCACCAAGGCCACCGCCCAGGCCCACTCCCTGACCTCCATCGGCGACCTGGCCTCGCTGGGGCGGTCCGTCACGATCGCCGCGAACTCGGAGTTCACCACCCGCCCATACGGCCCCAAGGGCCTCAAGGCCGTCTACGGCGTCGACGCCTCCGTCACGCCGGTGGAGGACTCCGGCGGGCCTCTGACCGTCAAGGCCCTCACCGACGGCACCGTCGACGTTGCCGACATCTACTCCTCCGATCCCGCCATCGGGGCCAAGGACCTCGTCATCCTGTCCGACCCCCAGATGCTCATCCTCCCGCAGAACGTCACCCCGCTGGTCTCCGCCTCACTGCCGGCCATCGCGGCCACCGCCATCAACCGGGTCTCGGCCCTGCTGACCCCCGACGAGCTGCGCTCCCTCAACCAGCGCTCCACCGGCGAGAAGCTCAGCTCCAAGACCATCGCCACCGACTGGCTCACCTCCAAGAAGCTGCTCTGAGCGGCGAGAGGACTGCGGTGTCCGGTGTGTCAGTGATGGCGGAGAGCGTGCGGACAACAGCTGTGATCTCTTGCATACAGTCGCTCTCTTTCGGAAAGTGGGTGCGCGTGAGAGAGTTTAGTTGTTCGTTCAACAACTAACGCTCAAGGAGCTCTCATGTCCGTCCCCTCCATCTCCATCATCGGCGCCGGCAACATCGGATCAGCGGTCGCGGGTCTGGCGGTCAAGGCCGGTGCCAGTACTCAGGTCGTGGTGCGCGACACCTCCAAGGCCACCGGCCTGTCGGGTGCCGACGTCGCCGAGATCGGCTCGCCCCTGACCGGTGACATCGTCGTCCTCGCCCTGCCCTACGCCGCCATCGACGAGGTCATCGCCACATACGGCGCACAGGCCTTCGCCGGCAAGGTCGTCGTCGACCCGACCAACCCCCTGGACTTCACCACTCTCGACTCTCTCGTCCCGGCCGGCAGCTCCGCGACCGCCGAGCTCGCAGCGAAGCTCCCGGACGCCCAGGTGGTCAAGGCCTTCAACACCGTCTTCGCCGCCGTCCTGGCGAGCGGCACCATCGGCGCTCGCCCGGCCACTGTCCTGGCCGCCTCCGACTCCGCAGAGGCCAAGGCGGGCCTGCGCTCCTTCGTCGAGGCCGCCGGACTGGCGTGGGCCGACGCCGGCGAGCTCAAGCGGGCAGAGCGTATGGAGGCACTCGGGGCACTGAACATCGCCCTGGGTGTCACGGAGCAGGTCGCTTGGACCGGCGGCCTCGCCGTCGTGTCAGAGTGAGCCCCGAGTGAGCCTCCAGTAAGGCTCCCGGTTCGCAGGTAACCTGTCGCCCATGCCCGTCGTCGGCCACTCACACGCGTGGGAGGCCGACGACGGATCAGCGACCAAGCACACGAGGAGACGACGTGGCCGACACTGAGCAGCCGACCGGCACGCAGCAGGCGGGGGAGATGGCGCCCGACCCCTATAGCCGCAGCTGCCCCTCACGCGGCCTGCTCAAGTCGCTCGGCGACCTGTGGACCGTGCTCGTCGTCGGGGCGCTTCACGAAGCGGGCCGGCCGCAACGATTCAAGGAGATATCGACCCGCGTCGACGGTATCTCCACCAAGATGCTCACCCAGACCCTCAGGGGCCTTGAGCGTGATGGACTCATCGAGCGCCATCAATACCCTGAGATCCCGCCGCGAGTGACCTACGAGCTCACCGACTCAGGCAAGGGGCTGGCGGAGGCGCTGGCTCACGTCGAGGCCTGGGCCACTGAGCACCTCGGCGCTGTCAGCCAGGCCCGGGCGCGCTACGACGCCGAGCACTGAGCATCCGCTGAAACGCTCGCCGAGGGCGTTTCAAGCGCGTCTACAGGTGCCGCCAGGTCTCCACGCGCCAGCGCGCGTCCCCGGATGTGGGGCGCCACTGCCCCCGCGGGTCGGAGAGGGCCGGATCGATGGCCCACTCCTGAGTGCTGATCCCCGGCGCGCGCACGAGCGCCGAGTCGGGCAGGCCGCGCTCGCGGGCCCGCTGCGTGGCATCCAGGTCCAGGACGCTGACGACGAGCACATCAGGCAGGCCGTCAGCCAGCGCCTGCTCGTAGACGCTCCCGCCACCGATGACCCACAGGCGGGGCAGCCCCGCAGCATCCCCGTCACGGGGATCGTGCCCCAGCTCAGCGGCCAGGCCCCGCGCCGCCAGCGAGAGCCCCTCGCGCAGCGAGCCGGCGCGGACCGCCCCCTCGGCCCGCCAGGAGCGGTCACGGGTGAGAACCACATTGCGCCGCCCGGGCAGGGGGCCTCCCAGTGAGTCCCAGGTGGTGCGCCCCATGACCAGCCCGCAGCCCATGGTCGTGGCCTTGAAGTGGGCGAAGTCCGCCGGCACGCGCCACAGCATGCCGCCGTCGGCCCCCAGGACGCCGGTGACGTCCTGGGCCCAGATCATCCCCAGGCCGCTCATACCGCGACCGGGGCCTTGATCGTGGGGTGGTGCTCGTAGCCCTGGGAGGCGTCGATGTCGTCCATGTCGTAGGAGTCGATGGACTCGGCCCGCTCCAGGCGCAGCGTGGGGAAGGGGTGGGCGCTGGGCACCCGGGAGAGCTGGGTGCGGACCTGCTCGACGTGGTTGTCGTAGATGTGGCAGTCCCCGCCGGTCCAGATGAGCTCACCGGGCTCCAGATCCGCCTGCTGGGCGAGCATGTGGGCCAGCAGCGCGTAAGAGGCGATGTTGAAGGGCACCCCCAGGAACAGGTCGGCGCTGCGCTGGTAGATCTGCAGGCTCAGGCGGCCGTCGGCCACGTAGCACTGGAAGAAGGCGTGGCAGGGGGCCAGCGCCATGGACCCCAGCTCGGAGACGTTCCAGGCCGACACCAGCATGCGCCGCGAGTCCGGGTCGGTGCGCAGCGTGTCGATGAGTCCGGTGATCTGGTCGATCGCGCCCCCGTCCCGGGTGGGCCAGGAGCGCCACTGCGAGCCGTAGACCGGCCCCAGCTCACCGGAGTCATCGGCCCACTCGTCCCAGATCGTGATGCCCCGCTCCTGGAGCCAGCGCACGTTCGTCTCCCCGCGCAAGAACCACAGCAGCTCACCCTTGACGGCCTTCATGGCCACGAACTTCGTGGTGATGCGGGGGAAGCCGCGGCGCAGGTCGTAGCGCAGCTGGCGGGCGAAGAGTGAACGCGTCCCGGTGCCGGTGCGGTCGGACTTCGCGGCCCCGTTGGTCAGAACCTCGGCAAGGAGGTTCTCGTAGGCGACGTCTACGCCTGGCGGAGGGACGAGCCCCATCCGCGCCAGGGCCGGGTACTGACCGGCCGATGGCGAGGGCTCGCTGGCGCTGGCGCTGCCGATACCGCTCACGCTTCGATCACCTCGACGTGGGAGCTGTCGACGTAGTCGCTCAGAGCGAGCTGGGGCCCCAGCGCCGCCTGCGCCCCCTCGATGACCTGGTTGGCCAGCGCCCGGCCCCCCGACCAGCCGATGGCGGCCCCGATCCCGAAGGGGAGGAGACGCCCCAGCGCCAGCGCCCCGCCCTTGGCGGCCGAGCGCTTGGCCACCCGCTTGATGAGGCGGGCGTTGATCGACTTCACCGACGGCAGGGGCATCTGCATGAGCACCTGAGCCGCCCAGAACATCGAGGACAGACCCAGCTGGCCCTGAACCGCCTCGGAGCCCTCCTTGCCCAGGAGGGCGGAGAGGACCAGGGCCCGACGGCGCTCGGCGTCGACGACGTGCACCCCCTGGATCTCCGCGACAGTCAGAACGTAGGTGACGGCCGATGCGATGAAGGCGGCGCTCTGGCCGACTGTCAGAGCTGCGGCCGCACCGGTTCCGATGGCCGGGATGGCCGCGGAGGCTCCGACGGCCCCCGATGACAGCCCCGCGTCCCGCCGGAATCGGGAGCCGGCCATCTCGACGAGCTCGGCGGTGTCGGCCCCGGGGCGGTCCCGGCGCATCCGTGCGACGCGCTCCTCGATGCGGGAGGCCGGGATGGCGATCGCCTTGTCGAGGGCACGTTCCAGCGCTGTGGAGCGCCCGGAGCGGGAGGTGTTCACAGTGGTCTCCTTACCTGAGTGACGCAGGGGCCTCGGGGAGCGCGGCCGGTTCAAGGGCCGGGGTGCTGAGGGCTCAGTCCTCGTTGGGGTCGACGATCGTCGTGGTGTAGGAAGCGCCGTGCTCGATGGTGTGGCCCACGGTGCAGTGACGGTCCACGGCGCTGGCGACCCGCTGGCTGAGCAGCTCGCGCTGCTCGGCGTCGAGGGAGGACAGGTCAGTGACGATCTCGACCTGGAAGGACTCGTAGCGCTCCTCGGCGTCGTTCTTGACGGTCGAGCAGCCCACGGTGGCCTCGAAGTCCTCGCCCAGGGCCTTGGCCAGACGGTGGTCGGCGGACAGGGTGTTGCAGGTGGCCAGGGCGATCTTCATCAGCTCACCGGGCGAGAACTCGCCCGGGCCCATACCAATGCGGACCTCGGCGCCCGAGGAGTTGCGGCCGATGTACTGACGGGTGCCCGCGCGCTCGGCCCACACGGCGTTAGGGGCGGAGGCGGCAGTGTTGGAAGTGCTCATGGCCTGATCGTGCCATGAAACCGGGCGAGACTCAGCGGTGGAATCGGCGTACAGCCCGGTGCTGCGCCACTGGCGGACAGGGGCGCAGCACGGGAATAACGCCGCTGGGCGACGCAGCGCACAGTCAGTGATCTGTGCGTGATCCGTGAGTGATCGGGGCGTGATGAAGACGTGGATCAGTGCTCGGCGAGCCAGGCGGTGGCCCGGCTCTCCTCATCGGCGACGACGCGGCCCACCATGCCCATGGCCTTCTCCTCGATGGCCTTGCCGACCAGTGGCACAGTGACCTTGAGGTCGACGTCGACGGTGACGGTGGTGGCCTCACCGGCGGACTCCGCGGCGGGAGCCATGGTGGAGGTGGCACTGACCTTGACCGGGGCGTTCTTGACCGTCACGTCGTAGCCGCCGGAGCGTGAGCCGTCATCCTTCGGCTCGCCCCAGGACTCGGCCACGGAGAAGGACACCGCCGAGCGCACGAACCTCGAGGCGACCGAGGGCAGCTGGGAGGGCTGGATGCTTCCGGCGATGGTGGCCACGAAGCCCTGGCCTCGCTGGGCGACGTCCACCGAGGCGTTGTCGAGCCCGGCCCGTGAGACCCGTGTCTCCTGGTAGGAGGGGTCGGCGAGCATCTGCGCGGTGCGTACTGGAGATGCGGGATAGGTGATGGTGATGGTCTTCCTCATGGTGCGATCCTGTCATGTTTCGCCGGTCCGGGGCATGTTCCGGCCTCCGCGGGGACGGAGGCCAAGGCGTGCTCGTGCGGTTGAATGCGGGATCGCTCAGTTCCCGAACATGTGTCCTGCTTGGCAATTAGCCGGCTCAACGAGCCGGTTCCGCTCACTGCCGATAACCTTGAGAGGTGCCTAATCTTCTGCCCAGCGCCCTGAGAGACGCAGTCGACCTCGCCGAGGCCGACCTTGACTGGATCCACCAGCTGGTGGCCGACTGGCAGCTGATTGCGGACCTATCCACCTCTGACCTGGTCCTGTGGGTGCGTACCCGCGCGGGGCGTTTCATTGCCGCAGGCCATACCCGCCCCTCCGGTGGGACCACCGTCCATCTCGAGGACGTCATCGGGCGGCGCATGCCGGCCTCGCGTGAGGCCATGGCCATGGAGTCACTGTCCACCGCCCAGATCCAGGACGCGGCCGAGCCCTACTGGACCGGTACCGCCGCGGTCCAGGAGGAGTACATCCCGGTCGTTCACGCCGGTACGCCGATCGCCGTCGTGACTCGGGAGACCTCGGTGGGCGTCATCCGGGGCGGGCGCATCGTTGAGCGGGAGATGGAGGAGATCGCCGAGGTCCTGTGCCAGATGACCGCCTCGGGCGACTTCCCCATCCAGGGCGCCGGCACCACGATCCGCCACGGCACGCCGCGCGTGGCCGACGGCGTCCTGCGTCTGGACGAGGAGGGGCGGATCGTCTACGTCAGCCCCAACGGGCGCTCCTGCTTCCACCGCCTGGGCATCGAGGGCGAGTTGGAGGGGATCCTGCTGGCCGAGGCCGTCACCTCGATCATTCCCGCCCGTACCCCCGTCGATGAGACGCTGGCCGTGGTCCTCATGGGCAGGCAGGCCTGGCTCACCGAGGTCGAGGTCGGGGGAGTGTTCCTGTCTGTGCGCTCCATCCCGCTGACGCTCAAGGGGCGCCGTTCCGGGGCGGTGCTCCTGGTACGTGACGTCACCGAGGTGCGTCGGCGTGAGCAGGTCCTGCTCAACAAGGACGCCACCATCCGGGAGGTCCACCACCGGGTCAAGAACAACCTGCAGACCGTCTCGGCGCTGCTGCGTATGCAGGCCCGCCGCGCCTCGAACGAGGAGACCCGCCAGGCCCTGTCCGAGGCCGAGCGCCGGGTGACCACTATCGCCACCGTCCACGACGCCCTGAGCCACAACGTCAATGAGCATGTGGACTTCGATGAGGTCTTCTCCTCCATCCTGCGCATGGCCGCGGTCGTGGCCACGCCCACGGGCGAGGTCAGCACCAAGCTGGAGGGCTCCTTCGGGGTGGTCGACGCTGACACGGCGCAGGCGCTGGCCACGGTGCTGGCCGAGCTCGTGACCAACGCCGTCGAGCACGGCCTCGATGGCCGCGACGGCCGCGTGACGGTCACGGCCCACCGTGACGAGGACCGGCTCGAGGTCCACGTGATGGACAACGGTGCGGGCCTGGCGCCGGACACCCTCATGACCGGACTGGGGACACGGATCGTCACCACGCTCGTGCGAGGAGAGCTGCGCGGGGTCATTGATTGGGAGCCTCTGAGCGGAGGGGGCACCGACGTCGTCATTCATGCCCGCCTTCATCAGCGGGCTGCCAGGGCTGAAGCCTGACCTTTCCTTTTCCCGCTGTAGAGAACCACTGGATCAACAAAACGGTGTTCGCACGATTAACCGTGCGAACACCGCAGTGTCAAGAACTCGATCAGTTTTCAGGAGGACCGGCGGGCCCTGGCCGCCCGGCGCTTGAGAGAACGGCGCTCGTCCTCGCTCATGCCTCCCCAGACGCCGGCGTCCTGGCCGTTCTCCAGTGCCCACTTCAGGCAGGTGTCCACCACCTCGCAGCGGCCGCACACCTCTTTTGCCTTGGCGATCTGGGCAATGGCGGGACCTGTGTTCCCCACGGGGAAGAAGAGCTCCGGGTCAACGGTGAGACATGCGGCTTGGCTGCGCCAGTCCATAAGGGCCCCCTACAAGGTCATCGGTCATGCGGTTGGCGCCGACCCAACTTGTCAGGGAACGGCGGCCGCGTCCGAGAACAACTTTCACACGACGGGGGGCGGTGGGCAAGACCTCGATCATGAGACCTGTGCCGATACCCTGTCGTGATCCTCACAGGATGCTGAGCTGTTGAGATAACACCACTTTCCTTCATTGAGAATGCCTGTTAAACAGGGTGTTCAATAGGACGATCATTGTCTTCGGTCCGGGGTAGCACGATCTGAATGGGCAGGCACGTTCCGCGATAGACGAGTGCTCCACGACCGGGCAGCGTCATCGCTCTGGGGTCGGTGACCGTCCGCAAGGAGATGCCGGCGGCCTGATCGGCAGGGCGCATGCCGGGCCACAGCACGACGAGTGCCTCACGCTCACGCATGGTGGAGATCGCGCCGCGGAAGGTCGTGGCGACCTTCTCCGTCGAGGCGGAGGCCAGGACCACCTCGGAGCGTGCTAGCGCGGCCTCCACCTGAGTGGTCGTGGTGATGTCCGCCAGGTCCAGGTCGTCAACGACGAGGGCATCAGAGGCAAGCGCCCGGGCCAGTGCCCGCAGCGCCGTGGAGCGCCCCGAGCCGGGCGGCCCGGTGACCAGGACGCTGGTGTGAGCCGGAAGCGCGACGGGTGCCGCCGCGTCCCCTCCCACAGCCCAGGTGCCCTCTGGGACGTCCTCCCAGGTGGGCCGGGGCGGCAGTGGTTCGAGGCGTAGCGCGTGGCCGACGTTGCGCTCGCAGGCGGATCCCGGGCAGTCCTCACGGAGCACGATCTGGCAGGCGGTCGTCGTCGCCCCGTCCAGGATGACGCCGCGCCCCGGGGCGCCGCCGGTGACCACCCCGCGTGGAAGACCAGCGAGAGCGGCCTGTGTGCCGGTGGCCGCACCGAGAACCAGCCTGAGCCCCATGGAGGCGGCCCATCGGGAGGTGGAGGCTGCCAAGGGGGCGGTCAGCAGCAGGGGAGTGCCCGTCGCGGAGGCGGTACGGATGACGGCCTCCAACAGGGCGTTGCCCTGGCCGGGTCCCAGCACCTCATCAATGGTCGGGACGAGAGCGTCGACGTTGTCGAGGCACAATAGGTCCCCGCCGAGGTGTCCGCTGGCGGCGAGTCCCCACAGCCGGGTCAGACGTCGCGGGTCCTCCGTACCGACCACGGTGCCCAGCCCGGGGTGGCTGAGGAGCCCACGCACGGAGCAGGCCATGTCCGTGGTCTGGCCGGAGGCGATAGTGGTTGTGGGAGCGAAGCCGCACAGGTGCACCCCTCTGCCCGAGCCCAGCGCCGCCGTCGCTGCGGAGGCAACGAGAGTGGAGCGCCCCGACCTCGGGGCCCCGAGGACCAGCAGCGGGCGAGTGACCCGCCACTGCCACACCCCCAGGCTCTGCCGGCGAGGAAGGTCGGTCACGGCCAGGAGAAGACGGTCATCGTCGTGCCCGGACAGTGGAGCGTGGTCGGCAGGGTCGGCCGTGACCAGCGGCTCCTGCTCCTCACGCTCACCCGGTGCCTGGGGGCCTCGGAGCCGAACCAGCTCGAGTGCCCCGGCCGCGCTGATCGAGGTGGGCAGGGCCGGCGCCCAGGGACGCCACGGGGCGGCGTGACCCTCGGCTGCCCGTGAGATGAGGTCGACGATCCCCTGAACCTCACTCGCCGAGCCGCACCAGGGGGCCTGAAGCACCTGACTGCCAGGGTCGGGAGAACCACTGGCCCCGTCGCCGAGACCTTGCCGGTCAGCGGCGCTGTCTTGAGCGCCGCCGGCGCCACTGACCAGGACCCTGCCGGGATGATGACCGAGCCGGGCGGCCCCGTCGTGTCCCAGGACGTCCCGGGAGTCAGCGGCGTCGAGCACCCGCAGGCACACTCGTAAGGAGGTGTTGGCCCGAATCGCTGGGGATATTGCCCCCTGAGGGCGCTGCGTGGCCAGAATGAGGTGGATTCCCAGGCTGCGCCCTTGGGCGGCGATACGCACCAGGGACTCCAGGACCTCTGCGTGCTCGCCGGCCAAGGTGGCGAACTCGTCCACCGCTACCACCAGATCGGGCACGACAACCTGCGGTGGCAGGCAGGACAGGTCCTTGGCGCCGTGTGCGGCCAGGATCCGCTCGCGGCGGCGCACCTCGGCCTCCAAGGAGGACAGGGCGCGCTGGGTGCCGGCGGGATCCAGATCCGTCAGCACCCCGGCCGTGTGCGGAAGGCCGGCCAGAGGGCCGAAGGCGGCGCCGCCCTTGTAGTCGACGAGGACCAGGGTGAGGCGATCCGGCGCTCGGCTCAGCGCCAGCTGCACCAGCCACGAGATGAGCAGCTCGGACTTGCCTGAGCCCGTGGTCCCGGCCAGCAGGGCGTGCGGACCGTCCGCCACCAGGTCGGCACGCACCGGTCCTCGTACTCCCACTCCGAGCACTGCCGACAGCGCCTGCGCGCCCCGGGCCGGCGAGTGCGTCGGATCCTCCCACCGTGCCCGCAGCTCGTGGGCGTCGAGGTCGTCCATGACCGTGCTGAGGGGGACCAGATCGGGAATGCCTTCGACCTGGGACGAGGACCCGCGTGGTGACCTGATCCGGGAGCGGCTCAGGTGACAAACCGCCCCCCACCAGGTCGGTGAGCACGACGGCGCCCCATCCGGAGCGGGCCGCGTGCTCAGCGCCTGGGGTGGGACCCCGTCATGAGAGCAGGTCACTATCTGCGCGCAGCGAGGGTGGGCCTGCGGGCCCCAGGAGAGGCGGACCCCCAGCCGGTCGCCTGTCTCCTCACGCTCCACACCGCCCCGATAGCCGGTGCGTTCATCCGGCGGGGCACCCGGTGGGACATCCAGTATGGTCAACCGGACCTCATCGCGGGCCAGGAGCTGGGCGCACCACCATCTGAGCGCACTGCCCGCGCCCCTGCCCACCAGGGCCAGGCTCTCACCGTCGCAGAGCGACAGGACGCAGCGTCGTCGTCGCCCGGCACTCCATGCGGCCAGGTTCTCCTGACCGGCGGAGGAGGGCGTCGTCGAGCCCTCGGCCTGGGGGCCATGGACGGACTGAGACATGCTGGAGCGCGCGGCGACGGCCAGCAGCATCGTGGCAGGGTCCGGCTCTCCGCGCCTCCAACCCGGTCGGCCGCCCCGGCGGCGCCGGCGAGCGTGCCATCGGCCTCCACCGGCCCGCCCGGTGCGCCCGGCGCGCTGGGTTCTCCGTTGTTGCAGGAAGGGCACCAGGCGCATGATCGTCATCGCGACCATCGGCGCCACCATGACCATGCCCA
>ERZ772962.789-NODE-789-length-17460-cov-26.446079_pt1 | contig 17460 bp, 12 predicted proteins | sample MGYA00580676_ERZ772962 | MGnify/ENA primary metagenome ERZ772962 (study PRJEB29015, sample SAMEA2738049) | human oral metagenome | biome: human oral; feature: human-associated habitat; material: saliva | place: China | collected 2230 ...
AAGGCAGCAGGTTTTTGCCGGAAAGACGGATAACGCCGACGCCGCCGCGTCCGGGGGCGGTGGCGATGGCGGCGATGGTGGGTTGGGATGCGGACATGGCTGGCTCGTATCGGGAATTTGATGAGCAGTATTATATAGTGATTTCACAATGATAAAGGTCGTCTGAAAACAAGAGGCAGGCGAGGTTTATTTGCTACCGTACCGAATCGATAAAAAGAAAGAAATTGTCGAACTTCTGGAAAGAAGTGTGGAACAGACGCCGGGCAAGGCTCGAAATCACTTGCACGCGCTCTCGGACACCCTGTCGGGTAGGCTGCGGTATCGAGATTTTCACCGCTTTTCCAACGTCTGCATGGGATAATATCATGCTTACATTAAGAATAAATAATATTTCAGAAGGACAAAAGGTCGTCTGAAAAAGGGAGATTTAAGGTTTCAGACGACCTTTTGCCTTTCCGCTTTCTTTGCATATTCTTTGTCTAACTTGACATTTCCTTGCTGTCGCAACACCATAAAGGCAGATTCGGCAGCCGGTTCGAGCCTGCCGTCGTGTTTTTTATCAACCGAAAGGCTATCTACGATGACACAATCCACTCACGATCCTTACGCGGATTACCGCGAGCTGACGCTTCGGGGCATGATACTCGGTGCGCTGATTACCGTGATCTTTACCGCGTCGAACGTTTACCTCGGCTTGAAGGTCGGTCTGACCTTTGCTTCGTCGATTCCGGCTGCGGTGATTTCGATGGCGGTTTTGAAGTTTTTCAAAGACAGCAATATTTTGGAAAACAATATGGTGCAGACGCAGGCTTCGGCGGCGGGTACGCTTTCGAGCATCATCTTCGTCCTGCCCGGTTTGCTGATGGCGGGCTACTGGAGCGGTTTCCCGTTTTGGCAGACTGCGCTGTTGTGTATGGCGGGCGGGATTTTGGGGGTGATTTTCACCATTCCGCTGCGTTACGCGATGGTGGTGAAAAGCGAGTTGCCTTATCCCGAAGGCGTGGCGGCGGCGGAGATTTTGAAAGTCGGCAGCCACGAGGAAGAGGAAGGTCGTCAGGGCGGCAGCGGCATTAAAGAGCTGGCGGCTGGCGGCGCGTTGGCGGGCTTTATGAGCTTTTGTTCCAACGGTTTGCGCGTGATTGCCGACAGTGCGAGTTATTGGTTCAAAAGCGGCACGGCGATTTTCCAACTGCCGATGGGTTTTTCGATGGCATTGTTGGGCGCGGGCTATTTGGTCGGTCTGACGGGCGGTATCGCCATCCTGCTGGGTATTTCGATTGCTTGGGGCATTGCCGTGCCGTATTTTTCATCGCACATTCCGCAGCCTGCCGATATGGAAATGGCGGCGTTTGCGATGAAGCTGTGGAAGGAAAAAGTACGCTTTATCGGCGCGGGTACTATTGGTATTGCGGCGGTTTGGACGCTTTTGATGCTGCTCAAGCCGGTGGTGGAAGGTCTGAGAATGTCGTTCAAGAGTTTCGGCGGCGGCGCGCCTGCGGCGGAACGTACAGAACAGGATTTATCGCCTAAGACCATGATTTTTTGGGTATTGTCCATGATGCTGATTTTGGGCGTATCGTTTTATCACTTTATCGGCGATTCGCACATTACGGGCGGCATGGCTTGGCTTTTGGTGGTCGTTTGTACGCTTTTGGCTTCCGTCATCGGCTTTTTGGTCGCCGCCGCCTGCGGTTATATGGCTGGTTTGGTCGGCTCGTCTTCCAGCCCGATTTCCGGCGTGGGCATCGTTTCCATCGTCATCATTTCGCTGGTGTTGTTGGTCGTGGGCGAATCCGGCGGCTTGATGGCGGATGAAGCCAACCGCAAATTCTTGCTGGCGCTGACCTTGTTCTGCGGCTCGGCAGTGATTTGTGTGGCTTCGATTTCCAACGACAACCTGCAAGACTTGAAAACCGGCTACCTGCTCAAAGCAACGCCGTGGAGGCAACAGATTGCACTGATTATCGGCTGTATCGTAGGCGCATTCGTCATCTCGCCCGTGTTGGAACTGCTCTACGAAGCTTATGGCTTTACCGGCGCAATGCCGCGCGAAGGCATGGACGCGGCGCAGGCTTTGGCGGCTCCGCAAGCGACTTTGATGACGACCATCGCGTCGGGCATTTTCGCCCACAACCTTGAATGGGCGTACATCTTCACCGGCATCGCGATCGGCGCGGTGTTGATCGTCGTTGATTTGGTGTTGAAAAAATCGTCCGGCGGCAAACGCGCACTGCCTGTCCTCGCAGTCGGCATGGGCATCTACCTGCCGCCGTCCGTCACTATGCCCATCGTGATCGGTGCAGTGTTGGCGGCGGTGTTGAAACACATCATCGGCAAGCAAGCGGAAAACCGTGAAGGTCGTCTGAAAAACGCCGAACGCATCGGAACCTTGTTCTCCGCCGGTTTGATTGTCGGCGAAAGCCTGGTCGGCGTAGTGATGGCATTCATCATCGCCTTCTCCGTGACCAACGGCGGCTCCGACGCCCCGCTCGCGCTGGGTCTGGAAAACTGGGAAACCACCGCATCATGGCTGGGACTGGCGTTCTTCATCACAGGCATGGTGTTCTTCGCCCAACGCGTGTTGAAAGCAGGACGCGTCAAGTAAGTTGGGTTTGAAAATAAAGAGGTCGTCTGAAAACTTAGGATTCAGGTTTTCAGACGACCTTGTTTTTATCTGCGGTCTTCACCCTCTCTCGTTTGGCGGGAGAGGGTGGCTCTATGGGTTAAACGAATTTGATTTTACCCAAAGCCATAGAACCACCCCCATCCTAACCTTCCCCCGCCGGACGGGGGAAGGGACAGGTTGCCGTTGCAGCAAACCGTAGCGTGGGCTTTGCCCGCGATATGAATGCCAAAATGAAAGCACATTCGGCTATTGTCTGATTTTGATTACTTAAATGATGGATTTCGTGGGCAAAGCCCACGCTACTTGAGTTATCCCAAGCACGCGTTGATTGAACAAACAAGGTCGTCTGAAAACGAGTATTAACAAGTTTCTATAAAACCCGAATCTTAAAGTTTCAGACGACCTCGTTTTTACCTGCAACCTGTCCCCTCTCCCGTCTGGCGGGAGAGGGCTGGGGAGAGGGTGGCTCTGCGGGTCAAACGAATTTGATTTTACCTAGACCCATAAAGCCACCCCCATCCTAACCTTCCCCCGCCCGACTGGGGAAGGAACAAGTTGCCGTTGAAGCAACGAGTAGCGTGGGCTTTGCCCACGAGATGAATACACGGAAACAGATAACTGATTCAGATTATTAAACGGCAGATTTCGCGGACAAAGCCCACGCTACGGGTTCGGTTGCTCCGAGCATGTATCGAGTCAATAAAAAGGTCGTCTGAAACCTTGAATTTCAAGTTTCAGACGACCTTTTTCATGCCTGCTATATTATGGTGAAACCCGTCAAATCACTTCCAAAACAAAATATTGGCGCAATTTGTCGTACACTTTGTCGGTTACGTTGATGCAGCCGTTGGTGATGACGCGGTCGGAGACGACGTTGGAGGCGATGCGCTGCATACGGCGCTCGGAGGGTTTGAGCGTCCAGACGCGGTGCAGGGCGAATAGAAAGTCTTTTTCCTGCTTGAAGCCGATGATTTCGCCGCCGTAGCCGGGTTTGGAAGTCTTCATCAACTGCATATCAAATGTGCCTTTCGGCGTGGTTTTGCCGATGAGCACGGGGTAACACTGGGCATCGTCGGTGAAACACAGCTCGGCTTTGGCGGTGTTGACGATGACTTTTTTGCGTTGCATGTATTCTTTGGCGGCATCGGCTGCGGCAAAGCTGTTCAGCCCTGCCAGCAGCGATACGCCGAGGATGATTCTTTTCAACATGTTTTCCTGTTATCTGCGGATGCGGTGGGGTGTTTCAGGCGCAACCTCGCGGATGATGATTTGAGGTTCGGCAGCCTTCGGCTCGGGTTGTACGGGCGGACAGACGGCATCTTCAGGGAAGACGGCTTTCCAATGGAAGCTGCGGGCGTATTTATGTTTGTCAAACAAGACTTTGTATTGGCAAGTGGTAATGCCTTCTACGTTGGAGCCGATGTCGGGATTGGCGGGAACGCCGGGAGTGCGGAAGTGGAAGAGGTAGTTCCATTCACGCACGCCGAACATACCTTCATCGTAGTGCGGACGGCCGAGGATTTTGTAAATGTCGTCTTTGCTCAGACCCGGTTTCATCTGTTCGAGTTCATCGGCGGTAGGGAATGTGCCTTGGTTTTTGTTGAAGGTTACGGAGTAGGGTTTCGGAAAGACGGGGTTGTCCGTCGTTCCGTCGGCTTTAACGTGGCTTTTGCCGGCGCAGGCGGACAATACGGCTGCGGCAGCGAGGTAAAGGGCGGTTTTGGCGATGCGGGACGTTTTCATGGTTAATCCTTTTTCATGTTGGCGGCTTCGGTTATGCCTCTGCCGCATGGAAAAATACGATTTACCCGCACGCTGCCCTTTGTGCAGATGCCGTTTATTGTCACTTTGTAACAATTTCATACGAATATAATTGGAAATGATGGTACATCGGCTTCAGGCAAGCGTGTGTCCGGGTCGGGTAAAATCGCGTTACTGGTTGTTTATTTTGATGTTTAATCAAATTTAAGGCGAAATGTTAATTTCTTGTTCAGATTCCATGCAAGTTTTATGCCAATTTTTTAAAAAGGTCGTCTGAAACGCTTATCCGTGTTTCAGACGACCTTTCACTTTCAGGATTTAAAAAAACGGATTGTGCCGTTTTTCATGCCCGATGTCGGTCATTCTGCCGTGTCCCGCGATGACGCGGGTATCTTCGGGCAGGACGAACAGTTTGGTGCGGATATTATGGATGAGATCGGCGTGGTTGCCGCGCGGGAAGTCGGTTCTGCCTATGGTTTCGTAAAACAATACGTCGCCTGCAATAAGCAGCCCTGCTTCGGCGCAGTAGAAAACGACGTGGCCGGGCGTGTGGCCGGGGATGTGCAGGACTTGGAAGGCGTGGCTGCCGACCTTGAGCGTTTCGCCTTCGGTCAGCCAGCGGGTCGGCTCGAATGCGGGGGAAACGGGAAAGCCGTATTGGGCGGTCGTTTCGGGCAGGGCTTGCAGCAGGAAATCGTCGTCTGCATGAGGGCCGATGACGGGGACGGGGCGGTGTTCCCGCAACTCCACCACTCCGCCGGCATGGTCGAGGTGTCCGTGGGTCAGCCAAATGGCGGTCAGGGTGAGGTTTTTCGCGTCCAACTCTTGCAGCAGGTAGGGAACGTCGCCGCCGACATCGGTCAGGACGGCTTCGCGGGTTTCGTCATCCCACAAAAGGGTACAGTTTTGGCGGAAAGGGGTAACGGCAATGATTTCGGCTTGAAGTGCCATGAGGCGAGATTCCTTGGGTAGTGGTTGGACGGGGGCTTGAACTTCGTTGAAAAGATGTTTTCAGACGACCTTCGGTCTGTTTATGCGGTATCATTATTATATTTGAAATAATCACTCACATTATTGGAACGTTTATGAGAATTTCAATGCAGGGCATGATACCGATTTTTGCCGCTTTTTTCATCCAAACGGCGCTCGGCGCGGATTTGATGCTGGCGCAGGAATACAAAGACCAAGACATTGCAGGCTGGGCGATGAGCGAGAAGCTCGACGGCGTGCGCGCGTATTGGGATGGGCGGCAACTGGTCAGCAGGCAGGGCTACGCGTTTACACCGCCCAAAGGCTTTACCGCGCAGTTCCCACCCTATCCGCTCGACGGCGAGCTGTATAGCGGGCGCGGGCAGTTTGAACAGATTTCCGCCGCCGTGCGCTCGTCTTCCGGCGATTGGCGCGGCATCCGCCTGCACGTTTTCGACGTACCCAAGGCGCAGGGCAATCTCTACCAACGCCTCGCCGTCGCAACGCAATGGCTGAAAACGCATCCGAACGCGCCGATCACCATCATCCCGCAAACCAAAGTGCGCGACCGGCAGCACGCGATGGATTTTTTAAAACAAATCGAAGCGCAAGGCGGCGAAGGCGTGATGCTGCGCCAGCCCGAATCGCGTTACAGCAGCGGCAGGAGCAGCCAATTATTGAAGCTGAAAAGCCAATACGACGACGAATGCACGGTAACGCGGCATTATGAAGGCAAAGGGCGCAACGCCGGACGGCTGGGCGCGGTCGGCTGCAAAAACCGACACGGCGAATTCCGCATCGGCAGCGGCTTCAAAGACAAAGACCGCGACAACCCGCCCAAAATCGGCTCGGTCATCACATACCGCTACCGCGGCTTCACACAAAAAGGCACACCGAAATTTGCCACGTTTGTGCGGGTCAGGACGGACAGGTAAGAGCGGATGATTGGAAGGTCGTCTGAAAACCTAAAAATACGGTTTTCAGACGACCTTTTCACAAGTTTGACGGATACTGAATTGGTTTTCTGCTTTGGGAGGAAAGAGGGAGCTTTGGTATATTGCGGATAATTTAACCTTTGATACAGTAGCTATTTAGCCCCGTCATTCCCGCGCAGGCGGGAATCCAGTCCTATCCGCACGGAAACTTATCGGGCAAAAAGGTTTCCTCAATTCCGCATCCTGGATTCCCGCCTGCGCGGGAATGACGGCAGCCGGTAAATAACGCATCGGAGTAAGTTAATTGATTATTATCATGTACAATTTCCGCCTGATTGTTTTTTAATGGATTGGTTTGATAAAGGGATAAATGATGGATGTTAATGGTTTGATTGATGAAAGCATCAAATTATTTAATGAGAAACAATACGATGAAGCGATTGAAATACTACATCAGGCTTGGGATGAGATTACGGACAAAAATACTCAAGTTATAGAGCAAATGTTCATTCAAGCTTGGCTCGGTCGTTGTTATTTCGAACAAGCAAAAAAAACCAAGGATACGGACAAGGCAGATGAACCGTTCAAACTAGCCGTTGAACACTATCGGCAGAGATTGAAACTTGCCAAACAACTGCCGGAGGAACAAGCCAGTATTAGTATTTGTGAACAAATCGACGTCCAAGTTTGGCTTGGTCATCATTATCTTGCATATGCCGCTAGAATCAAAGATGCAAATAAAGCAGGAAAACTGTTTGGACAGTCCGTTAAACACTATGAGAAATGGCTGCAACTTACCGAGCAACTGGAGAATAAACAAGATTGTATTTGGCAACAAACTGCTGCCCAATCTTGGCTTGTCCGTTGTTATGTCGAGCAGGTTAGTAAAACTAAGAATACAGGCGAAATAAACGACCTATTCGGGCGAGCCATTAAACACAACGAGAAAAGATTACAACTTGTCAAGCAACTGGAAGATAAACAGGATGACAGTATCCAGGAACAAACCGATGCCCTATTTTTGTTCGGCGTTTGTCATTTCGAATATGCAAAAAAAACCAAGAATACGGACAATGCAGGCAAACCGTTCAAGGAAGCCGCTGCATTTTTCAAACGACAGTTACGACTTGGCGAACAATTAGAAAATACAAAAATCCATATTCTACGACATATACTTGCTCAAGTTATGCTTGGTCTTTGTTATGTCGAACGGGTTAAAAGAGTTAAAAATACGGATAAAGCGGAAGCACTTTTCAAGAAACAAGTCGGTAAATATCTTTTGGCCGCTTACGCACAATTATCACAATTAAGTGATGACGTAGAACAAAAAAGAATGGAAAAAAGAATCCGTCAAAGTTTAAGAGATGTCGATTATCTCAATGAGGATTGGTATTCTTATTTTGACAAGAAAAAACAAGAAATCCAGGAATCGCTTTTCAAAGGGAAAACTTCACAACCGCAAGACGCCGTTTCAACCATTTTGGCGGTTCTCCACATCACACCGATAGAGTTGGGTTTTACCCCGATGGCGCATTACACTTCGCCCCATGTATGCCATATATTATTCGGCATCGGCGGCAAAGAAACCGCCAGTCCGATGCGGCTCGGCAGCTCCACCTATATGAACGACCCGTCCGAAGGCAGGGGGCTGCTGGACTTGCTGAACCAGCAGGATTTGGAGTTGGAAAACAAAACGGATGGCGCGTCCCACAATGCCTTTTTTACCTGCTTCTCCAGCCGCGTCAACGATTTGAACCAGTTTCGCCTGTATGGCAAAGAAGACGGCGTGGAGGCTTCGGGCTGCTGCCTAGTGTTCAATAAAAACGGGGATTGGCTGAGAGAAGCGGATGTTTCGGTCCCATTCCGCAGCCTATCTGAAAAGTCAGGGCAGGATTCAGACGACCTGCCGGAAGACGGTTTTTGGAATGATGAATACGAAAAGCTGCCGCTTTATCAAGTTGCTTATATCGCTTACAAAGATGAATATATTGCGGATAAAAAATGCGGGATATGGTTTCCGTCTCAAGCAGAACCGAAATTCGGTATCCGCCTGAAACCCGTCGGAAATGAAGACTGGCATCAGTTCCGCTTGGAAAAATTAAAAGAAGCGTTGGAAGAGCTTATCGGGTTTTTCGAGGATAAATCCGTTGTCAGCGACGATGATAAAGAAGCCTTGGAATACATCCGCTATCTGTTCAAAGATTTCGCCTTCCGCGACGAAGAAGAGTTCCGCCTATTAGTCATTAAGCCGATCGATTCGGAGGAAATCGAATATTGCGAGGCGACCCAATCTGTCTATATTCCTTATGCCAATATACGGAATCTGGCGGACGAGGTGATTTTGGGTACGAATTACGAAAAAACCGGCAATCAACGCAAGGCGGAAGTGTTCCGCTATCAGATGAAGCAAAAATGCCCCGATGTCAAAGTCTCCCGCTCGACGCTGCCGATTAATCCGCCGAATAAGTAGATGGGTTTGCTTAATTTTCGATACGGGTATCTATTATCAGCCGTCATTCCCGCGCAGGCGGGAATCCAGTCCTGTCGGCACAGAAATCTGTCGGGAAAAAAGGTTTCCTAAATTCTGCGTTCTGGATTCCCGCCTGCGCGGGAATGACGGGCGGTATATCGGAAGTAGTAGTGAAACCCGCCGCCCCGTTTTCAGACGACCTTTTCATCTGTCTGCAAGGCTTTCCCGCTATAATTCCCGCTTTCGCTATTTTCAGACGGCCTCTCTTCTATGAAATCCTACCCCGATTCCTATCTCCATTTCGAAAACCTCGACGCCCCCGAAACGCAAAACTTCGCCGCTGAAGCGCATGCCGAAACGCGCGCGCGTTTTTTGGACAACGATAAGGCGCGCGCGCTGTCGGACGGGATTTTGGCGCAGATGCAGGACACGCGGCAGATTCCGTTTTGTCAGGAACACCGCGCGCGGATGTACCATTTCCATCAGGACGCGGAGTATCCGAAAGGCGTGTACCGCGTGTGCACGGCAGCAACTTACCGTTCGGGCTATCCTGAGTGGAAAATCCTGTTTTCGGTGGCGGATTTCGACGAGCTGCTCGGCGATGATGTGTATTTGGGCGGGGTGTCGCACTTGGTGGAGCAGCCCAACCGCGCGCTGTTGACCTTGAGCAAATCGGGCGGCGATACGGCTTATACGCTGGAAGTGGATTTGGAAGCGGGCGGGCTGGTCGAGGGTGGCTTTCATTTTCCGGCGGGGAAAAACCATGTGTCGTGGCGCGATGAAAACAGCGTGTGGGTGTGTCCGGCTTGGGACGAACGGCAGTTGACCGAATCGGGCTATCCGCGCGAGGTGTGGCTGGTGGAGCGCGGCAAGAGTTTCGAGGAAAGCCTGCCGGTGTACCAAATCGGCGAAGACGGGATGATGGTGAACGCGTGGCGTTACCTCGATCCGCAGGGTTCGCCGATTGATTTGATTGAAGCGTCGGACGGTTTTTACACCAAAACCTATTTGCAGGTCTCAGCCGAAGGCGAGGCGAAACCGTTAAACCTGCCCAACGATTGCGACGTAGTCGGCTATCTGGCGGGACATCTTTTGCTGACGCTGCGCAAGGACTGGAACCGCGCGAACCAAAGCTATCCGAGCGGCGCGCTGGTGGCGGTGAAGCTGAATCGGGGCGAACTCGGGGCGGCGCAGCTTTTGTTTGCGCCCGATGAAACGCAGGCATTGGAAAGCGTGGAAACGACCAAGCGTTTTGTCGTGGCGAGCCTGCTGGAGAACGTACAAGGCCGTCTGAAAGCATGGCGCTTTACCGACGGCAAATGGCAGGAAGTCGAACTGCCGCGCCTGCCTTCGGGTGCGTTGGAAATAACCGACCAGCCGTGGGGCGGCGACGTGGTTTACCTTGCCGCCAGCGATTTCACCACGCCGCTGACGCTGTTTGCGCTGGATTTGAACGTGATGGAACTGACCGTCATGCGCCGTCAGCCGCAGCAGTTTGATTCAGACGGCATTAACGTACAGCAGTTTTGGACGACTTCGGCCGACGGCGAGCGCATTCCTTATTTCCACGTCGGCAAAAACGCCACGCCCGATACGCCGACCTTGGTTTATGCCTACGGCGGTTTCGGTATTCCCGAATTGCCGCATTATCTCGGCAGTGTCGGCAAATATTGGCTGGAAGAGGGCAATGCCTTTGTGTTGGCAAACATCCGCGGCGGCGGCGAATTCGGCCCGCGCTGGCATCAGGCGGCGCAGGGAATCAGCAAACATAAAAGCGTTGATGATTTATTGGCAGTCGTACGCGATTTGTCCGAACGCGGCATGAGTTCGCCCAAACACATCGGTTTGCAGGGCGGCAGCAACGGCGGCCTGATTACCGCCGCCGCCTTCGTGCGCGAACCGCAAAGCATAGGCGCGCTGGTGTGCGAAGTACCGTTGACCGACATGATCCGTTATCCGCTGCTGTCCGCCGGTTCAAGCTGGACGGATGAATACGGCAATCCGCAGAAATACGAAGTCTGCAAACGCTGGCTGGGCGAATTGTCGCCGTATCACAATCTTTCAGACGGCATCAATTATCCGCCCGCGCTCATTACCACCAGCCTGTCCGACGACCGCGTCCATCCCGCCCACGCGCTCAAGTTCTACGCCAAACTGCGCGAAACCTCCGCGCAATCGTGGCTCTACGCTCCGGACGGCGGCGGCCATACCGGCAACGGTACGCAACGCGAATCCGCCGACGAACTCGCCTGCGTGTTGCTGTTTTTGAAAGAGTTTTTGGGGTAAGGGCGGGTAGCGACACTGCTGCCGCGAATGAAAAAAGGTCGTCTGAAAGGGTGTTTCAGACGACCTTTAATATTGATTAATTTTATCTTCTACTGCTTCAATCAGTTCGGCAGCTGGACAATTTAATCCTTTAGCTAGTTTTAAAATCGTACTTAACGATGGCTGTTGCTGCCCCAATTCTAAGATGCTGATGTATACCCGTTGAAGATCAGATTCAAATGCAAGTTGCTCTTGCGTCAAACCTATCTCTTTCCGTTTCATTCTCAAGACATTACCAAAAATGATTGCTATCTGTTCCAAGTAAATCTCCTACAATTGTAGGAATTTCACCAGTGTGTTATGCTTTCGTCTTCATACAATAGTATGAATTTAGTAATTTCAAACAATTTATTTTGAGGGATAACTTGTGGAAAACGAAAAAAACTTAAAAACCGATCAAATAGCAGGCACAATTCTCGGAAATCTTCAATCTGCCGAAAATTTTGCTGACAATGTCGTATTAAATGCTGAACGTGGTCATGGATTTGCCGCAGAAAAAGCAAATCATTTATATGACTTATTTCATGGGGAAGATGCACAAATTATCGGCAGTGATAATGCAAAAAATGGTGCAGATCGGCTAGTCAATGGAGTTGAAATCCAAACCAAATTTTGCAACAGCGGCTCAAAATGTATCAGTGAATGTTTTGAAAATGGGAAATTCCGCTATTGGACAAAAGATGGAAATCCCATGCAAATTGAAGTACCGAAAGATTTTCACCATGCAGCCAAAGATGCCTTCATCGAGCGTGTTAAAAAAGGGCAGGTAATCGATATTTCAAATATGTCTCCTGAAGAAATTAAGAAAACTGCTGAGAATCTAGCCGATAAAACCATTAAAGAAAGCCCGTTTACCTATGCACAGGCGAGAAATATCGCAAAATTCGGGACAATCGAAAGCCTTACTTATGATGCTGCAAACGGAATAAAATTGGCAGGTACAAGTGCAGGTATCAGTTTTGTACTTTCTTTTGCACAGTCGGTGTGGGCTGGAGAAGATTTCAATCTTGCATTAAAAAATGCTTGTTATTCAGGAATTAAAGTGGGTGGAGTCGCATGGATTGGCAGTATTGCAACCGCCCAATTGGGACGCACCGCCACAGTTCAAGCTTTAAGACCAGCTACAGATTGGATAATCGGACAAATGGGCAATAGAACGGCAGCAGCTATCGCAAATACTGTCCGCATAGGGAGTAAACCGATTTATGGAGCTGCAGCGGCCAATAGTGCAAGTAAATTACTACGGGGAAATGTGGTAACGGGCGCAGTAACTGTAGCCGTACTATCATCTGTAGATTTTTACCGTATGTTTCAAGGAAGGGTTTCTGGGGCGCAGGTATTCAAAAATGTAACCAATACTGCGGCAGGAGTTGCCGGTGGTACTGCCGGATGGATGGGAGGTGCTGCTATTGGCGCATCAATAGGCAGTGCCGTCCCTATTGTTGGAACTGCTGTAGGCGGAATCATCGGAGGAATTTTAGGTTCCCTTGGTGGAGGTGCTGCCGCTGGAAAAGTGTCTTCTATGGCTATGAATGCAATGATTACAGATGATATGGAAAAAATGCAGGAAATTTTAGGTAGTGTTTTTTCTAAATTGGCTGAAGATTATATGCTGTCAGCAAGAGAAGCTGAAAATGTCGCCGATAAATTAAAAGAAATACTTTCTGCAGATATACTGAGAGATATGTTCCAATCCAATAGCCGAAATTTATTTGCACAAAATCTGATTGAACCCCTTATTGTAGAAATAGCGAAATCAAGGCCACGAATTTTACTTACCGACTTACCTACAAATGAACAAATTGCAGATGAAGTAGAAGAGATATTGGAGGAAAATTTAACATCATCGGAAGAGTAATTTATTTAATTGATTATGTTGTTTATAGGAAAAAGGTCGTCTGAAAGCGTGTTTCAGACGACCTTTCCCGTTTCGGGAATTTGTTTTGCCGTTTCGGGAATTTTGCGTTTTGCGGCGTGGTTTCTGCAGATTATTTGTTTAATAATAAATATTCTTATTCGTATGCAAAGGAACCGCACACCGTGAAGCCGCGTTTTTATTGGGCAGCCTGCGCTGTCCTGCTGGCCGCCTGTTCGCCCGAACCTGCCGCCGAAAAAACTGTATCCGCCGCATCCCAAGCCACACCTGCCGCCACGCTGACTGTGCCAACCGCGCGGGGTGATGCCGTTGTGCCGAAGAATCCCGAACGCGTCGCCGTGTACGACTGGGCGGCGTTGGATACGCTGACCGAATTGGGCGTGAATGTGGGCGCAACCACCGAGCCGGTGCGCGTGGACTATTTGCAGCCTGCATTTGACAAGGCGGCAACGGTGGGGACGCTGTTTGAGCCCGATTACGAAGCCCTGCACCGCTACAATCCGCAGCTTGTCATTACCGGCGGGCCGGGCGCGGAAGCGTATGAACAGTTGGCGAAAAACGCGACCACCATAGACCTGACGGTGGACAACGGCAATATCCGCACCAGCGGCGAGAAGCAGATGGAAACCTTGGCGCGGATTTTCGGCAAGGAAGCGCGCGCGGCGGAATTGAAGGCGCAGATTGACGCGCTGTTCGCCCAAACGCGCGAAGCCGCCAAAGGCAAAGGGCGAGGGCTGGTGCTGTCGGTTACGGGCAACAAGGTGTCCGCCTTCGGCACGCAGTCGCGGTTGGCAAGTTGGATACACGGCGACATCGGCCTGCCGCCCGTGGACGAGTCCTTACGCAACGAGGGGCACGGACAGCCCGTTTCCTTCGAATACATCAAAGAGAAAAATCCCGATTGGATTTTCATCATCGACCGCACCGCCGCCATCGGGCAGGAAGGGCCGGCTGCCGTTGAAGTGTTGGATAACGCGCTGGTACGCGGCACGAACGCTTGGAAGCGCAAGCAAATCATCGTAATGCCTGCCGCAAACTACATTGTCGCGGGCGGCACGCGGCAGTTGATACAGGCGGCGGAACAGTTGAAGGCGGCGTTTGAAAAGGCCGAACCCGTTTCGGCGGGGAAAGAATAGGGGTCGTCTGAAAACGGAGCTTCCGAAGGAAGCGGAGTTTCTGCGAAGCTAAAACGCGGGTTCGACGAAGTGAAAAGCAGCCTGTATGTTGAAAATACCGCTCAAGCAAACCTACGGTTTGCCGCCCTCTCCCTAACCCTCTCCCGCGGGGAGAGGGGATGGGGTTGCAGGCTGCCTTTAAGGTTCAGGCAATTTTTAACGCTTGTTGAAGCTGCGATTTAGCTTCGCAGAAACTCGACTTCCTTCGAAAATCTCGTTTTCAGACGACCTCGTGGAACACCACAGGCACACGCATCGATCGGCTGAGTCAAAGATTCAGACCGATAGCAGCCCGCACCCGAGTTTATGCGGCAAACAGCAAGGTTACGGCAACCCGTCCCCTCTCCCCGTGGGAGAGGGTTAGGGAGAGGGCAGTAAGCCGCAGGCTTACATCAAAGCCGATGATACTTCCGTTACAACCCCGCCCACTGAAAGCAGCCTGCAACGAAACCAAAACGACAAACCGCATCAAAAACCACCCAACCCATAGGAGAATCCCATGCAAAACGAAACCATCAACCTGAAACAACACCTTGCCGCCATCAAAGAATACTGGCAGCCCGAAATCATCAATCGCCACGGGTTCCAATTCCGCCTGGTCAAACTTTTGGGCGATTACGGCTGGCACACGCACGGATACAGCGACAAAGTGCTGTTTGCCGTGGAGGGCGACATGGCGGTGGACTTCGCCGACGGCGGCAGCATGACGATACGCGAAGGCGAGATGGCGGTCGTGCCGAAGTCGGTTTCGCACCGCCCGCGTTCGGAAAACGGCTGCTCGGTGGTGCTGATTGAGCTGCCCGACCCGTCCGAGGCCGCCTGAAAACGAAGTTTCCGAAGGAAGTCGAGTTTCTGCGAAGCTAAAACGAAGTTTCCGAAGGAAGTCGAGTTTCTGTGAAGCTAAAAGCAGCCTGCATCTTCAATATGCCGAAAGCACAACCCCACCGCACACCAACACACAAAGGAAATCCCATGACACGCTTCAAATATTCCCTGCTGTTTGCCGCCCTGCTGCCCGTGTACGCGCAGGCCGATGTTTCTGTTTCAGACGACCCCAAGCCGCAGGAAAGTACCGAATTGCCCACCATCACCGTTACCGCCGACCGCACCGCGAGTTCCAATGACGGCTACACCGTTTCCGGCACGCACACCCCGCTCGGGCTGCCCATGACCCTGCGCAAAATCCCGCAGAGCGTCAGCGTCATCACATCGCAACAAATGCGCGACCAAAACATCAAAACGCTCGACCGCGCCCTGTTGCAGGCGACCGGTACCAGCCGCCAGATTTACGGCTCCGACCGCGCGGGCTACAACTACCTGTTCGCGCGCGGCAGCCGCATCGCCAACTACCAAATCAACGGCATCCCCGTTGCCGACGCGCTGGCCGATACGGGCAATGCCAACACCGCCGCCTATGAGCGCGTGGAAGTCGTGCGCGGCGTGGCAGGGCTGCTGGACGGCACGGGCGAGCCTTCCGCCACCGTCAATCTGGTACGCAAACGCCCGACCCGCAATCCATTGTTTGAAGTCCGCGCCGAAGCGGGCAACCGCAAACATTTCGGGCTGGGCGCAGACGTATCAGGCAGCCTGAACGCCGAAGGCACGCTGCGCGGCCGCCTGGTTTCCACCTTCGGACGCGGCGACTCGTGGCGGCAGCGCGAACGCAGCCGCGATGCCGAACTCTACGGCATTTTGGAATACGACATCGCACCGCAAACCCGCGTCCATGCAGGCATGGACTACCAGCAGGCGAAAGAAACCGCCGACGCGCCGCTCAGCTACGCCGTGTACGACAGCCAAGGTTATGCCACCGCCTTCGGCCCGAAAGACAACCCCGCCACAAATTGGTCGAACAGCCGCCACCGTGCGCTCAACCTGTTTGCCGGCATCGAACACCGCTTCAACCAAGACTGGAAACTCAAAGCCGAATACGACTACACCCGCAGCCGCTTCCGCCAGCCCTACGGCGTAGCAGGCGTGCTTTCCATCGACCACAACACCGCCGCCACCGACCTGATTCCCGGCTATTGGCACGCCGACCCGCGCACCCACAGCGCCAGCGTGTCATTGACCGGCAAATACCGCCTGTTCGGCCGCGAACACGATTTAATCGCGGGTATCAACGGTTACAAATACGCCAGCAACAAATACGGCGAACGCAGCATCATCCCCAACGCCATCCCCAACGCATACGAATTTTCCCGCACGGGCGCCTATCCGCAACCATCATCGTTTGCCCAAACCATCCCGCAATACGGCACCAGGCGGCAAATCGGCGGTTATCTCGCCACCCGTTTCCGCGCCGCCGACAACCTTTCGCTGATTTTGGGCGGACGATACACCCGTTACCGCACCGACGGCAGCTACGACAGCCACACCGGCGGCATGCCCACCATCCGCGCCAACCGTTTCACCCCCTACACAGGCATCGTGTTCGACCTGACCGACAACCTGTCGCTTTACAGCTCGTACAGCAGCCTGTTCGTCCCACAATCGCAAAAAGACGAACACGGCAGCTACCTGAAACCCGTAACCGGCAACAATCTGGAAGCCGGCATCAAAGGCGAATGGCTTGAAGGTCGTCTGAACGCATCCGCCGCCGTGTACCGCGCCCGTAAAAACAACCTCGCCACCGCAGCGGGACGCGACCCGAGCGGCAACACCTACTACCGCGCCGCCAACCAAGCCAAAACCCACGGCTGGGAAATCGAAGTCGGCGGCCGCATCACGCCCGAATGGCAGATACAGGCAGGCTACAGCCAAAGCAAAACCCGCGACCAAGACGGCAGCCGCCTGAACCCCGACAGTGTGCCCAAACGCAGCTTCAAACTCTTCACCGCCTATCACTTCGCCCCCGAAGCCCCCAGCGGCTGGACCATCGGTGCAGGTGTGCGCTGGCAGAGCGAAACCCACACCGACCCTGCCACGCTCCGCATCCCCAACCCCGCTGCCAAAGCCCGCGCCGCCGACAACAGCCGCCAAAAAGCCTACGCCGTCGCCGACATCATGGCGCGTTACCGCTTCAATCCGCGCGCCGAACTGTCGCTGAACGTGGACAACCTGTTCAACAAACACTACCGCACCCAGCCCGACCGCCACAGCTACGGCGCACTGCGGACAGTGAACGCAGCGTTTACCTATCGGTTTAAATAAGGTCGTCTGAAACGGAGTTTCCGGAGGAAGTCGAGTTTCTGCGAAGCTAGAGTGCAGCTTCTGAAAGTACAGCTTCAGCAAGAGTTAAAAATTGCCTGGACCTTAAAAGCAGCCTGCAACCCGTCCCCTCTCCCCGTGGGAGAGGGTTAGGGAGAGGGCAGTAAGCCGCA
>ERZ772962.801-NODE-801-length-17314-cov-5.988817_pt1 | contig 17314 bp, 3 predicted proteins | sample MGYA00580676_ERZ772962 | MGnify/ENA primary metagenome ERZ772962 (study PRJEB29015, sample SAMEA2738049) | human oral metagenome | biome: human oral; feature: human-associated habitat; material: saliva | place: China | collected 2230 ...
TTGGACGTGGTGGAGACGATACTTTGTTCGCTAAAGTTGAAGGCGTAGTACGCTTTGAACGTAAAGGTCGCGATAAAAAACAAGTTTCTGTTTACCCAATCGCAAAATAAAAAGGTCCAGTGAACCTTTTTATCCCGAGCCTTGAAATGAAAAGGCGAGGAAGCTAGAAGTAGCATTAAATAAGGCTTTCCGAGTTTTCGGAGAGCCTTTTTGTTATATGTGTATTAATCCGTCTCACGCTGTAAGGTCTCAGACAAGTGAACTAATCTCTATGCGGGTGTGATATTTTAGAGATAGTGCTCAGTAATATCAAGATTTCTTTGGGAGGAATATGAGGACTCAAAAACGGTTAGTTACTCTCTAGAACGTTTGATACTTGAGTTAATTAGAAACTTTAAATTTTTTTATAAAAAGACTTGACATTTTTGGGGAAGGATTGCATAATAGAGATAATAATATATAAAGTGCATCATTTGAAAGCGCTTACTCGATTTTAGGAGGAGAAAAGGAAAATGGATAAGAGATTGTTTGAGAAAAAATCTACCTATAGCATACGGAAATATGCTGTAGGAGTTTGCTCTGTTGTAATAGGAACTATGTTATTTAGTTCCCGACTAGCTGCAGCTGCAGAAGTTACCCCTACAAGTCCGGTTTCGATTGCTAGTGCAGCGACTGAGACTGATGACGCTGCTTCGGGGGCGGTAGAGAAGATTCAACCCTTAGATGAATTGCCAGCAGATTTAGCTGATAAACTAGCTAAAGCAGAGGCGGGGGGAAATGATACTCCAAGTACAGAAGGTCATGAACCAACTTCCGAAGCATCTGCGGAAGCGACTTCACCTAAAGTAGCCCAACCTAAGGTGAGCAATGAACTAACTCATCCAGAATCAGCAACAACTACACCAACAACAGAAGTGGAAAAGACTCCTGATGTCAATCATTTATTAAACGTTCGTGTAAGCGCATCCAATCATGAACAAAATACTTCTTTTACTGCTGATAAGGCAGTTGATGGAGATAGTACTAGTCGTTGGGCGACAGATAAGGATGTAGTCAATCCTCAGTTGACTATGACACTAGATAAAGTGACATCAGTCAAACGGATTGAAATCGATTGGGATCGTAGACAGAGAACAGGACAGCCGAACGATCCAAACATTCAAGGATGGAAACTATACTATGCTACAGCTGAAGCTATCAATGAAGAGGAAGCGACACGTAAGTGGAAATTGGCTTATGAAAAAGATGGTCAACCAGTTTTAGACGAAAGAGTTAATTTGGATGTTCCGATTGAAGCCAAATATCTCAAATTGGAAATCACTAAATATGCTGAAGGTAGTATGCGCTGGCGCAATGTCGGTATTCAGGAAATACGAGCTTATTCTAACATTCCAGAACCAGATAAGGTGACAAGTCTTAACCAAGTAGAGTCGTTGACTTTGGCTCAAGATGGCCATTCACTTGTCCTACCTAAATTACCGGGTAAGGTTAGCTTAGTTGGTAGCAATAAAACAGGCGTGATTGACCTGAATAATAAAATCCACCAGCCTCTAACGGAGCAGACAGTTAAAGTTTCTTTGCAACAAGTACATGAAGGTCAAACCATTACTAAGGAATTTGAAGTTAGAGTTCCTGGTCGCTATGCAGACGAAGGAGTTGGAGACAAGCCAGCAGTGGCTCCAACTGTTCAGCAATGGCATGGTGAGGAAGGACGGTCTTCTATTTTAGAAGACACCGTTCTATCTGTTGGAGATTCAGGATTTGACAAGGCAGCTAATTTCTATGCTAATGACTTGATTTCTCGAGGTTTAGAGCTTGCCAAGGGAGACAGTACATCCGCGCATCGTATTGAGTTTAAAAAGGTAACGGACAAGGGCTATGGTGAAGAAGGCTATGGTATTACGATTCGTGATAATGTCTTTACCATTGAGGCGCAGACAAATAAAGGTGCTTTTTATGCTACTCGAACCCTACTTCAAATGGGGCAAGAAAATATCCAAAATGGTGAAATTCGAGACTTTCCAAGTTTCAGTCACCGTGGATTTATGCTAGATACTGGTCGTAAGTTTATTCCTTATGATACTCTTGTGGACATTATGCTAAACATGGCTTACTACAAGATGAATGACTTGCAGTTGCATTTGAATGATAACTATATTTTCCTCAAGGAGCACTTAGCAGGTAAAAATCTGACCAAGGAGCAGGAAATTGAGTATGTGCTCAATCATGCAGATACAGGTTTCCGTTTACAGACAGATATTGTCGGTGACAATGGTGTACCTTTGACTTCTAAGCAACACTATACCAAAGATGAAATGCAAAGACTCATCGCTTTGGCTGATGAGCTAGGAATCAACTTGGTGCCAGAAATTGATACACCGGGGCATGCTTTATCATTTGTGAAGGTTCGTCCAGACTTGATGTATAAAGGACAGCTGAGTCCGAATAAGCACAATGTAGAGCGTGTTGCGATGCTTGATTTGGACAAGAATTATGATGAAACATTGCGCTTTGTCAAGTCTGTTTATGATAAATTGTTGGATGGAGAAAATGCCCCACTTCGAGGTGTTAAGACAATTCACATCGGAACAGATGAGTACTATGGCAACAATGAAAACTATCGTCGTTATGTCAATGATTTAATTACCTACATTAAAGGTAAGGGTTATACGCCACGAATTTGGGGTTCACTTAGCCGTAAGAGTGGTCAAACACCAGTTGATTTGAAGGATGTCGAAGTGGATATCTGGAGTCTAGGATGGCAACATCCCCAAGCGGCTTTGAAGGCTGGTGCTAAAATTATCAATATTACTGATGTTCCGACTTACAGTGTGCCAAATGGTAATAACCAGCAAGGAGCATACGGTGATTACTCTTCTTATGAGTATCAATATAATCGTTGGACACCAAATGATTTTACGACAGCAGGAAATGGTCCAAAATTAGCTGCTTCAAACCCTCATATCTTGGGTGGTGGACATGCTGTTTGGAATGATAATATTGATCTCCACGAAACAGGCATGACTTCTTATGATATTTTCAAGCGCTTCTTTGAAGCAACAAGAGTTACTGCTGAAAAGACATGGGGATCAAACCGAGCTGCTAACAACTTTGAAGGAAGAACCTTACCACACGCAGACTATGTTTATGCACCGGGTAGTAATCCAGAGTACAAGATTGATGATACTGAGACCTATGAAATCAATCCAAAGACAATCAAGCGTTACGATGCAGAAAACATCACACAAAGCGCTAAAGGTCTAGTCTTCAATAAAGAAAGCAAGATTGAAAATGCCATTGGGAACGTCGGTCCAAGTCACGTCTTAAAAGTTGATGTGACGGTTACAGGTGACGGTGTGCAGGAGTTAGCTTCTAGTGAGGGGAACAAGCTCTATTTGTCTGATGAGTCAGGTAAAGTAGCCTATAAGTTTGAGCAGCACCATATTCAGTTTGATAAGACATTGGAAAAAGGTAAACGCTATGAGCTAGTCTTTGTCACCAAACCTCAGTCAACTGAGCTCTATGTCAATGGTGAAAAGATCAATCGTATTGCCAACCCAGCTCACCCAAGATTGGCGCACACCAGTCTTGTTCTACCTCTTGAAAAAATCGGAGGTTTTGAAGGTACTTTGCACAATCTCAGCTTGTCTGATAAGCCATTTGTCAATCCACGTTTGATTGCACAGGATCAGATTGCCCGTGTGGAAGCAAGCAGTGAGCAACTACCAGGAAATGCTACAGAAGGAGCTGTTTCTAAAGCCTTTGATGGCAATCCTGCAACCTTCTGGCATTCACATTGGACGAAGAAGGATCCGTCTTATACGGTTACTATGACCTTGAAGCAAGCGACAGCTGTAAATGCTTTGACTTATCTTCCTCGTCCAGGTGGCGGAAATGGTCTTGTGACTAAATATGAAGTCTATGCTAAAAAGGCTGATCAATTGGTTAAGGTAGCTGAAGGTAGTTGGGATAATAATGCAGCTGAAAAGATTGCAAACTTTGAAGCTGTCGAAACGGATACAATCCAGTTGAAGATTCTACAGGGAGTAGAAGGATATGCCAGTGCAGCTGAAATCAATCTTTTGAAACCAATAGCTACATCAGATGAGCCTGCTACACCACCAGCACCAAAACCAGATCCAAAACCCGAAACTCCAGCTCCGAAAGATGACGGAACTGTTGAATTGGAAGATACCTTTATCGCTAAAAAACCAGCAGATCCAAGTGTAGTAGAAGCAGCTTTGAGAAGCCAAGAATACCTTAAGAAACAGTATAAGATTTTCCCAACTCCTCATAAGGTTACTTATGGCGATGGCTTGGTACGTCTAGATAAGAAAGTTCATTTGGTAATTGGTGAGCAAGTTGATATTTATACTCGTAATCGACTCAAGTCTATTTTGCAAAATAGTAATATCTCCTATACTACTGGTAAGACAGCCGAAGCTGGAGCAACTAATATCTATCTGGGAGTTCACCAGACTGGCTCAAAAGCGGAAGAAGCTCAGAAAAGAGAGCCTGTCAACCAAGGACTATTTGATAAGATTGATGCTTATTCATTAGTGGTTAAAGGTCAGCAAATTTCCATTGTCGGAAAAGATACAGATGCTGTCTTCTATGGACTAACAACACTCAAGCATATGCTAAATGATAGCTCTGCTCCAGTTCTACGTGAGGTCAATGTTGAAGACTATGCTGATGTGAAGAATCGTGGCTTTATCGAAGGCTATTATGGTAACCCATGGTCCAACGAAGATCGTGCGGCCTTGATGCGTTACGGTGGTGATTTGAAACTGACCCAGTATTTCTTCGCACCAAAAGATGACCCATATCACAACAGCAAGTGGAGAGAACTTTATCCAAAAGAAAAACTAGAAGAAATCCGTCAGCTCGCTAAGGTGGGGAACGAAAACAAGACTCGCTATGTTTGGACCATTCATCCATTTATGAATAGTCGAATTCGCTTCCAAAACGAGACGGTTTACCAAGAAGACCTGAATGCAATCAAGGCTAAATTTACCCAGTTACTGGACGTCGGCGTTCGTGAGTTTGGTATCCTTGCAGATGATGCAGCTCAGCCTTATGGTGGTTATGAAAGTTATAACCGCTTGATGAAAGATATGACCGATTGGTTGACTGAAAAACAAGCGACTTATCCGGGCTTGAAGAAAGATATGATCTTTGTTCCAAGTCAGTATTGGGGCAATGGTCGGGAAGACGAACTGCGTTCCCTAAACCGTAATCTTCCGAAAAGTAGCATTATGACTCTGACAGGAGGCAAGATTTGGGGTGAAGTTTCTGAAAATTTCTTGACTCAACTTAAGCAAAATATAGAGGCATCTGGTCAACCATATCGTCCTGTTCAACTTTGGATCAACTGGCCGTGTACAGATAATTCTAAACAACACCTTATCTTGGGTGGTGGTGAGAAATTCCTACACCCTGGTGTGGATCCAAGCCTAATCGGTGGGGTCATGCTCAATCCGATGCAGCAATCAGAACCATCTAAAATTGCTCTCTTCTCAGCTGCAGAGTACAGCTGGAATATCTGGAAGAATGAGGCAGAAGCCAAAGCTGTTAATGATATAGCTTTCAACTTTGCAGAAACAGGTCGTTTCACAGATACCAAAGAATCTGCAGCTTTCCGTGAGCTAGGTAAGCACATGATTAACCAACATATGGATAATCGTGTTGTGAAGCTAGAAGAGTCTGTAGAGCTAGCTCCGAAATTGACAAACTTCATGAACAAGTTGAAAGCAGGTCAAGATGTCTCAGCTGAGCGCAAAGAGTTGAAGGCAGAATTTGCTAAGCTAAAAGCTGCTGCTGAGACCTATAAAGCATCAGGAAATGAACAGATGCGTGAGCAGATTAAGTACTGGCTTGACAATACCATTGACCAGATGAATGCCTTAGATGCTCTCTTGACAGCTACTGAATTTATTGGTAGCAAAAATGCTGACGGCCTTTGGAATAATTACTACAAGGGCTTGAAAGATTATGAGCAATCTAAGAAACATTCCTTCTGGTATGTTGACCATTACGAAAATGCTGAGCTAGGTGTACAGCATATCCGTCCATTTATCCTTAACCTTAAAGAATATCTGGCTAAGGAGATCGAAAAAGAACTGAATCCAGATAAAGTTGTAACGACCTTTATTACTAACCGTACAGGTGGTGAAGGAGATTTGACTCAGGTCTTGGACGGAGACTTGTCAACTCAAGTTATCTTTAAAAATCCAACCAGAATTAGCACTGGTGATTATGTTGGTCTGCAGTTTAACAAGCCTGTTTCTATCAAGAAGTTGAGCTTTGCTATGGGAGCTGTTAGCAATCCGAAAGACACCTTTAATAAGGCTAAGGTTGAATACCTAAATGAAGCCGGTGAATGGACTGCCCTTCCTCAAGGTAACTATGTCGGCAATGAGTCTGAGATTACCTTAGATAATCTTGATATCAAAGCCAAAGGTATTCGAATGGTTGCAACAGAAGATCGAGACAATACTTGGTTTGCAGTCCGTGAAATCGCAGTTAACCGTCCTCTTGAAAATGCCAAGAAGAAAGCTGGAAGTATTACCATCAGTCCAAATCTGGTATATAAACTCAATACAACGGCTGCCAAGATGACTGACAATAGTGATAGCACAGAAGCAATGTTGGCAAGTTCTTCAACAGCAAATGGAGAAAGAGATACAACCCCAGTAGATGCTTGGGTACAGTTGGATCTTGGTTCTCAACAAACAGTCAAGAAGATTCGTTTGGTACAAGGTGTGACAGATAAGCTAGCAGCTGGTGTCATCGAAGTCTCTACTGACGGACAAAACTGGACAACGGTAGCCAACTTAACAGGTGAGCAAAGCAAAGAAGTTGAAACCAATCAGAATATCCGTTATGTACGCGTTAGAAATACGCAAAAGACTAATTTCTGGTGGCGAATTGGCAACCTATCTGTCGAGTCAGAGACTGGAACAGACCAATACACAGACACTAATGTTGAACAACTCAAGGCTACTCAAGTCCATGAAAAATTGGGTCGCTACGAGATGAATATTCCAGCTGGAACAACTTTAGATGCGGGCCAATATCTTGGAATGAAACTAGATCGCCTCCATGAAATTGAGGATTTGAAACTGGGTGAGAATGCTAATCAAGCACTCCAGCTCCGCTATTCTCCAAATGGAGTGGAGTGGTATAGTGCCTCTGAGTTACAAGATCACCAGCTCGTCCGCTATGTACGTCTTGAAAACAAGACAGGTCAGAAACAGGCAATAGGAACGACTTCCTTGCTCTTGACTACTAAGGAAATTCAACCAACATCAATTGAGTCAACCAGCATGGGTATCGATCCTAACTATGGTAGCGGAGATGTTCGTAAAGCGAAAAACCTAGATCAGCTCTTTGATGGTGATTTAAACAATTATGTTGAATTTTCTGATTATCCACAAACCGATGGTCATATGACTCTCAATCTTGGAGCAACCCGTCAAATTAAGAAGATTCGTGCCTACATTAAAGATGGCACACAGAACTATCTTCGTGATGGAAAGATTCAAGTTAGCGCAGATGGCAAGACCTGGAAAGATGTAGTTTCAGTAGGAGATGGTCAGGAAAATCCAGCACGTGATGACTCCTTAACTGATGGCTGGACACATGATTCACAGCGACCTGGAAATCGCTATATTGAGGGAGAATTGCCAGAAGCAACTGCAGCGAAATATCTCCGAGTGCTCTACACAGCTCCTTATCGTCATCGCTTTGTTGGATTTACAGAGTTAGTTATCAATAATGGAGAATACACTAAGTCAGTCAATAATCCAACTGTGGAAGGTGCGGGTACAGAGAGCAAGTCATCTGAAAAGAATAATATAGCAGATGGAAATATTCTCAACAGTTACAAGGCGACCCAAGACAGCGGTGAGTTGATTTACCATCTATCTGGAAAGACAGAATCGAATCATGTTCGCCTGATTTCAGATATTCCAGCAGGAAGCTCAGCGCACGTTTGGGCAAGAACCATTTCCAAAGATGGTCAAACAGCATGGCAAGATCTGGGTGCGGTTACCACAAGTTTCCAAACCTTCCAGCTTGCTAACAGCGCCCACTTATTAGATGTTAAGTTGAAGTGGGAAGGTGGTCGTCCTGAGTTTTATGAGGTTTCTACCTATCATGCTGAGATAGCTGAGACACCTAATCCAGATACACCAAAACCACCAGTTCACAAGACGACACCAGATGAAGGCGTTCAATCTCCTGTAGTTGAGCAGCCACGCTTGGATGTGGTAACTGAAGAAGTTGGCTTCAAGACCATTGAACGCGAAAATCCGCAATTGCCTAAGGGCACTCGAAAAGTTGTCCAAGAAGGCAAGGTTGGTGAGAAGACCACGCTTGTTGAAGTAACGGTTGAGAATGGCAAGGAAAGCAGCCGAGTGACTCGAGATAGCTTCGTTTCCAAAGTTCCAGTGGATCAGATCGTGGAGATTGGAAGTAAGGAAGAAAAACCAAGCACTCCACCAGTACCATCTAAACCGGAAAGTGATTTGCGTATCCTGACTGATAAAGCCACCAAGGTCCAAGTCATTGGTACCAAGGCTATACTGGATAAAGTTGTTAGTCTGAAAGTCAAGAAAGTGAAAGCACAAAACTTGGAAGGCAAGATTTATGATGCCTACGATATTACTCTGGAAGATCAAGATGGTCAGCCAATCCAGCCTAAAGGCAAGGTATTTGTCAGTCTGCCTCTAGCTGCGAACAAAGAAGTTGAAGCTGTCTACACTGTTAAAAATGCTCAGCAAGTGGATAGTCTTGTCTTCCAACAAAAAGGTCGCTATGTCGAATTTATGACAGATCAACTGAGTGTTTATGCAGTTGTGTACAAGACTAGTGCGAGCCAAGTGCAGGAAGAAAAACCAGAAATTCCTTCACAAGATCAAACTAACAAGCCTGATTCTCCTCAGAATCAAGAAGCTAAACCAGAGGCACCGCTACAGACTCCAGAAAGAAAAGAGACTGCAGTCTTGCCAAATACTGGAACAACAACAGATTCCGCCTTCTTACTTGGGCTTTTAACCGCCTTGACAGGATTGTTCCTGTTCAAAAAGAGGGAAGAGTAGAAGTTGGCAGTTTTCAACGCAATTCCTAATGCATAGAAATTAGTCTTTGCAACTAGGATTTAAAGGCGGAACATAACCCCATAAAGGATTTAATGTGTGTTATGTTCCGTCTGTTTTATTATGATTCTATTTTTAAAATTTAAAGTAAAATATATTTTTTGGATAAAATTGTAAACGCTTACGAAAAGCGTCAGATAGGAAGGTTTCTTTATGGAAAAGAAATGTAAGTATAGTATTAGAAAATACGCTATCGGTGCTTGCTCTGTCATGATTGGAGCACTATTATTCGGTACATCGTTGGCATCGGCTGATGAAGTACAGGCACCTAGTCCAGCAACAGCTAGAGGGGAAGTTTCAGACAGGGGGGGAACTGAAACTGGTGAGGTCGAGCAACTTGAAGGAAAGACAAACTTGGCAACTGAAGAAACAGCTCAGTTCGTCAAAGCGAAGGCAGATGAAGACACACCAACTCCTTCTAAAAAGAATGAAAATGGAAAGGCAGAAAGTTCAGAATCAGTTCTGCCAGATTCTTCTTTTAATCAGAAAGACAAAAATACGATAAATTCAGAACAAGTCTCACACCAATCTCAGTCTCTAAGAACTGTAGAACAAGAAAAGCCAGCACCGCTGATTTCAAAGGAACAAAATCAGGTACAACCGATAACAACATCTCCAGTTACCGAAGAAGAGAAAGCCTTACTTGAGGCTCGTAAGCAAAACTTTAATAAAGACTGGTACTTTAAGCTCAACCCTACCGGAGATCAATCTAAAGAAAATATTGATATGAAGGACTGGAAAAAGCTTAATCTCCCACATGATTGGAGTATTTTCTTTGACTTTGATCACTCGTCTCCAGCTCGCAACGAAGGGGGTCAGCTAAATGGTGGAGTAGCCTGGTATCGCAAGACCTTCACGCTTGAAGAAGAAAATAAAGACAAGAATGTCCGTCTGACCTTTGATGGGGTTTATATGGATTCGCATGTCTATGTCAATGGGAAACATGTTGGACACTATCCAAACGGCTATAATCAATTCTCTTATGATATTACAGACTACCTCTACAAAGATGGTCGTAAAAATACGATTGCAGTTCAGGTCACCAATAAACAACCAAGTAGTCGTTGGTACTCAGGAAGTGGTATTTATCGAGATGTTCATCTGGAGATGACAGACAAGCTACATGTCAGCAAACACGGCAATACTATTACAACACCGAAGTTAAAGGAGCAACAAAAGGGTGATGTTGATACGGTTATTGCAAGCAAAGTTGTCAATACAGATAGCAAGGCACATCAGGTTTATGTTGAACACCAAGTCTTTACCAAAGAAGGCCAGGCTGTCTCAGCTGCTGTTCGCTCTGTTATAAAAGAACTTGGAGCCAATCAGGAGCTACAATTTGACCAGACCCTTCAGGTCAACCGTCCTACTCTATGGACGACCAAATCAGATAAACCTCAGCTTTATGTCGTGAAGACTAAGGTTTATAAGGACAATCAGTTGGTTGATGTGACCGAAGATACCTTTGGCTATCGCTACTTTGATTGGACTGCAGCAGACGGATTTTCACTAAATGGTGAGCGCATGAAATTCCACGGCGTATGTATTCACCAGGACAATGGAGCCTTAGGTTCGGAAGAAAATGCCAAGGCCATCTATCGTAAACTAAAATTACTCAAAGAAATGGGAGTCAATGCTATTCGTACTTCCCACAACCCAGCCAGCGAACAATTGTTGAATGCAGCGGCTGAACTTGGATTCTTAGTACAAGAAGAAGCATTTGATACGTGGTATCATAGTAAAAAGACCTATGACTACGGCCGCTTCTTTGATCAAGAAGCGACCCATCCAGATGCTAAACCAGGTGAAAAGTGGTCTGACTTTGATTTGAGAATGATGGTTGAAAAAGACAAGAACAATCCATCCATCATCATGTGGTCTCTCGGAAATGAAGTAGAAGAAGCCAATGGTGATGAGCGCTCTATTGCGACTGCTAAGCGCTTGAAGGCTGTTATCAAAGCAATTGACAAAGAGCGCTATGTCACTATGGGTGAAAACAAATTTAGTCAACGTTCTTCTGGAGATTTTCTGGAAATCGCTAAAATCATGGACGTTGTCGGAATGAACTATGGGGAGCACAACTATGAAGCCGTGCGTAGAGCTCATCCAGACTGGAAGATCTATGGATCCGAAACTTCTTCTGCAACTCGAACTCGTGGTTCTTACTATGACCCATCACGGATTTTAAACCATGACCACAGCGCTGGTCGTCACTACGAGCAGTCTGACTATGGAAATGACAAGGTGGCTTGGGGACGAACAGCGACTCAATCATGGACCTTTGATCGTGATCGTGCCGGTTATGCAGGTCAATTTATATGGACTGGTATTGACTATATCGGTGAACCAACTCCTTGGCATAATATGGACCGAACACCAGTAAAGAGCTCCTTCTTTGGTATTATTGACACAGCAGGTTTGCCTAAGAATGACTTCTATCTTTACCAAAGCCAATGGCGCTCAGTCAAAGATAAGCCAATGGTTCATATGCTTCCACACTGGAATTGGGACGAGCAAAGCTTGCGAGATAGAAAGATGCTGGTTGATGGCAAAGTACCTGTTCGCGTATTCTCAAATGCAGCTAGCGTTGAACTTTATTTGAACAATGAATCGCTTGGTAAGAAGACCTTCGCTAAGAAACAGACTGCTGATGGCAGAAGTTACCAAGAAGGTGAAAATGGCCAACTCTATCTGGAGTGGAAGGTTGCTTATAAACCGGGTACACTTGTAGCAGTTGCTCGAGATGAGTCTGGCAAAGAGATTGCCCGTGATACCGTGACAACTGCTGAGCAAGCAAGCAATGTTCGCCTTGTCAAAGAAGAGCATGTTATCGGAGCGGATGGAAAAGACTTGACCTATATCCATTATGAAATCGTAGATGCTAATGGTAATCTCGTACCAACTGCCAATAACCTTGTGCATTTCAATCTTCATGGTCAAGGTGAGATTGTTGGTGTGGATAATGGTGAGCAGGCTAGTCGTGAACGTTATAAAGCTCAAGCAGATGGAACCTGGAAGAGAAGAGCCTTTAATGGTAAGGGTGTCGTCGTCGTTAAGTCAACTGAAACAGCAGGAAAGTTCACCCTCTTCGCTGATTCAGAAGGTTTGGGCTCTGATTCTGCAACTGTTTATACAGTGAAAAAAGACCAATCGGTCAAGGAATTAGTCGGTTTCCTTCCTGCAAAAGCGACAGCTATGGTTGGTGACGAAGTACAACTTCCACAGACAGTCAAAGCGGTCTATAGCGATGGCAGTACAGAAGATAAGTCCGTGACTTGGAAGACTCCGGCTGACCTGACTAAGACCCCTGGTGTCAAAGAGGTTACAGGAAGCGTAGAAGGGACGAAGCAGCCAGCTCGCTTGATGGTGAAGGTACTAGATTTGGTTGCCTGGTTACCGAAAAAACAGACGGTACCAGTCAATACTGATACAGAAGACTTGGATAAGACGGTTACTGCGGTATTCTCTGATGGCTCGACCTCGGATACAGAAGTCAGCTCATGGACTTTGGAAAATCCAGAAGCCTTGAAGACTGAAAAAGGTGAAACAAAGGCTACAGGTAAGATTGAAGACACCGATATCTCAATTCCAGCCAGATTTAAAGCATCCGATGAGGAGGTACCAGAAGGTGCTGTGACAGGCATTCAGATTGCTGGCAAGAGTCTGGCAGACTTTAGTGCAGACAAGACTTACTATCGTATTCCGCTTGCTTATGGAGCAACTATTCCGACTGTTTCAGCAACCACAACCGGTGGAGCGACAGCAACCATTCAGCAGGCTAGTGCTGGCAATGATAAGTTAACTTCTATCTTTGTAACAGATGAGTCTGGCCGCCTAACTCGAGTTTACCGCTTGCAGTTTGTTGAGGCTAGCCCGGCCTTGACTGGTATCGAACTTGAAGTGGATAAGACAGAAAATCTGGTTGAAGATCAAGCTATACCATATAAGGTCAAAGGTGTTTATGAAGATGGCACAAGAGCGCTTCTGTCGGAAAATGATGTAGAACTCACGATTAAGTCTGGAGATGGAGCAGAAGTAAAAGCGGAAAATGGCAAGCTTTTGCTCTACCGTAAAGGAACAGCTCATATCTCAGCTCGTCTTACCAAGGGAGACAAAACTCTGACTTCGAAAGAGTTGACCTTAAATATTGTTGAAAATGCGCAAGAAAAAACCATTACAGAACTTCGGCCGATTAAGCTATCAACAGACTTGCATAAGTTGCCAAGTCTTCCGCAAGAAGTTCTAGCAGTTTATAATCAAGGTTTGCCACGTAAGGTAGCTGTTACTTGGGAGCTGATTTCCCAAGAAAAGGTTGATCGCTATCATAGCTTTACCGTCAAAGGACGAGTAGCAGGTACTGACATTGATGCGCAAGCTCATGTGACTGTTGAAGGCTTCTTGACAGCTGAAGAAGTGTCATTGGCTGTACCAAAAGGTGAGAAGATTAAACTTCCTGCAACAGTTCGTACTTATCATTCTGACGGCAGTGTCCAGTATAAAGAAGTAGCTTGGGATGCTGTTCCGGCAGATGCTACAGCTCAAGCTGGGAAAGTAGAAGTTACAGGAACAGTTCAGGGACTCAATTTGAGAACCAAGGCTCACATCCGAGTGTCTGAGCAAACGGTCCAAAACAAAAATCTCTCTAAACAATGGACAGGGTCAGAACTTCCAGCAGCCTTTGTATCGGATACTGGTGGGGATGACAGTGCTAGCGCTTTAAATGATACTCATGTTTCAAGAACTCCAAGTGGAGCCAAGAACCGTTGGACCAACTGGCGTACTGGTAATGAAGAAGATTATGCAGGTATCCTATTTGGAGATGCAGGTGACTTGACCAAACGCTTCGTTGACAATCTAAAAGCAGATTTTTATACAGACGGTGCTATTGGCCTACCAGAGGACTATGTCATTGAATACTACGCTGGCAAAGATCTTCCAGAATTACCAAAAGATGTCAATCATGTCCGTAAAGAAGCGCAGCATCCATTCAACCAAGCAAGTAATTGGAAGCCTGTAACTGGTCTTCGTGCACCTCAGACTCTGAGTGCTAATTCTGAAAATATTTTCCGCTTTGATAAGGTAGAAACACCAGCTATCCGTATTCGTATGAAGAAGAAAGCGAACACTTCAGGTGTTGGTTTAACCGAGCTGACCGTTATGGGTAACAGTGTTGAAGAGGCGACAAGCGCAAAAGCTAAGCTTATGGTGGATGGACAAGCTATCCCAGGATTTAACAGTGCTATCAAGGAATATGAGATTGTCAAGAAAGAAACAGGCAATCAAGTGACCGCAGAAGTTAGCGATAATGGTTTGGCGACAGTGATTCCAGCCGCAACTGAAAATGATCCTGTTCGTGTCCTCATCAAGGCTGAAAATGGTCAAATCATAGATGAGTACCGCATTCGCTTTGTTAAAGAAAGTAAGCAAGTAGGCAAGCCGGTGGCAGCTGAAACATTATCAACGGTCGTGAATGTTGGAGATAAACTCAATTTGCCATCAACTGTACCTGTTTATTATCCAAATGGTACAGAGTGGACGAAGAAAGATTTAGCTGTTACTTGGAATCCAGTTGATGAGAGTCTGCTTCAAACCAAAGGTAACTTTACACTGACAGGAACGATTCAGGGGACAGATTTGCAAGCCCAGCTTAAAGTACGAGTAAGCGAGCAAACTGGACGTAATGCTGCTTTGAACCAAAATCACGATGATCAAGATTCTCTGGCTTTTGCCTCAATAACAAATGATACAGATCCAGCTTCAAAAGACAAGGTTCACTATGTCAATGATGGTTCGACTAACGAAAGCAATCGCTGGACCAACTGGTCAAGACAGGCTCCAAGTAAAGAAGTGTCTGTTGGTGTGCTCTTCAAAAAACAAGGTAAAATTGCTACTGAAACAGTGACGCAAGTAGGTATGCAATTCTTCAGAGATGGTGGAACAGATGCACCACAAAAACTAGTTTTAGAATATTATGCTGGACCAGATTTTGCTGAACCAAATCCGGCTTCACGCTATTCTGAGCAGGCTGACCATCCGTTCAACGATCCAAATAATTGGAAGCAGTTGAACTATACAGCAGACAGTGAAATCAAAGCTGGCAAGATGATTCATTTCAACTTTGATGCTGTTAAAACAAAAGCTATACGTGCTCGCATGACGCGCAAGGATACTACTAACGGAATTGCTCTAGTAGAATTCTCTGCAGTTACTCCAACAGAGGCGCTTCAGTCAACGACAACAACAAGCATTACTGTCAACGGTCAAACCTTGTTTGATTTTGCAGCAGATAAGACAGATTACCGTCTGGAGTATCAAGGTACAAGGCCAAGGATTGAAGCTACCGCAACAAACAATGCAACTGTGACAGTAGTTCAATCTGAGAGCGATGAGCTTCCAAGTCTTGTTCGTGTGGTGACGGAAGATGGTCAAACCATTAAAGAATACCGTATCCAATTAGTTAAAAAAGTTGCGGATCTAAGTCAACCAACACCACCAGTTCACAAGACGACACCAGCTGAAGGCGTTCAAGTACCTGTAGTTGAGCAGCCACGCTTGGATGTGGTAACTGAAGAAGTTGCCTTCAAGACTATCGAGCGTGAGAATCCACAGTTGCCTAGGGGCACTCGAAAAGTTGTCCAAGAAGGCAAGGTTGGTGAGAAAACCACGCTTGTTGAAGTGACGATTGAGAATGGCAAGGAAATCGGTCGAGTGACTCGAGATAGCTTCGTTTCCAAAGCACCAGTGGATCAAATCGTGGAAATCGGTAAACCAGTTGAGCAGGTAACGCCAGCTGCGGGCGATAAAGAACTTGTAGTTGAACAGCCACGCTTGGATGTGGTAACTGAAGAAGTTGGCTTCAAGACCATCGAGCGTGAGAATCCGCAGTTGCCTAAGGGCACTCGAAAAGTTGTCCAAGAAGGCAAGGTTGGTGAGAAGACCACGCTTGTTGAAGTAACGGTTGAGAATGGCAAGGAAAGCAGCCGAGTGACTCGAGATAGCTTCGTTTCCAAAGTTCCAGTGGATCAGATCGTGGAGATTGGAAGTAAGGAAGAAAAACCAAGCACTCCACCAGTACCATCTAAACCGGAAAGTGATTTGCGTATCCTGACTGATAAAGCCACCAAGGTCCAAGTCATTGGTACCAAGGCTATACTGGATAAAGTTGTTAGTCTGAAAGTCAAGAAAGTGAAAGCACAAAACTTGGAAGGCAAGATTTATGATGCCTACGATATTACTCTGGAAGATCAAGATGGTCAGCCAATCCAGCCTAAAGGCAAGGTATTTGTCAGTCTGCCTCTAGCTGCGAACAAAGAAGTTGAAGCTGTCTACACTGTTAAAAATGCTCAGCAAGTGGATAGTCTTGTCTTCCAACAAAAAGGTCGCTATGTCGAATTTATGACAGATCAACTGAGTGTTTATGCAGTTGTGTACAAGACTAGTGCGAGCCAAGTGCAGGAAGAAAAACCAGAAATTCCTTCACAAGATCAAACTAACAAGCCTGATTCTCCTCAGAATCAAGAAGCTAAACCAGAGGCACCGCTACAGACTCCAGAAAGAAAAGAGACTGCAGTCTTGCCAAATACTGGAACAGCAACAGATTCCGCTTTCTTACTTGGTCTTTTAACCGCCTTGACAGGATTGTTCCTGTTCAAAAAGAGGGAAGAGTAAGTATTTGACAAGGATCTTGTGGTTGATGGACGATAAAGAGTTCCTGAAATCGAAAGTTTAGGAGAAGGCCATATGGTCTTCTCCTTTTTCAGGCTTTTTGTCAACTGAAATGAGCGACTTATGTAGAGGTCATTTGATTGGGTATCAGTTTAGTGGATTGGATGATGAAAAGAGAAATCTGGTCTCTATGACTGACAGGTTCAATGCTGGAACAGATAATACTAATCAAGAAAGCATGCTTTACTATAAGAACTGTTTGGACTCTTGGTTGTCTAATCACCCAAACTACTATCTTGACTACGAGGTGACACCAATCTATCAAAAGAACGAATTGTTCCCGAAGAACGAATTGATCCCGAGAAAGATTGAGTTGCAGTATGTGGGAATCAATTATTTGGAAGCTGTTGCTAAAAACACAGTCAAAAAGCCGTTGGAAAACGGTTTTTTGTTATAATTAAATTATGATTTCAGAATTAAAGGAGAAA
>ERZ772962.805-NODE-805-length-17287-cov-4.046657_pt1 | contig 17287 bp, 18 predicted proteins | sample MGYA00580676_ERZ772962 | MGnify/ENA primary metagenome ERZ772962 (study PRJEB29015, sample SAMEA2738049) | human oral metagenome | biome: human oral; feature: human-associated habitat; material: saliva | place: China | collected 2230 ...
ACTCTTGATGAAATCGGCTCCAGCTTCGACAGCGCATCGTGTACCATCAATGATTTGCTCATCGGTGAGTGATTCAGTTTCAATGATGACTTTCACATTGGTGCCGTATTTGTGACAGATCTCTACGAGCGGCTTGAGGTCGGCGACAACCTCATCGTGCAAACCGGAGCGCAGCCAGCCATAGTTAGCAACAATGTCGAGGTCTTGGATGTTCCACTTGGAGCAATACTCTTTGGCGAGAAGCGCCTTAGCTTCAGTGGTTGCCAGGCCAAACGGAAAGTCACAGACAACACAAAGCCCAGTTTCGGTGTCTTTGACCATGGGGGCAACAATGGGTAGGCTGGCGGGATTGATACAGATGGTAGCGCAGCCAAAGTCTATACCCTCTTGGCTGTATTTCTTGATGTCATCAACCGTGAACTCGGGTTTGAGGACGGATTGGTCGATGTAGCGTGCGAGCTCTTTGACGGTCATCTCTGCTGCTTTTTTGGTTGGCTTCATGATTGGTTCCTTTCTCTTGTCATTTTTAAGACTCGTGTGACATGTTGAGCCTTATACCATTTGGTTAATTTGTTCAGTTCTTACTGAACTTTTAACCATCTACAGCATACAGACCGGAAAATTGACTTGATACATATTTGTAAATTTAGTTAATATGTACAGTACATTACATACAAATAGGGAGAATAACTATGGATGTCATAGCAGTCCTAGAGCGTGAACCGTTTAATTTAGACTCTGGAATTCCGTTATATATGCAGCTTAAAGATCGCATCCTGCAAATCATAGCGACGCGCTCACTTGATCAGCAGACGCCGTTGCCCACAGAGCAGGAAATCTCACAAAGACTCAATCTCTCGCGTGGTACGGTGAGGCGCTGCTTCAAAGATCTTGTAGATGAGGGTCGCGTAGTGAGACGTCGAGGTCTTGGCACGTTCGTATCTTACTCTCGCAGGACAAGTGAGATAGATATTGCGTTTAACTTCACTGCGGAGATTACAGCCTTGGGCATGAAGCCATCGTCTGAGGTACTTGGACTGAGGCAAAAGAGATCGGAGGCAGGCATATCAAAATGCCTCGGTGTTGCTGATGGGACTAAGGTTTGGGAGATTCGTCGCATTCGCTGTGCGGATGGTAATCCTATGCAGTATGTGGTTGCCTACGTACCGTGCAACGTGTGTCCACGGATAACCAAAAAAGATTTAGAGTCTTCCCTCTATACACTCATTGCTGACGCTTCGGGCAGTAGACCTGCGAAGGCGGTTGAGGTCTACGAGGCAATAAACCTTGATGCGAGAGAAGCTCGGGCTTTGGGCATGTCTACCGGTGTTGCGGCGTTGCGCACGCTTCGTACCACGTATGATGCGCATGGAAAGCCGTTTGAGGCGTCAGTCATCATATCGCGAGCAGATCGCAATCGCTTCCAAGTAACACTTGATACCAGCGGCACGACTTTTTCGAAGGTTACCTCATAGTGGAAGGTGAGCTAAGAACTAAGAACAACAGCTGACATCTGTGTGTTCGTTACATGAGCCAACATTACTATTGAAAAGATAGAAAAGTACTTTTTTGAGAAGGGACAGAGATGAGTAATTCCGAAAACAAAACACTCGTTATAGGTGATATGCACCTTAAAGAAGAGCTCATTTTAAGTCGGGTTGACCAAGCGATAAAGAAACTGAATGTTAATCGTGTTGTGTTTTGCGGAGACTATGTTGATGAGTGGCATTCCAACCGCTCGATTATGTTGGATGCGATTGATGACTTTTTAGCATGGATTGACGGTAAAAGAAAGCATGGTCTTGATGTTGATTTTGTTCTCGGCAATCATGACATGCAATATCTGCGAGGTATTCCCGGTCCCGGTACGCATACCGATCTCTATCAAGAAGTTTCGGAAGCCCTTACGTATCTGAAAGTTCAGATGGCATGTGTTGTGGGCAATTATGTAGTAACACACGCGGGCATAACAAGGGAGTGGGCTTATCGCTTTCTTACGTCAGACCAAAGGGAAACTCCTCGTACGCTTTCCGATGCTCTCAATGAGATGTTTCGATGTGGAGACGATAAAGCTCTCGCGGCACTTGACAGTGCAGGGCCGGGTCGCGGTGGAAGTGAAATTGCCAGTCCACTTTGGGCGGATTTATCAGAGCTCTATCAAGATCCGCTTCCTGGTATCAATCAAATTGTTGGACATACTCCCGTTGAATCCATTGATATATGGGAGATTCCCACCAAAGATGGTACACGTACAAAATCAAAGTTGATTTTTTGCGATACGTTTAGTCTTACGCCACGTTTGATGGCCGTTGGGGATGGCAGTATGCTTCTGGTTGAGGGTACGTCGGCCAGAGTGGTAACTTCAGAAGAGCTGGGCTTGGAGTCGTGGGATATGGCTTCTTGGAACTGGATGGATACCTACGTATTGCCATTTTTGTAGAGCGATTAGGGCGACAATAAAAAAGGAGTAGACGAACTGAGTGTGCTTAGCACGCTGGAAAAGGAACACTCTTTAGTCTCTTGAATCTCGATAAACCCCTGACGTTTCCAACCATTTCTGCAATTCGTCAAAGCTGTAACCGCCTTTTAGAGCGATACCCTTCTTTATATGGGACGCACCGCATTCTCTTTTGTAGTCCTCAAGCATGTGGCCGAAGCCTCCACCACCATGTGTGCAAAACGGAATAATTGTCTTCCCGCTTAAATCCGTTGTTCTCAAAAATGAAAGAACAGGAGGAGCAAACGTTTTCAGCCAGTTGGGAGAGCCTATGAAGATTGTTTCAAAGTCGTCTATATTTGCAAGACCTTGTCGCAACGGAGGACAATACCCCTTTTCAATTTGAGCTCGTACCTCTTTTACTGCCGTGTTATATGAAAAGGAATACGGATTTTGAGGTTTCAGCTCTTGCAATTCTCCATCCGTAATGAGTGCAATGTCTTCTGCGAGCTTTCTTGTTATGCCCGAATACGAGTAGTACACAATCAAAGGATTCATGCAAGGATTCCTGTCAGTCGGCTGGTGTAATGTAGTGCCGACACATTATATCGCTAAATTATCCTTTCATGGCTACGTGCGAGCACATGGTTTGCATCGATATACAATGAGGCTAATGACGATGGCTATACCAATCGCTATACCAAGCGCGAGGTTTGGTCCCATGGCAAGAGTCGGTATTCCCATGAGTATGCCGCAAATGTAAGGCACAAGCCACACAAGCCAAACTCCAATACTGAGACGATGAAACCGAGCGAGTGTTGTGGGATTTTTCTTGGAATATACGATGGTTGCCCATACTGCGTGCACGATCATAAGGATAATCGCAAGTGCTCCGGTCGTCGCATGTACCGGACTCTGAGAGCCGTTTTGTGCAATAAAAGACATACATGCTGTTCCTGTTGTGTCACACGCAAGCCCTAGGTAAAAAAGCACGATATGACTCAGTTTAAGTGTGCCCGACTGGCGTTCGGCAAAAACGCCAATAGTATAAAAAACAAGCGCACCTGTAATTATCGTCGTAGCAAATCCAAGCATAAAGACACCGTCCCATACTGTTGCTTCACCTTTTGGTTTAAGCATTTGGTCGTGATTCATGGACGGTATTGATGCTAGTTGCCATAACGTGAACAACAATACGGTTTGGTTCACGGTGCTTTTGTCAGACGCTATTTCAGAGATTATGCCGGTCGGTATCGTAAAGACCACGTTCAAGGAGCGTAAACAGTACCGTGCAATCGGCGTTCTTCTCGCGTAGGGAATCCAACATGGAACGTACGGTCAACGTCGTAATAGACGCTATATCTATTTCTGCCGGTAGTGTTTTCCAATCAATATGCTCATCTTGTGTGAGAACTTTTTCAAGTCCTGACTTTGCATGTTCAAGCATGGTATCCATGCGAATTTGGGCGGCGAGAAGATCGGCTTTTGGAAGATCTTTCCAGTCCCTTAACCAGTCTCTCCTAAAGACAGCAACTGCTTCAGAGGCGCAATCCCAAAGTCTCTTGCAATACTCAACGTATGATTCGTCCACGTTGATATGACATATTTCGTGGAAGAGAGCGTGCTCGAAGTAACGCTCAGCGGCTGCGACCATGATGTCGCTCTTTGAAGGAAAGAGTTTGTACAAGTAACCAACTGAAACATTCGCATTCCGTGCGACTCCTCGTGCGGAAATTGCGGCAAGTCCTTGTTTTGCCCCAATAGAATAGGCGGCTGCAATGATTCTTTCTTTTTGAGCGGCACTGTCATCCACCTCTTTGGATCGGGTTGTATTTTGCTTGTGCGCAGCATGACCATGCTCACTCATAAAACACAGATCCCTCCGCTTTTATAATTGCTGTATACGTATGGCGTACGCACTTTATAACACCAGCTATTATACCTTGTGAAATTGCCCCAATATTTTCGAAGTTGGAGAAACAGTGGACTTCTTGCCGGCGAATTTCAGGGGGGGATAACGGCGTACAGCAAGCCTTTCGAGTCAAGTCCACATTAGTGTGCAAATTTGTAATCATCGAATCTGTCTATGCCACTTTTCTGAGTTCGATTTGGTTACGGGTAATCTTTGCGAGGTTGGGATCTTGGCCTTAAGTTCCTCGCAAGCCGGAGTGTAGTAGATCTTACGCTGAGCTTTCCAGCATTCATTTTCTTCCATAAGAAAAGCACCCATGAGTCTTATTACAGAGGATACATTGGGAAATATTCCGATTACCTTTGACCTACGCTTTATCTCCTTGTTAAGTCTCCCAAGGTAGTTTGAGGTACGTACACACCTTGGGTATTGAGATGGGAGACTCCATCACCGTCATTGCGTCGTCCACGTGCAACGAATGATCTGATAAAGGAAGTCCAGCTCTCCTTGGTCTCTGCGTCAGCCAAAGATATACCGATGATCTCCTTGAGTCCTCCATCAGTAAGTCCTATGGCAACCATCAGTGCTTTTGACATGATACGATGGTTCTCTCGTACCTTTATATAGGTAGCATCTACCACAACAAACAGGTAGTTGTCTTAAGGCAACGGTTACAAAATGCATCGATGGCCACACCGAGCTCAGTGTATGCCTCAGAGACACTCTGTTTTGAAAATGACTTCCCACAGATCTCTTCCATAACTCTTCCGACCTTAGCCGTTGAAACTCAAAAGATAACCATCTCTGCCATTGTGGTAACAAGTGCTGCCTCACTTCTTCTGTAGTTCTCAAAGACAAGGGTCTTAAAGGGAACATTTCTATGTCTTGGCACTTGCACCTCAAGAGTACCTATTCTCGTGGTTAGAGTTCGCTCTTTTGTGCCATTACGACTGTCGGTACGCATATCTAAGCGCTCATAGGGCAAACACAAAGTTGCTCTTCTGATTCTCTGCGCAATATAGCATTCAGTGTTTGTTGGAGCAGTATGCGAAATGCATCGCTTCTGTCCTTAGAAAGCAACTGTAGAATCTCTTCTTGATCGAGAGTACTATTGATTTAAGCCATGTTTTACCTCCAAGCCTCTTCTGTTTTCTGGCGATTACAAGTTTACTTGGAAGTGGACCTCTGGCTCATTTCCATCTTTTATACCATTTTAGGGACGTGATCCGTGTCCTTACCATACGCGCCATTGCAATGATTCTTCTCCTTTTCATAGTAGTAGGTTTGGCCGTTATGGCTTTGTCGACGACGCCTGTAAATTATTATCTCATGACTGCGGTCAGTGTATTTGTGGTTTGGAGGTGGGCATGGGATTGCCCGCCACGCAAAGCTGGGGCATGGAACGCGTTCTCAATCAACAAGCAGACGGTGAAGCTGCTCTCATTTCTACTTTCCAGCAGCTGGAGTGTCTTTTGGGAATTGGAATTTTTGGTCGCCCACGGAATCATGGTATACAGCAACATGTAAGGGAACCACTGCAGAAGGCTTTGCATCTATCTCACTTGCCTTTGAAACGGCACATGGGCAGGATGCTATGCAAGCGCAGGCACTACGCGCCGCCGCAAGTAGTGCGTATGCCTATGCTATTCTAATTGTGTTCTGTGTGACGGCTGCTCTCTGCTCCTTCTGGTGGCAGGATTTGTCGCATATATATCGAAATTAGAGCGAGAAGAACATGCAGGAAAACGAAAAAGTTAATAAACGTGGTATTTCATTACAGGCTAAACAGGCTCGTGAGGCATGACAAGAACAGCGTCTTCATTCCACACGTTCCCGTTTGTGCTCTTGTGGACTCAAGCTTATTGTTGAGCATGGGTATGATGAAACGGCGGCTCAGGATACAGCCCAGGCCGCCGGAGTTCTACCATGACCTTCTTTCGCCATTTTCCCTCCAAAGAGGATGTCGTTCTTGGAATGCCTCCCGATAGCGCCGGTATCGTAGTTGCCGAGCATGTGCTTACTGGCGCAAACAAAAGCCTGCAGCCGTTTGAGATTGCTCGCATTGTCTTAGATGCGGTCGTGGAGGAACTCGGTACCGATGGACTCTCTGATATTGCCCTTAGACTTTCCATCGTTCACGAAAATCCTACACTCTTGAAGGCTCTGTATGCGCGCATTCCCCAGTGGATACGGGTCGTGGATGCTCTTCTCGCCAATTCACTACGTACGGCACATGATGATGCTTTCTCAATGCACCTTAAGGCGTCAACCATGGTAATGTACTGGGTTGAAACCTTGTGCGAATGGTCTCGCCGTGGAGGTACCAAAGCAGATCGTGCACTCTTACAGACAGTTGCTGGAGAGACGGATACGGCAATTGCCACTGTGACGAAAAGTTATAATTGACAATAGAGTTGGAGCCATGAAGTTTAAGAGCGTATGATACGCCATCCAGCAGCTTCCCGGCGCATCTCGATAAAGCGCCGGTAGATGCCAGCCTCCTTCATTAGCTCATTATGTGTACCACGCTGAACGATGCGCCCGCCATCGATCACAAGGATCTGGTCAGCATTGCGCACCGTGTTCAGGCGATGTGCAATGGTAACAAGGGTCTTTCCTCGTGTCAGTTCCGTTACTGCCCGCATAAGCAGGTGCTCGTTTTCCGGGTCGACCGAGCTCGTAGCCTCGTCAAGGATGACGATCGGCGCATCCTTCATGATGGCGCGTGCAATGGATACTCTCTGGCGCTCTCCACCGGAAAGGTTTGCCCCGCCTTCTTCAAGCACCGTGTCGTAGCCGTCAGGAAGTTCCATAATGAAGTCATGGCAGCGTGCGCGTTTTGCTGCGGCGATGACCTCTTCGCGCGGTGCATCGGGGCGACCAAAGCGAATGTTATTCTCGACGGTGTCATTGAACAGGTATACGCTCTGGAACACCATTGATATGTTTGCAAGCAGGCTTTCCGCCGTTCCCTCGCGGACATCAATGCCACCGATGGTAACGTGGCCCTTCTCGACATCCCAAAAGCGCGCAAGCAGATTCACCAGCGTCGTTTTACCCGAGCCGCTGGGACCGACAAGCGCGCAGGTTGAGCCTTCGGGAATAAAGAGTGTTACTCCTTCTATGACACGACGGCCGTCACCGTAACCGAATGAGACATCCTCCATGGCCAGGGCAAATCCGTCGGGCGAGAGCGTCTCATCCGTAAGGTCTTGCTTTGGCACCGAGCATACCTCGTCAATGCGGTTAAGCTCTCCTTCGATCTTCTTGGTGAGAAACGCACTGTTGTTCGCGCTGATAAGCTCTCCATAGATCATGAAAGCGGCAACCAGCAGCGTGAGCGCCCACGAGAGAGACAGAGCGCCTGTCAGATACAGTGTGCATGCGGCGAGAAGAACTCCGCAGCTTGCAAGGTTGAACACGAGCGCATAGAGCTTGAGGATACCTTGTGCCGCCTGCTCTTGATCGTAATCTGCCTGGCGTTTCCGCTCAAAGGATGTCTTTGCTGCGGCAAGTGCGTCATCGGGTGTTGCGAATGCCCGCAATACAGCCATGCCGCGGGCGTATTCGATCACCTTGTCAGTCATTTCCTCCTGTGCGGCAGTGACCTCCCGTGTGACGGCGGTCGAGCGTCTTCTCAGCCAATCCAAAACAATAAGGCCTACGGCAATGCCGACAAAGGTAATGAAGGCAACCGGTGGCGCTTGAAACAGGAAGAACAGACTCATGATCACTGCCATGGCTACGCCGCCCGAGAGTCCCGTGAGACAGATGGTCATGAACTCTTCGAGTTGGTGCACCGTGGTAGTGAGTGTGGTGGTTATCGCCGAGAGACGCTGCTCTGAGAAGTAGCCCATGGGAGCGCCTTTTAAGCGGTCGCCTACCCGTAGCCGCAGATCACGGAAGATGTGGAACCCCTCGGCGTCCATCTGTATGTCCACGAGATATTGGAAGGCAAACTGACCCGCTACGCTGATGGCGAGGATCCCTAAACATTGCAGGGCAACTCCGGCGCTCAGGTGACTTCGCATCTCAAGGGCCCACCATACCGCTATGAGCATTCCGGACATGAAGAACGCTTTAATGACATTACAGACCATGCCTGCCATGAGGCTGCGGCGTGATGCCGGTGAGAAGCTTCCGGCCAAGTCAAGGATGCGTTTCATTATTGCAAACATGAGGGCTCCTCTTCTGCGTTGACGGTAGAACTCATATGTTCTTTCCACATGCGAGCATACAAAGGACAGGTTTTCAGCAATTCACCGTGACGTCCGCGCGCAACGATGCGTCCGCCGTCCATGACGAGGATCTGGTCGGCGCCTGTGATCGTTGATAGGCGGTGGGCGATAGTAACAAGTGTTTTTCCTGCTACAAGCTTGCTCAAGGCTCGCTCTACCAGAGCTTCGTTTTCAGGATCGGCATAGGCAGTGGCCTCATCAAGAATGACGATGGAAGCATCTTTTAAGATGGCGCGGGCAATGGTGATGCGTTGGCGCTCGCCGCCGGAAAGCCTTGCACCTGCCTCACCGGCAGGAGTGCGATACCCTTGAGGAAGCCGGCTGATGAACTCATGAGCGCCGGCTGCACGTGCAGCAGTCTCGACCTCTTCATCGGTTGCATCCGGCATGCCCATGCGGATGTTGTCGGCGATGGTCCTATCAAACAAAAACGTGTCCTGTGCCACATACGAGACGTGCTCCATAAGCTGCTCGAAGGGAATGTCTCGCACATCGGTACCGCCGAATGAAATGCATCCGGAACGTACATCCCAGAAACCGGCCATAAGCTTAGCTACCGTTGATTTGCCCGATCCGCTGGGTCCTACGATAGCCGTGATCTGCCCCGGCTCCGTCTTAAAGTTGATATCGTGCAACACCTCCGTACCCTCATGATAAGAAAAAGAGACGTTCTCAAAAGTGAATGACTTGCCGTCAAGCATTACGCGCTCACTTGGCCGTGAGAGCTCAGGCTCTCCTAAAAAGTCCCAGACTATGTTCAGGCAGGTATCCATACGTGAAATTTGGCCTGCCGCCTGGGAGAACTTGAGTATTCCTCCGATGAATCCCAATGGGATGGTGATGCACACCATGAAGGCAGGTAATGTGATCCGTCCGACCGAAAGCAGCCAAACGCCGAGCGGTAGCGAGAAGAGCAGCGTACAGGGGACGATAACCCGTATCGCCGCCATCCATATCCAGCTTTGGTGAAACCATGCAAGCGTGGAGTCGTGATATTCGGCTACCGCCTCGGAAAACGAGCCGTATGAGGATGCGGTGCGTCCGAACGCTTTGATCACCTGGATACCGTTGACATACTCTACCAGCGTTGAGTTCATCCGCTGTTCGCTCGCAATATAGCGGGCCATTTTGGGCTTATAGTCCCGCATCATGCCAAGATAGAAGAGCAGGCATAAGGGGATCGTGGCAATCCCGGCAAGTCCCATACGCCAGTTGATGGCGAATACGATGATCATTGCCAAAAGCGGCGCAAATACCGTGCTTGGAAGCTCGGGCATGAAGTGCGCAATGGCGTCCTCAAGTTGGTTCACGTTGTCTACGAACCGGTTCTTGAACGTGCCCGTCGGCGTGTCGACGATGGTCCCCATGGGCACACGAGCCATCTTCTCTGCCATCTGCTCACGCATGGTGCGTAGAGCCTTGAAGGCGATCCCGTGGCTGATCATGGAAGAGCGCCAGGTGAATAGGAACTTTGCAATCTGGGCCGCTGCTGCTGCGGCTGATAGGAGAGCAGCCGACTCAAGCGTGAGCGTCCCTTCCGCCAATCCCGCGGCGAGTAAGGCAACGACAATATAAGGAACCATGCCTGCCGCCTCGCCTATGCATGCCAGAAGAAGCGAGAAGAGCATTCGATCCCTGTCGGGCCGCATAAAATAGAAAAGCTTTGAAAATGCACTGGGACGTGCCGTCCGGTCTTTTGGCGTAATGTGACTCATGGAGACATCAACCTCTTTTCTGCAATGACAAGTCAACGATGTAATCGCCTGCCAGTTGCGCCAACAGTTCGTCGTGCGTTATAACCACAACTGCTTTTTTCTCGGATGCGAGTTTGCGGCACCAATGCACCACCTCGTGCATCCCGTGTCCGTCAAGTCCGCTTGTGGGCTCGTCAAGTACAATAAGCTCGGCATCTGAGCAGTATGCCGTCGCAAGTATGACGCGCTGCTTCTGCCCGCCGGAAAGACTGGCCGGATGTCGGTCGGCCAAATCCGTCAGACTAAAAGCTGCCAGCGCCTCCCAGGCGCGTGCCTTGAGTGCATCATCCACCTGTCGGCCAAGCACCACTTCGTCCGCTACGCTGCCGGCATACAGCTGATAGTCAACGTTCTGCATGACAAAGTAGCTGAGGAGGCGGCGTTCTTTACGGGAAAGACGTTTCCCGTTTCTGGCGACGATGCCTCTCTGCTCTCGAACGGCTCCTACAAGAACTTTTGCGAGCGTAGTTTTGCCTGTTCCGTTTTCACCACATATGACCGTTACGGATCCGAATGGAAATTCAGCGGTAATGCCCTTGATTCCGCGTTTTGTTGAAGGGTATAGATAGGTCACATCTGTCATGTGCCAACCGTCCGCATCCTTTGCGGGATAGGATTTGATTTCAGAGTCGGATTTCATGTCGGGGTGTCGAAGCCCAAACTTTGCCGTTTCGTGTTCGGAAAGAGACGTGAACTTCTCGGCATCCCACCGAGCGGCTATGCGTCCTTCCTGAAGATATACAAACTCATCGGCTACAGGCAAAAATTGATGGAGTCTATGCTCGGAGATGATCAGTGCCACGCCGTTTCTTTTAAGCTCTCCGAGGATCTTGATAAGCGACTGAGACCCCTCTGCATCCAAATTCGAGGTGGGTTCGTCAAGTATCAGGATCTGCGGACGGTTGGCTATTGCAGCCGCAAGAGCGACGCGCTGTTTTTGTCCGCTTGAGAGCTCGGTGAGCTTCTCGGCAAGAAGTCGGCTGACACCGCTGAGTGTTGCCGCCTCTTGGACGAACTTGATCGTATCTGAGGGATCAGTACCCAGATTTTCCAGGGAAAATGCAATTTCGTCGCCTACCGTCCCCATGAAGAATTGACTTCTCGGATCTTGCATGACTACGCCTATGCTTTTCGTGCGATTGCGCGGGGACAGATCAAACACGTCCGTTCCGTGTACAAGGACCACTCCGCTCTTCTCGCCGGGAAAGAAGGTTCCTGCGAGGCCGTCGATCAGGCGCAGAACCGTTGATTTTCCGCTGCCGGAGCGTCCACAGAGTACGGTGCATGAGCCTGCCGGGATGTTGAGGCAGATATCCTGTACGCAGCTTTCCGTAGATTCGTATCTGCCGGCTGATACCTCACTATCAGCTGATGTTTCATCTGAAAGCTCAGACTCGTCGAGGTAGTAAAACGAAACGTTCTTCAAAGCGACGGTTTCCGTACCTCTCACAAAACCGCCTCCAACGCATATATGCCGGCGACGGCTGCAGTTACAACAAGAGCGCACATTGCGTCGCGCAAGGTGAATCCCACGTGATATATCGACGTTCGTCCTGTACCTATCCCAATCCCTCGCAGTTCGGCCGATGCGGCGAGTTCGTTTGAGAGTCTCAGCGAGCGCATGACAAGCGGCGTGTAAAAGCATTCGTATGCGAGCGCGGGGTGTCTCACAATACCCAGTAAGCTGGGGAAGATGCCCCGCATGCGGATTCCGCGAAGTATTGAGCGCATCTCAAACGGAAGGATCGAGGCAAATCTGAATATCATGCAGATCCCAACGAGGAATTTTTGCGGGAGATGCCACCGGTCGAGTGCGCACATGATCGCCGAAGGAGAAAGCGAGAAGAACGCGCAGCCGGTCGTAAACGGGGGAATCATGTGCAGCATGCTTACAAAAAGAACTCCGTACAGCCCTGGGAGGGGAAGGAAGCTCAGGCCGCATATGACTGTGAAGCTCACACAGGTCCTTGTCGCACTTCTCGTCCGTCCGTTTGCGGCGAGATAAGCTGTAGCGAATGCCTGTAAAAGCACCGTCTCAAGGAGGTTCACTATCAGCATGGATACGATCCCCACAAGAAAGAACGACAACAGATGTGTTCTTGGATCAAGGCCGAGAAGACCGCACTTGATGTCTGTCTCTTCCATGTCGTTTATGCGATTTTCGCTTTATGGACGTGTTTTTTCAAGAATTTTGATCCAATAAGGCCGCCAACGATCGTTCCCGCTGCAAACAAAGCCATCATCAGAAGGATCCAGGGGAGTTCGGTATATTGGGCGATCATCGCGGTAACGTCGGCAGCATTGTAGTAGGTTTCCAACTGTTTCATGTAGGCTTCTCTGAACAGTACATACGGTATGATTCCATAAAAACCAAACGTCACCCAATAGACGATATAGCCGCCGATGACGCGTTTGATATCGTGATAAGAATCTTTACCCCACATAACCAGCTCGCCTATGACTGCGCCCACGATAGCGACCGGTGCACAGTAGAGTCCGCCCATGAAGGTGTAGAGGACACCAAATATGAGGATCGATCCGGAAAGTACGCCACGTTTGCCGATGCGGTCGGCCATGACGAGATAGAACGGCGTTGCCAGTAACGGAAACAGCCATGAGCCAACGAAGAACGTATTTTGTGGTGCCAACACCATGTCTTCGACTACTTTTGCCACCGTGATAAGTATCATGATGATGAGATTGAATATTACAAATGTCAGGATGTCGTGCATGGTCCACCTGGTATTGTTGGAGCTTTCAACTTCCGTTTTCATAGATGATCCTCCTTAGTGTCGACTCTTTATATCGATGCACATCGATCGATTCGCCGATCAATTGTTAGCTATAGGAAACTCTGCTTTATAATGGATAAACAGCATGTTCCTGACAACTGCATTGATGAGATGCGTCCCTATACGGAATGAGAAGGCCTGATCAAGGAAGAAGCCTGGGAACCGGACGAGCGGAAAGGAGGGAAGATGAAAAGTATTGAGACAGATCTTTACCGTGGGGCGTTTCAAGGATGGGATCTCAAGCCTTTGAAGGAAGTTCGTGGTTATGGCCCTGAAGGCGTCCTACACACCTTTGAAAATGAGCTGGGATCCGGTGAGTACTGGGCGTACTTTCGCGGAAATCTTTTTGCCGTGAATGCATTCAGGATGAACTTTGTAAAAAGCGGGATCATGCGGTACCGCTGTACCGAGCACATCTGCCTGGGATGCTACGATGATGTCAAGGGTATGGTGCAACGTCAGGGTGCGCCGCTCGCTCCGGGGGCCATCATGGTATATCTTGGGGGTGAGAATGAAGAATATGAGATGCGATTCTCAAAAGGGGCCGTAGCAAGGGCTTCGTCTATCACTATTTCTCCCGACTACTATCGGGATTATCTACAAAGCAGGTTTGGGGACATCAGAGATGTCCGGGAAGCCTTTATCAAAGTTGACGGAAAACATGATCTTCCCGAACTTGTCGATCTGCTCCGCAAGGCACGTGCGTATCAGGGCAAGGGAATTGCTGCGGAGCTGTTCTATGAGGGCGTGATTGCAGAGGCTGTCGCTCTTGTTATGGAATACGCTACCCGAGAAGATGGAAGCGAAGAACATAAGGCTCTGTCTCAGGATGATGCACGCGCTATCCGCCATATCAGTGCCTACATTGCCGACAACCTGAGTGGAGACCTCTCCTGTGCACGGCTTGCCTCAGAGCTGTACATCGGGCAAACCAAGCTGAAAAGGCTGTTCAAAACCGCGACGAGGCTTTCACCTTCTGCGTATGTCATACGGGAACGAATGGAAGAGGCTGTTCGGCTGCTCAAGGAAACCGATCTTCCGATTGCAAGCGTCGGTAAGGCGGTCGGTTACCGCAAACCGGGTGCGTTCACGGAAGCATTTCGAAGGAACAAGGGCTTCTCACCGGCGGACTTTAGAAAGAGCAATGGTGTTCAGTGAACCCTCACTGTGGTCAATTCCTCGAAAATCATCAATGTAATGGCTCGAAAAACATAGTTGAGTTGGCTCGAAAATCATAAATGGAAATCCTCGAAAATCATCAATGAAGAGTTGAATTTATGCTATCATCAGGCATTACAATAGTTCTTACGAGGGGGGATCTTATGAGATATTCAAAGTTTAAGCCGAAAACGTACATTCCTCGTATTATCGATTCACAGGTGCAGGTCCTTCTGGATACCTTTGGCGGTATAGAACTTTGTGGTCCTCGTTGGTCGGGGAAATCCTGGACGGCACAGTCATTTGGCGAGAGTGTGACATGTGTGGATGAATCCGAACAGATCTATATGGATGATCCACAACTTGCTCTTGTTGGTGATACCCCTCATGTTATTGACGAGTGGCAAGATATACCTGCTATATGGAATATTGTACGTCACAGGATTGATGATAGCGCAAATAAGCCGGGCCAGTTTATTTTGACAGGCTCCTCCACTCCTCCCGAGGATGAAAAAAGGCATAGTGGAGCAGGACGCATTGCACGGTTACGTATGCATACTATGAGTCTTGCAGAGACTGGAGATTCTACGGGAGCAGTATCTCTTTTGGGACTCTTTGAAGATTCCTTCCAGCCGGCGCAATCTCATATTGATCTTGCCGATTTAGCCAATATTGTATGCCGCGGTGGGTGGCCGGCTCTTCAAACAAAAAAACTGACGGACCCAAAGGCCGTTGCTGACGAGTATCTTAATGCACTTTTTGATGTAAGCATGTCTCGTGCGGGGAAAAGTCCACTTCTGTCCCGCCGCATAGCTGCATCTCTTGCACGAAATGTAGCAACGAGTGCAACGCTGGGTACCGTGAGAGATGATATTGCTGCATTTGACAATATAGCTCCGGTGGATGGGACTATATCCTCATATCTTGAAGAGTTTAGACGCAACTATTTTATTGAGGAGCTTTCGGGCTGGGATGCGCCAATCAGGTCAAAGTCAAGGCTGCGTACGAAACCAAAACGATATTTCTGCGATACGTCTCTCGTGGCCAGTTTATTGGGTGTCGACTCTTCACGCTTACTTAAAGACGGACAGCTTTTTGGTTTATTGATTGAGTCACTCTGCATTCATGATTTGTCCGTTTACGTTTCTGCTTTGCCTAAGTCGTATGAGGGATCTTTACGATATTATGCGGACGCCGATGGGCTTGAGGTTGACGCCATTATTGAATTGACGGATGGTCGATGGGCAGCCATTGAAATCAAGATGGGGGAATCTAAAGTGGAAGATGCGGCTGCGAATCTCATAAGAGTTGCGAGAAAGGTGGCTGCTAATCCTGCAGCAAGAAATCCTAAGCCTAGTTTTATGGCTGTGCTGCTCGGTAAGGGAACGATGGCGCGGAGACGGCGCTCGGATGGGATATATGTTATTCCGATCGATACTTTGGGGGCATAAGAGATTGTGGGGAGGAGTATCCGAGTAAAGCGCGTTTGAACTCTAGCGTCTCCATCTCCCGCGTGCCTTTCAACTGATTCTAAATAATGCTGTCTTGTATATAATGAAATTCATACGGCACTTGCTTAACCCTCCTATACAGGATACGAATCGGAGAAGATGTGGCACTCTTTGGAAAATCAGTTTCTAAAAAACTGGCCGATAAGGGCTTTTCAGTTACAAAAGCCATCTTTGAAGCACCTAAGTTCTCTGCGGTGCCGTCCATCTATCAAGATGAGACACATCAGCAATGGGCCGTGTCGCTTCCGGGAATGGAACCTGCCATTCACGAGTATGCTGACATATTGGATTGCAAGGTCATCGAAAACGAAAGCATCGATGTCAATAAGGATATGAGCCGTAAAGATTTGTTTGAGAGTGTGCTTATGAACCCCGCGGCCGTTTCTCGTGTCAATGCAGGAAAAGATGGCAAGTATTGCACCTCAATGAACGTCATGCTCACCGTTAAAGGAATCGACGGTAAAGGGTTTGTCTTGGGCATTCCTTTGGTGAGGCGAGAAATACTGCGTGCATCGCGTATGTATAAGCTGCTTCGTGAAGGAGCTGATAACGTCTGCGAAGATATACTCGCCATGCGAGATCAAGCGGACAAGAGTAAATCGGGAGGCAGGTAGTGTCACGTAAGAAGATCCCGCCTCTTGATAATGCACTTGAGAGCGTTAAGAATTACATCATGGTCAACCATCTTAAGGAAGGTGACAGGCTTCCTTCCGAGCGGGATATGTGCGAAATGTGGGAAATCTCGCGTTCTGCCTTACGGAGTGCCGTGCGCTATCTCACTACCATGCATGTTTTAGAGAGCCGTCAAGGATCGGGTACGTATGTGGCTCCGGAACGTCCAATCTCGGTTACGGGAACGGTAGAAACATACGGATTTAGCGACAATGTCAGAAAATCCGGACATACACCTAACTCTATGGTGATTAGTCAAAAAATCTGTTCGGGTAATGCTCACGTCGCTCGAAAACTGACTATAGATCAAAGTTGCAACGTTCTGCAGCTTATGCGTTTGCGCTATGTGGATAGCCTCCCCTGTATGATTGAGACTTCCTATGTGAATGAAGCATTATGTCCCGGTATCGAGAGTCATGATTTCTCAAAAGAATCTCTCTTTGATGTGATGAGAAACGAATACGGGTTTTCTCTCACACACGGCACGGATACCCTTTCCATTACTCATCTTGATTCTCAAGAAGCTGATCTTCTCGACATGTACGAGGGAGATGCGGTCTTTTTCCAATCGGGCATTAACTTTGGGAGAGATAAAGAGCCTCTTGAGTACTACAAGTCCGTCATACGGCCCGACAGGTATACGTTTGTCAGTTTATGCGGTAGGCCAATGAGCCTTGAGAGGACGTTTTGGTGACGCAGATGAACTTACAACATATCGAGAAGCCCAAATACCTTCAAATACGTGAAGCTATCCGCGACGAAATAGAGGATGGTTTCTATCAGCCTGGGAGTGCCATACCTTCGGAAAATGAA
>ERZ772962.812-NODE-812-length-17201-cov-22.804736_pt1 | contig 17201 bp, 12 predicted proteins | sample MGYA00580676_ERZ772962 | MGnify/ENA primary metagenome ERZ772962 (study PRJEB29015, sample SAMEA2738049) | human oral metagenome | biome: human oral; feature: human-associated habitat; material: saliva | place: China | collected 2230 ...
ATCCGCCAGTTTGTGGTGCAGAACCCCGCCGAGGTGACCGATAAGGCGAATGGTGAGCGTACCGTCATGTCGGCGCGCTGCTACTGGAAGCCGGGTGACGGCGCGGATCGTGCGACCCCCGAGTGCGTGTCCCTGGATGGTGGCAGCACTGTCATTACCGTGAAGCTGACCAACTAGTTCACGGCTCGCACCTCGCAAGGCACACCCCCGCAAAGGTACGGGTATAAACACAAGCGATTAAACACAAGCGCCGCGTTGACGAATTATTCGTCAACGCGGCGCTTGCGTGTTTCAAAGCTATCTCAAGCAGCTGTTGCGGCGGGTTTTAGAGCTCTCCGCGGGTACGGGCGGCGAGCACGTCATCCAGGCGGGCGAAGGTTGAACGCCAGGTGGTGCGCACCTCCTCGTGGACCGAGGCGGGCATGGGACCAATCTCAATGACGATGCGGGTACCGGCTCCCACGCCGTCGGCGGTAATCACGGTTTCGGGGAAGAAACGGTGACGCTGGTACACCAGCACGCTACCGGGGTTGCCCAGGTGGTCGGGCAGCTGCTCGGCGTATTCGAGCTCCTTGAACGGTTCAATGCTCAAAAAGCGGCTCTGCAGAATGCAGGACACCGAGGGGTCAACCTCGTTAATCATGGACAGGCGTTGCAAGCCGCCGACGACGGGCTCCACGACAACGTCGGTGGGGCGCACGTGCCAGCCGGCCGGGCCGTACCAGCGGACCAGCAGTTCGGGGTCCAGGTAGGCGCCAAAGACGTCCTCGACCGGGGCTGCGATCTCGTGGTCGAAGACGAGAAGCTCCTCATCGGGAACATGAGTGATGCTCATAGGGTTCTCCTTAAACGGGTTGAAGAGCGGGTTTAGGGCTTCTTGCCGGAGTAGTAGTTGCCGAGGAACTCGTCACGGTACTCGAAGTAGGTGCCGTCCTTGATGGCTTCGCGGGCGTCATCCACCATGCGCACGATAAAACGCTCATTGTGGATGGAGGCTAGGGTCGCCGCCAGACGCTCGTCCGCCTTGAAGAGGTGACGCAGGTAGGCGCGGGTGTAGTGGGTGCAGGTGTAGCAGTCGCAGCCCTCGTAGATGGGCGAGAAGTCCGCCTTGAAGCGCGCGTTGGTGATGTTGTAGCGGCCGGTGGGGGAGTAGACGGCGGCGTTGCGTGCCACGCGGGTGGGGGAGACGCAGTCGAAGGTGTCTACACCGTTCTCGATGCCGACGAAGATGTCGTCGGGTTCGGAGATGCCGAGCAGGTGTCGGGGCTTGGATTCGGGCAGCTCTTCGGCGCACCAGCGCACGATGGTGCCGAGGTTTTCCTTCTCGAGCGCACCACCGATGCCGAAGCCGTCGAAGGGCATGGAGCCGAGGTCCTGGCATGCCTTGCGGCGCAGGTCCTCGTACTGTGCACCCTGAATGACGCCGAACAGCGCCTGGTAGGGCCTGCCCACGCGCTCAGCGGTCAGGCGCTGGTGCTCAGCGATGCAGCGCAGCGCCCACAGGCGGGTGCGTTCGAGCGCCTCCTCCTGGTAGCCGCGGGAGTTGTAGAGGGTGGTCAGCTCGTCGAAGGCGAACATGACGTCGGCACCGATCTGGTGCTGAACCTGCATGGACACCTCGGGGGTGAAGCGGTGGATCGAGCCGTCAATATGCGACTTGAAGTTCACGCCGTCGTCGTCAATGTGGGCGAGGCGTTCCTTGCCCTTTGCCACGTCGTCGTCACCGAGGGGGCGGCCGTCGGCGCCCTTAGCGTCCGCGACGGTACCCATGTCGATTACCTTCTTGAAGCCGGAGCCCAGGCTCATGACCTGGAAGCCGCCGGAGTCGGTGAAGGTCGGGCCGTCCCAGTTCATGAAGGCACCCAGGCCGCCTGCCGCGTCGAGGATTTCGGGGCCGGGCTGCAGGTACAGGTGGTAGGCGTTGGAGAGCAGAGCCTGAGCGCCGAGCTCCTTCATGGATTCGGGCAGGACCGCCTTGACGGTTGCCTTGGTGCCCACGGGGGTGAAGGCGGGGGTCTGGATCTGTCCGTGCGGGGTGGTGATGACACCGGTGCGTCCGCGGAACTGTCCGCCGTTGGCTTCTACACGTTCAGCGCTGGGGGAGGCGGTGTCCGCCAGGCGGCTGGTGATGGTGAAGCCAAAGTCCTCGGTGGGGAAAGAGTTATCTAGAACGCTCATTCTTCTCTCGATTGTTTGCTTTCCGTCTGAATGTCTACACCCTAGCCTACCGGAAAACCCCGCCTCTCTTGCCGGAGGCGGGGTTTACGCGGGTACTATCAGGCTAGGGTACTGTCAGGTTGGGGCACAGCAAGACTGGGGTATAGGCAGGGTGGCTGAGTTTAGCTAGCCCTAGCCGGCGAAGTTTAGCCAGCGAAGTCGCCGAGCATATCCACGGTCGGCACGAAGAAGAGGGTGCCGGTCACCGCGGTGCTGAAATCCAGCAGACGGTCGTAGTTGGCGCCATCCACTCCCATGAACATGTTCATGAGCATCTTCCGAACGGTCGAGAAGGTGCTGGCGTAGCAGATGAAGTATGTGCCCAGCTCGTTGTTACCCACGGTGCCGAAGGGCATGTTGTCGCGAATAACCTTGAAGTCGTCACCGATATTGGCAAGAGCGGAGTGCGAGTTGGCGGGCTTCTCGTCCTCGCTCATCTCGATGTCGTCGTGCTTGGAGCGGCCAATGACCTTCTCCTGCTCGGAGACGGGCAGACTATTCCACGCGGTCATGTCGTGGATGTACTTCTGTACGAACTGGTAGCTGCCGCCCTTGTACATGGGGTCATCATCACCGATGAGGCCGAAGTATTCGCGTGCCGCGGGGGTCTGCGGGTTTTCGGTGCCGTCCACAAAACCGATGATGGAGCGGCCGTCCCAGTAGCGGAAGCCGTGCACCTCATCCAGCACCTCGGCAATATCGCGCAGAGCCGCAGTAATAGCGGAGGCCATATCGTAGGCGATGGACGGCTGGGTTGCGCGGATGTGGAAGTGCAGATCACCGGGAGTGGACACCGCGGTGTGCTTGGGGCCCCGAACCTCCTCGAACTCCACAAGCTCCTGCGGCAGCGGCTTGGGCAAATCCAGGGCCAGCCACGCGCTGTGGCTGATACCCAGCACAATGCTGGCGTTCTCGGGCGAGTAGCGGTTCGCGGCGGTGTGGTTGAGGTTAATGACGAGCCCGCAGAGGTTCTGGAACCCCTCAATGAGCGCATCCTGGCTGAGGCCTTCCTTGAACTTCCACACCATGAAAATGGTGTTAGCGTTCGGGCTGGCAGTGACCTGTTGTGATTCTGAAGCAAGCATAAAATTCACCGTACGCCCGTGCGCACGCCCCCGCAATGAACCCAGTCCTAACCTTCTGCACTGACCATAACCTTCTGCACTAGCCCTAACCTTCTGCGCTGAACGGAGAAGATAAGGGCTGGGGTGGGGATAGAGTTTTAGCAGCCGTGCTTTAGAAACCGTGGGCGGCGAGGTCACGGGCATGCGCCAGGCGTGCCGCCGTCTCGAAAATAGTCCACGCCTGTACCTGGGTGGACAGCTCCACCGGCGCACCGGGCTTCACAACCTTGCTCATCGGCTCGGTGAACCGCGGGGAGAACTGCACGAGCGCCTTACCGCGAATCTCATTCGGGTCAATGCCGTACTCGTTCATCGGCAGGTTGGGGTCGAACTCGCGGCGGCCCTCCCACAGGGCGCGTGCGGTCGAGTACACCAGGTTCGAGGCGAGCGCTCGCGCCTCATCGCTGAGCAGCGGTGAGGACGCCGCCATGCCCAGGTAGCGCACGAGAATGCCGGTGAACAGGCCGCCGTCGCCGTTGCCGTGCGAGATGAGGATGCGGCGGCGCGCACCGGAGAGGAACTCCACCTCTTCGGTCATGTGCTTGACGATGCCGACGATGAGGCGCTCGGCGCGTTCTGCGGGGTCCACCTCGCAGGGCACACCGGAAGCGGCGAGGCTCAGCAGAGCACCCAGGGCGGTTCCCTGGTTGTAGGTGAATTCGCCGCGTTCGTATTCGTACTCGTCGCCGCGCACGTTCACGCCGTCAATATAGAGCGAGCGTTCTGCATCCCAGAGGGTTTCGTTCAGCCAGTCCATGAGCGCGGCGGCAGTCTTCGGGTCGCCCGCACGCACATACGCCAGAGCGGTCGGTGCGGTCGCCGCAGCATTCACAAAATCACGCTTGGACTTGCGCCAACTCATGCCACCCACCGGGGAGAAACCCTTTGCCAGCTGCTCGAAGAGAGCCGCGCCAGCATCCTGAGCGGCAACGTCATTCGCACCGGTCAGCTCAATGCAGAAGGAGTTCATGCGGCCCACCGCGAGGGTCAGCCACGCCATATCGTCAAAATAATCGTTCGCGAAGCGACCGTAGTTACGCACGTTAATGCCGCGCAACAGCGCGCGGGCGCGGTGCAGGTCTTCCTGGGCGGCAGTAATATCGCCCTCGCGCAGGTGACGCTGACCGGCATCAATCATGCAGTCCAGCAGGTGCGCCTGCCACCAGTAGTGCCAAATGCTCAGACGCTGGCTCAGCGGGCGCGGATCGGGCACCTGTACCGAACCGATGAGGGCGCCGGGCACGCCGAGGATGCGATGCACAAAGGTATCGGTGACGCTGACGGCTGCGGCAGCGGCATGCGAGGAGGTGCGCTGGGCGTACTCGCTAATCGACTCCAGAGACTGCTCGTTGTGGGAAGACGGCTGGGAATTCATGGACCCTCTGTAGTTGCGGTGAAGTATTACGTCTGAAATTATCCCACTTTTTGCCCTCTGAGCGCCCGGATGCTGTGGGCGGGCTCTCGGGCGTGATCCCTTTTCGAGAGCCCGCCGAGAAGATGCACCGCAGGGAACGGAGTGAACGCCACTCAAAAACCGGTTAGGCGGCGGCAGCCAGCGAACGCCCGCTGTACAGGTCCACCCGCTCACCGGTGATGGGGTGCTCAAAGTGCAGGCTGTACGCCAGCAACTGTAGCGGGTACTCCGGGCGGTCTGGGGCGTCGGGTAGCACCTGCGGGTAGAGCACATCGCCCAGAATGGGGGAGCCCAAAAGGTTCAGGTGCGCCCGCAGCTGGTGGGTCTTGCCGGTATGAGGCGCCAAATCATAGAGCGCCCATTCTCGTTTTTCGCTCAGTGTAGGCTCGGCACGCCACTCCTCAACCGCCTGAGCACTCGGGGTGAAAGTCCGCAGAATCTTCACGGTCGTCAGCGTATTCGGCTCCACACCCTGCGCCGCGCACTCTTGCTCAGACAGCTGCTGAACCTGCAGCTGATCACGAATCTTCTGAATATGCGAACGCACCTGCAGACCCTCCGCACTCAACGCCTGCTCGGTGGCGGTAGCATCGGCGGGAACCGGCGCCACGGCGCGGTATGTCTTCGACACCTGACGGTGCTGAAACATCATCTGGAAAGGGCGGCGCGCCTCCACGGTCTTAGCAAAGAGCAGCACGCCGGCGGTCGGGCGATCCAGGCGGTGAATCGGAATCAGCAACGGGTTCTGCTCACGCACCCGCAGCTTGGTCAGCGCGGTCTGCGCAATATAGGAGCCGCGCGGGGTGGTCGGCAGAAAATGTGGCTTATCAATCGCCAGCACGTGCTCATCCTCGTAGAGCACCGGCATGTCGGAGGGTAACTGCGGCTCATCGGCAAGCTCACGGAAGTACCAGATGCGCTCGCCCGGCATATACGGGCTATCGCTGGTCAGAATCGTGCCGTCGTCCAGGCGCACCTCGCCGGTGTCGAAGCGGGCGTGAATAATCTGTGGGTCGTTTGGGTAGAAGCGCGCAATCAGGTAATCCGCAATGGTTGCCGGAGCCGTATTGTTCGGGGTGAGCTCGGCGGGGAGCTCCTCCACAAGCGGCAGGACCAGCTGAATCGGATCGATACCGTTCTTTTGAGCCAGCGGAGGGGTCAGCAGGCGGCGGTGCGTGCGGCGTGCCGGTTTTGCCTGATGGGCGGTGCTGGATCGTACTCCCTGCTGCGTATCGGGTTGAGGGCTGGGCTCTGAGCTGGGCTGAGAGCTGGACTGCGGGCGTGCGGTGTTCTGTGCGGGCATGGCTCTACTCTACCGCCTGAACCCTATCACCTGAGCGGGGCGGGGACCGAGGTAAGCTGAGCCGGACTACCTACCGATGAGGTGGCTAGAAATATTGCCGCGGGGTTGGGTTTCGGGCAGCGGAATGCAGTTTTGTCTGACACTCATGAATGTTTGTGTGAATGCGTGGAACAAAAAACGAAAACTTCACAAATTTTTGAAATTATTGGACATTTAATTTAAAAAAACTGCATTAATTTTACAAAAAACAGCGTTTATGTGCGGTATTTTCGAAAGTTCTGTCAAATCAGAAACTAATAACCCTCAATTTAGCCCCTGTGGTTTTTCTAAGTATAAAAGATGTGAAGCAAATAAATACCTGCTAACCTGAGCATCCTACGTCATAAACGCCTTAATAAAGGCTGAAAGTAGCCTTAAAGCGGTACGATTAAGACACAGAAGTTCGATATTTCGAACGAAGGGGTCGAAATGGGACAGAAACAGCGCAAGGGCGCAGAGAGTAAAGGAACACCCCCAATTACGGCGGTGCAATCAGACAATTCCAAAGCACCGGAAAATGCGATAGGAGAGGTTATGGAACATTCACAAAAGAATGCGGAGCCTCGCACCGGTGCCCTGCGCATGGAACCGCACGAACGCGAAGAGCAAATTCTGAAAATTGCTGCAGAACATTTCGCTCGACGCGGCGTACTCGGCGCCTCCATGAGCGCTATCGCCCGCGATGCAGGCATTACCCGCGCCCTGCTCTACCACTACTTCCCCGGCAAGGACTCCCTGGCGGCAGCCGTCACCCGACGCGAAGCCAACGCAGTCCTCGAAGCGCTCGGCGAGCACCACGAAAACCCCGAGGAAGCACTCCGCAGGGCATTGCGCACCTACTTCCTCGTCGTAGCCGGTGTCCCCACCCCCGGTGGGGAGGACTTCCCGAACAACCCCACCGACTACCTCGAATGGATGCTTGAACGCACCGGCATGCCGATTAATGATCGCACCCGCGTCATCCTCGGAGGCTGGTTGCAGCTCGTCGACTACTTCGCCCTGCACGTCGTGCAGCTCAACCCCCGCGATCAGCGCACCGTTCGCTCCCGCGGGCTCGGGCTCGAAGAAGCTATCGACCTGTGCCTGGGTGCCGTGGACACCCTCACCGGCGGCTACTAACCGCCTCAAGAGGTGACAGGTCAACATAGGACTTCCCGCTCCGATGTTTGGTTATGTGCTCCACGGCAAAGGCGACGTGGACATCCGGGCGGTTATTCCTCCGTCGCGCCGCTTGCGACGTGGCGGACTCCGGGAATACCACCCGGTTCGTGAGTAGGGAAACATAATGCCCCGTACCCCCCTTCCGTGAGGGTGCGGGGCATTATGATGCTCAGGTTGAGATTGAAGAAAATAATTTAACCTGAGGCTAAGCTTGAGGATCTGCTTGCGTTAAATGGAACGGCGCAGCGACAACCCACGAACCGTCGCGTAGAAACCCTGTGCCTGCAGTGCGGCACGCAGTGCCTCCACCGGATGCACCACAGCCTCGCCGGTGGAGGGATTCAGCGTGTGGGTGCCCAGCGTGTGAGTGCTCAAAAGCTCCACATCGTTGACCTTCTCCACCGAAATCTTCTCCGCACCACCGGCGGACACCAGGCGCGCCAGGGCGGGTGCTGCCGCCTCCAGAAGCACCGGGTCGGTGGTGAAAGCCAGCAGGGTCTTCGCGCCGCGCTCCACGTACAGCACCGGTGCGCCGTCCACCAGCACCACGCAGGCGCCCGCCTTGCGTGCCGGGCGGTGCTTGACCACTCCCACACCCTCGCCCGCAAAGGAGGGAATCGCGGGCCAGCTCAGCGCCGCACCGTACGGGTTCGCCGGGTCGGTCGCCGCCAACAGGGTCACCGTGAACGTGCCGTACACCTGTTCCGTATCGGTACGTTGCGGGGTGTAGGCGCTCGCACCAAAACCCTGTGTCGCACTAAAATTCTGTGGACCTGCGGGAATACTGAGGTTATCGGCGGTAGAACGCAGCAGGTCCACGGTCGCGGGGGCGGCGAATTGCGCCGCACCCAAACCCTCAATAAAGTAGCCGCGACGCACCAACGCACGATCCTCCGCCGCCGAATAAATCCGGTACAGCTGCGAGAACCCGCCGGCAGAATCCTCCACCTGCAGGCACCCGCGAGTCAGCACACCGTAGCGGTCCAGTAGCAGGTCGGCGCGTGCGAGCGCCGCAACGGTCGCCTCCACCGGCTCCTGTAGCAGTGTGTCCACGCGCGAGAAACGACCGCTATCCTGCGGGGCAACAGCGGGAGCGTTGGCATGGAGCCCGCCGCGGAGAGAACTACCGCGCAGGGAACGCAAGCCCCGCCCGGCGGCAGGTGCAGAGTAGCCGCCGGAACCATAGCCGTCAGCACTGTAGCTGTCAGCACTGTAACCGCCCGCCATGCCGTTACCCATGGAGGCGCGCGCCGCCGCAATACGACCCGCACCGCGGCGACCCACCCGCGACAGACGCGCGGGGGCAGCCGGGGTCGGATGCGCACTACGGACACCGGCAAGCATCGCCCGAACCGGCGCGAAACTATCGTTCGTCACCGCACCGGCCCACACCAGGCGCCACAGCGCCGCCGAAACTTGCGCCGCATCCGGGAAAGTCACCACCTGACCAGAAGGCGCCGCCGCGCTCATCAGCTGCGCCACCCGCTCACGCAGTGCCGGCACGAACAGGCCGCCGTGAGCCAGCGCCTCATAGATGGCGTGCTCGAGCGTGCCCGGGGTTTGTAGCGCCTCCCAGAGCTCCGGGTTCTCCGCGCGCACCAGCTGCTCCGGGTAGTCCTCGCCCAGGGTCAGCGAAGAACTCTCGCTCAAATGCAGGCGAATCCAGCCGTCAGACTTCTGCGCGCTACCGCCGCCGAGCTGCCCGGCGCCGGTGAAGAACACCCTGCCGCTCGCCATGAGCTCGTCCAGCATGTGCGGCTGGTAGCCGGGCACACGCGCCGGAAGAATCAGCGTCTCCAGCGCGGAAGCCGGTACGCGCACACCCGCCAGCTGGTCGATGGCGGTGAGCAGGTCCTCCGTGGCGGAGGCGGAGTCCTGGCCCGCATGGGTGGTGCCGTTTTCTGCCGCCGGATTGAATGATGCCGAGCCGAGGGGCGCCACCCTCTCGCCCACTACCGTGGCGGCGTGGCGGGAGGACATGAAGGCACCGTAGGCGCTCGCCTCCGGCAGGGTCTGCGCAACCCGCACGGATAAAGAACGAACGTTCTGCCATGAGGGCAGGAAAACGCCATAGACCTGCGCCGATACCGGCTCAATCTCCTCACGCAACGCCGCCAGGGAACGGGCGCGAATCGTGCGCAAAACCTGCGCATCCACCCACTCAACGCCGACCGCCCCGGAGGCGCGCAGCACCTCGGGCAGGAACTCGCCAGAGCTTAGGCGGCGCTGCTGCTGAAGATGCTGCAACACCGGAGTCAGCACGCCCACACCCACCGGGGTCAGACGCGAAAAATGCTCCGCTGCCTGCCGTGCCGTAAAGGGAATATGGGTGCGCGCATAGCGAGAAACCAGATCCTCTAGGGGCTCCGCGACCGGCTGCAGGAGGGCAGCAGGAAGCGCCGCGGCGGGCATAATGCCCAGCCCATCGCGCAGGCGCGCGGCATCCTCAACCGCCGCATAGTACAGTTGCGGCTCGGCGGAATCACCGGCAGCTCCCATGAACGAGAACGCGCGGCGCGAGCGCACCAGCTCCTCCGCCAGGGTGCGCGCCTCAGTCGTGCTGGCGTGCGCGCCGGACTCCTCGCCGTAGTGTTCAGAGTCCTTGTTTTCAGAGTCCTCGGCGCCGCTAAAATCTCCCGCGCCGAAATCTTGAGAACTGTGCGCCGCAGATTCTGCCCGCAAACGCAGGCTCAACTCCCGCGCGCTCAACGGGCCCAGCTGACGCAAAAGATCCGCCACACCCTCCACACCGCAGGCACGGTAACGCTCACCCGTGCGCTGCAGACGCTGCTGAGTCTGCACTAGAACCGCCGGATCCAGCAGATCACGCAGACCGCTCGAACCCAGCAACTCAGCCAGCAGCGCCGGGTCCAGCGACAGCGCGGCGGCGCGGCGTTCGGCGGCGGGCGCATCGCCGTCGTAAAGGTGATCGGCAACGTACTCAAAGAGCAGAGTGCGCGCAAAAGGCGAAGGGTCGTTCGTCTCAACCTCCAGCATGGACACCGCCCGAGACTGCAACGAACGGTGCACCTGAACCAGCGCCGGAACATCGTACACATCCTGCAGACACTCGCGCGCAGTCTCCAAAAGCACCGGAAAATCAGGGTACTTACGCGCCACATCCAGCAGCTGTGCCGCACGCTGACGCTGCTGCCAGAGCGGGGTGCGCTTACCCGGATCACGGCGCGGCAACAGCAGGGCACGCGCCGCATTCTCACGGAACCGAGACGCAAAAAGCGCCGAATCGCCCACGCGTTCGGTGACAATCGCCTCCAGTTCGTCCGGGTCGAAAAGGAACAGGTCGGCGCCGGGCGGCACATCCTCCATGGCGGGCAAGCGCAGAATTAGGCCGTCATCGCTCGCCATGACGGAGGCGTCCACCCCGTACCGCTCCTCGATGCGGGCGCGCACCGCCAGCGCCCAGGGTGCGTGCACCCCGTAGCCGAGCGGCGAGTGCAGGACCACGCGCCAATCGCCCAGTTCGTCGCGGTGCCGCTCCACAATCATACGGGTGTCGGAGGGGACCGCCCCGGTGGATTCGCGCTGCTCACGCAGGTAGGCGAGCAGGTTATCGACCGCCCAGGTGTCCAGTCCGAGCTGTTCGAGCTGCTGGCGGGCGGCGGCGCTATCGGTGGCGTCCAGGCTGGAGAGGGCGCGCGTAAACGCACCCGTCTGCACGCCCAGGGCGTAGGGGCGGCCCATGCGGTCGCCGTGCCAGAAAGGCAGGCGCGCGGGCTGGCCGGGCGCGGGGGAGACCCGCACCGCGTCGTGCGTAATTTCTTCAATACGCCAACTGCTCGCGCCGAGAGTAATGACCTCGCCGGCGCGGGATTCGTACACCATTTCCTCGTCGAGCTCCCCCACGCGCTTGGGCCCGCGCTCCTCATCGCCGCTGACCAGGTAGACGGGGAAGAGCCCGCGGTCGGGAATCGTGCCGCCGCTGGTGACGGCGAGGCGCTGCGCGCCGGGGCGGCCCTCAATACTGCCGGAGGGAGCCTCCTCGGTGGGGGTACGATCCCAGATGATGCGCGGGCGCAGTTCGGCGAACTCGTCGGAGGGGTAGCGTCCGGCGAGCATTTCGAGCACGGAGTCGAAGAGGGCGCGCGGCAGCTCGGCGTAGGGTGCGCTGCGGCGTAGCGCCTCGTACCAGGAATCCACGCTGATGGGGCCCAGTGCGCAGGCGGCGACGGTCTGCTGCGCGAGCACGTCCAGGGGATTGGTGGGGATAGTGAGCGGCTCGAGGGTTCCGCTGCGCATTCCGGCGAGGGTGACGGTTGCGCCGAGCAGGTCGCCGCGGTGCTTGGGGTAGAAGAATCCGCGCGAAATTTCGCCCACGCGGTGTCCTGCGCGACCCACGCGCTGCAGTGCGGAGGCGACCGAGGGAGGGGCTGCCACCTGAATTACGAGGTCCACGTGGCCCATGTCGATGCCCAGCTCCAGGGAGCTGGTGGCAACCACGCAGCGCAGGGTTCCGCCTTTGAGCGCCTCCTCGATGAGGGTGCGCTGTTCCTTGGATACGGAGCCGTGGTGCGCGCGGGCGAGCGGCGGCACCTCGGAGATGTCGCAGATGCCTGCCGCGTAGTCTTCGGGATCGATTCCCTGCTTCGCGAGGACGCGGCGCAGGTGAATATCGTTGAGCGCCGCGGTGAGCTTTTCCGCTAGTCCGCGCGAGTTAACGAAAACAATCGTAGAACGGTTGTTCTCAATATGGTCGACGATGCGCTCCTGCACGCGCGGCCAGATGGAAGTCTCGGGACGCTCTCTATCGGGGGCGTCTCGCAATGCATCTTCCGGGATTGTGAGCGTATTTTTGGGCGCGGCGTTATCGTCCTGTCGCGCCGGGTTTCCTTGCCCCGTTTCTTGCGCGGGTTCCTGCGCTGGGTTTGCCTGCCCGGGGAATACGCCAATGGCATCTTCCAGCGTGTAGGGTGCGCTCGCCGGGGTGCTTGCTGCACTAGAGATAGGCTGTGCCGCACTTACCGGCGAGCTCGTAGAAGCTGAGCCTCCGCCTCCCTGCATCTCTGAGGGCGCGTAGAGTCCTTGCCCGTAGTCGTTGGCGCCTCCGAGTGCCGCCATATCGGGTACGGGCACGCTCAGGCGCAGGTCCCATTCTTTGGCGACCGGCCGGCTCATGATGGTCACCGGCTGAATGCCGCCGAGGAACCGGGCAACCGCCTCCGGGTTTTCGACGGTTGCGGAGAGGCCAATACGCTGTGCAGGCTGTTCGAGGAGCGCGTCGAGGCGTTCGAGGGAGACCGCCAGGTGTGCGCCGCGTTTGGTGGCGGCGAGGTTGTGAATCTCGTCCACGATTACGGTGGTCACGCCCGCGAGGGTGTTGCGGGCGGCGCTGGTGAGCATGAGGTAGAGGGATTCGGGGGTGGTGATGAGAATGTCGGGCGGGTTGCTGATGAGTTGGCGGCGTTCGCGTGCGGGGGTGTCGCCGCTGCGCACGCCCACGCTGATGGTCGGTTCGGTCGCGTTGTTTCCGCTTAGGCGGGTGATTCCGGTCAGCGGTGCGCGCAGGTTGCGTTCGACGTCGGCGCCGAGTGCTTTGAGGGGTGAGATGTAGAGGATGCGCGTGCCGCCTGCGGTTCCGGCTTCGTGTTCGCGGTGCAGGGCGTCGAGTGCCCAGAGGAAGGCGGCGAGGGTTTTGCCGGAGCCGGTGGGGGCGATGATGAGGGTGTTGTTGCCGTTGCGGATGCTCTCCCAGGCGCCTTCTTGGGCGGCGGTGGGTGCGCTGAAGGTGGCACGGAACCAGTCGCGTACGGGGGTGGAGAAATGGGAGAGTGCGTCGGTCATGTATCTATTATGGCGGGGTTTATGGTGTGCGCCTCTTGAATTGTTGGGGGTGGGGGGAGGAAGATGTGCTTGACAGGGTTTCTATAGAACATGTAATATTTTCCCTGTAAAGTAATCGACTGGGAGAACACCCAAAGGAGCTTCACCATGACCCGCCTGAACGAAGAACAGCTCATCAACCTCTTCCACGAGCCGCGCACCGTCTCCTCCTTTACCAAGGAACCCGTCACCGACGAGCAGCTGCGCCGCATCCAGGAACTGACCTTCTACGGCCCCACCGCCTTCAACAGCCAGCCCCTGCGCATCACCTGGGTCAAGAGCCCTGAGGCACGCGAGCGCCTCGTCGCGCACCTGGCAGACGGCAACAAGGCAAAGACTCAGGCGGCACCGGTGACCGCGATTCTCTCCGCGGACGCAAACTGGGTAGAGCACGCTGACACCTTCAACCCCAACGCAGCCGGCTTCATCAAGAGCTACTACACCACCGAGGAGCTTGCCACCCCCGCCGCTGAGCTGAGCGCCCACCTGCAGGCAGGCTACTTCATCACCGCAATCCGTGCCCTCGGCCTGGACGCCGGCCCCATGACCGGCGCAGACTTCGCCGGCATCAAGAAGGAATTCTTCGCGGACAACGCAGAGATCCCCTTCCTGGTCGTCAACCTCGGCCACGGCGAGGCTCCCGCATACCCGCGCGGTGCACGCTTCAGCCATGAGGACGTCACCCGCTCCCTCTAAGAGCAAGCGGATACGGCATTGCTAAACACTAGGCTTAAAAATAGTTCAAGGGCGGTTCCCCATCACGGGGAACCGCCCTTGAACTATAGGTGCACCAGTGAACTATAAGCGTGAACTATAGGTGCACAGAGGCGCCAGAGTATTCACATCTGCAACGCTACTTTAGCGGGCACCAAACTGACCCACCGACAGCTGCGGAACAGAGGAGGAACAAGCGGTCGTATCCAGCGGAACAATTACGCCGCCGGAACCAGAGGGCAGACCCACCAGGAAGCCCTGAACCGGTCGGCTACCGCAATCATCACCGAAGCGTGCCGGATACACCGAACGCAGTACCGCGGTGGTGCTATCGCCGGGGTTAAGGGTCACGCCCGCAGAGTTCATGTACTCATCGGAGGTGGAAGCCTCACGACCAACCCAGGTTCCCGAAGGACCCGCATGCACCACACGCGGGTAGCCGCGCAGGGTACAGGAGGAGTTTGAGGAGTTCTGGAAGTACAGGGTGTAGTTTCGGGCGCCGGGGGAGCCTTCTCCCACAGCAACCGAAATGTTCAGGTCATCCAGATCGCACTGGGTCGGGCCCTCAGCAACAGTATTGCTGGAGGAACTAGAGGACTTCTCCGAAGAGTTCGAGGAATTGGAAGAATTCGACGAGCCCGAAGAACCGGAGGAGTTCGAGGAGCTACCCGAAGAGTTGGAACCCGACTGTGACGACGAGTTTGAGCTCTTCTGGGAATCCTGCTGAGAATCTGCAGAGTCCTCTGACTTGTTCTGATCGGAACCCTCGCGGGAGGAATCAGAAGAATGAGAGTCAGAGTTCTGCTTCGACTCGTGAGTCCCGGTGTGGGAAGAAGACTCGGAGTGCTCAGAGGAAGAATCGTGGTGCTCCGCATCGGGGGAGTTCACCACGGTAATGGAGCCCGGAGACACAGAAGGGGTAGCCCCGTCGGAGGCTACTCGAATCGTGCCGGGCTTGACCGAAGCCGAAGCACTCGGCTGAGCCGAGGTGCCTTCAGCTTCCTGACCGGCCGGGGACGCGCCGCATCCACTGAGCGCGAGCACGCAACAGAGGAGGGTGGTTGATGCGAGTACCTGAGCCGATTTAAACATGATTACATCGCCGCCTGCATTTGGATTTCTGCTCCGTCCATACCGGGGGCGTACTCGACCTGGCAGCACAGGCGGGAGTATTCGTTGGCGACATCGTCGACCATGTCGAGCAGGTCCTGCTCAGCTTCGGTGCGTTCACCGGAAGCTTCGAAGTGCTCGGGGTCGATGAAGCCGTGGCAGGTAGCGCAGGATGCGTTACCACCGCAGGTTGCGAGGACCGGCACGCCGTTAGCCTGGAGGGCTTCCAGGAGGGTGTGGTGGTCTTCCCACTGAATGTCGTAGTTTACGCCTGCTTCGTCAGTGACCTTAATCGTTACGCCCATGCGTTCTCCTTCTTCTGTAGTGATGCGTTTCTATTGTAGAGGTAGGGGCTGTTATTCACCGTACTTTGTGGCGCATCCCCAACCCTACCGTCACGCATATCACGGGAACGCATATTAATTTTTATGCTGAGTAGCATGTCTGTATTGCCCCCAGTCTACCCCGTATCGCCCTGACAATGCGGGATATCAGCGCCAATGAATACTGCCCCCAGATGCAAAGACATGCTGGGGGCAGTATAAAGAACCGGCACGCAGGCGCGCTTTAACGGTGACGAAGACCTACTCCGATTCCTTCTCCGTAGCCTTCTCGGCCTCCTGCTTTTCTGCGCTGTGGTGATTAGCATTCTGGACGCTTCCTCCGGGGCCGCGCACAATACCGCGCACGCTATCGCGCGGGTCAGCGTAGCGCAGGTCGATACCGAAGGTATTGCGGATCTGGCGTGCCGAGTTCAGGTGCCAGCGCTGCGAATCCGAGGGGGTCACGGAGGTGACCGCCTTCTGACCCGGAGCCAGCTTCTCGTGGCGAATATCGTAGTGCTTACCGCCCATGGTGATGGTGAAGCCGTGCTCCTGCAGTAGCTGCACGAACGCATCCACATCGTGCGGGATCTTGCGGCCGCGCTGCCTCTTCGTGCCGCTCATCCTCGGCTGCGATTCGAAGGGGTTGCGGCTGGGCGCGGTGCCGCGACTAATACGAATGACCTGCTGGTCGGAGTGCGAGAACTCCACCTGGTAGCCGTTGAGTGAGTACACGGTGCGGCTACTGCCGGGAATCGGGCGGCGGTCCTCAGCCTCATCGAGGATGCGGGCAATGTACTCGCCGGTCAGGCCGAGCGACTTGAGCTGTGCCTGGGCGTCGGGGGAGAGCTGGTAGCCTCCGGCGAGAGCCTGTAGCGGGCGTAGTGCGAGCACTTCGGCGGTCAGGGGGTTGAGCACCACCTGGTAGCCTTCCTCTTCATGCGTGTAGAGGGTGACTTCGCGGCCGTAGCGGTTCTCCTGCGCGCTTTCTTGAACCACGGTGCTTGCGGGGGATTCGATGATGTCCAGCAGCAGCTCGTAGGTGAGCCCGTGGCGCATCATGTAATCCATCACGCCGGGGAGCACCCCGTAGATGCGGCGGCGCGGCGGCACGTCACCGTAGAATTCCTTCTCGATGCGCGCGGCAATACGCTGGTTCTCCAGCGGCACCTCGGTCAGAGGAATGAGGCGCTGGTTGGAGGGGCGAATCTTGGCGCGTGCGGCGGCGGGCTTGGGCGCCTGACGGTACGCGTCCACGAGAGCCTGCTGCTGCTCCACGAATTCCTGGGCGATGAGCGGCAGGAGGGTGAAGTAGAGCTCTGCCGCTTCGGGCTTGAGCGCGCCGTTCTCATCGAGCAGGGAGGCGCCGTCCTTGGAGAGCAGATCCCAGGGCTTATCGTGTGCAGTGCTCTCTTCGGAGCCCTGCTCATCGCGGTAGCTATAGGCGGCGAGGGAGGCAAGCTCCTGCAGGCGAACGTACACCTCAAGAGGAACGGTAATCTGCTTAGCGGACATTATTTCTCCTCCTCGGTGGTGTTTTCTGCCCGAGCTACTTGATGTTCTGCCTGCTTCGCCAGGGTATTACTGAGCTCTTCCAGCTGTGCCTTGCGCAGGTTCTCCGCGTGCAGAACATGGAAATCCGGGGTCTTCGCCAGCGCCTGAACGGTCCGCTCATCGGGCGAAATCGCAATTTCCAGACCCTGCGCCGCGTAGATGCGGGTCCAGCCTTCAGCCATGCGCACGCTTTCGGGGCTGCTCAGCGCCTGAAGCATCAGATCGAAGACGAAGGGCGGGTTCTTCTTCAAGAAGGTGCGGGCGCGCTCGCTGAATTCGAGTTCCAGGGCGTTGAGCGAGTTGTATTTGCCCTGAGTCAGGGAGGTTTGTGCCGCCTCGTTGTAGTCGGCGTCGTATTCGTCGATGACGGTGATGACTTCTGCGGAGGCGGTGTTCACGTCAAC